>JADEYI010001085.1_pt1 | contig 24394 bp, 31 predicted proteins | sample 8542331 | NCBI WGS metagenome assembly JADEYI01 (sample SAMN16510988, study PRJNA670497) | mine drainage metagenome | isolation source: biofilm near Copperflume 1 | place: Germany: Marsberg coppermine Kilianstollen | collected 2018-02
TAAGGGCAACATCAAGGTCGGCATCGACTTTCTCAATCACCACCATGAGGCAGGCTTAATCCTGAGGTAGGGGCTGGACATCCTAAGCAGATCTATGGCCCTGACTACTGTGTGGTTGGCATGACTGCATCTTTTACGGCGAGTGCAGGCTGATAGCAGGGTTCTCAGATCCTTGCAATCAAATGGGTATTTCCTCGTGTCGAACTTCATGAATGGGCGGTGCTTGGTGCTCGCAGGCTGCCTCCCTTTGGCACTGACAGTGATGCGGCAAAGACCAATGAAGATCCTGATAATCACCAAATGATCATTTCCAGCATGGCCGGCAAACCAACCCCCCTCTCAGAAGGTACCTCTAACTGACCCCATTGTGTCCACAGAAATGATGTGCACACCCATGTTGGACGATCTGCATTGATGAGTGCTTGTTCAGATCTCCACTCCCAGCTGATGGATTCGCATTTGTGTGCGCAGGCGATGAGCTCTTTATTATATACCCCTCTCCAGATATTCCAGGCCGCAAGAGAGAGACCAATATTGAAGACAGCATTGTCCAGTTTGGATGTGTCCTAGAACCCCGCTACATCACCCTCGATCAGGAGGGTGAGCACCTGGAGTCCATCATGCATGCCCAATCAACCCAGCTACCTGTTCAGATAATGCTTAGCTGCCATCTAAGTTCGGCTTGCATGCGTGCCTCTTTGGCAGATTGCGCGTAAAAGCAACTGTCTCACATTTGTATGTTTGTTTGACAGGTTCCCACTATGCTGGCAATGAAATCCCCTTTGGCACTCTGGAGAAGCATTACAGCCTGACAGTGGAGGAGAAGGGTGCTCTCAACGACAAATTCTATGCCCTCTACGATACAAACCCTGACCACCCGTACATCATCAACTACTTCCTACCCTTGAAGAAGAGCTACGGTGAGTGGGTTTGCGCTCTGTAGGCCAATTGATTTCATCATCTCGAAAATGTGACGCAACAGACCAAAAAAGCTGTGTTGGACGGGGCATGCTGTTCCGAAGGAAATTGCAAGTTTTCCAGGAAAACATTATATGATGCCACTGACCCTGAAAAGCCTGGCTTCTGCTACATTGGACATTCAGGATTAGTCATCGTTGCCAGATGTCAGTGTTGCCAGATGTCAGTGTTCGAAAGCCGTGGCCAGATCTGATAAGTATGCCCTTCATGTGCTCGCAGAGAAGCAACAGGCAGAGGGACTGCTATCAGCTGACACCATCAAGCAAGCAAATGCACTGATGTGCGTCAACCCAGGCTGCCCCAGGCATCCAGCCTACGACAGGAAGCAGCAGTTCTGCACTGTGTGCCGTGCGCCCTACTGCAGCCGCAACTGCCAGAAGGCGCACTGGCCGGAGCACAAGCTGCGCTGCAAGGCTGCAGCTGCCATAACCGTGCAGGTCCTCAAAAAGCTGCAAGCCACACATGGACCTGAGGGTGTGGTTGCTGCAACGGAGCTGGCAAAGAAGCTGATGGCTGGACAGCATGGCAACGCCGACGCTCGGGAGGAGGTCTTGAAGATGCTGGGCATCGGGGGATCTGCCATTGGTGCAGACAATTGATGTCTCATGTTACTGAGAGTGTGACCAGCCCTGAGAATGTCTGCTGTAGTGCATTGTCAACCTATATTTCCCTTGCCATGCCAGGACAAGAAGGTGCTCTGATAGATAGAAGTGTAGCACCATCCTGTTCTCCTGTCACCAGCAAGATGGAGAACAGTGAGCATTGAAATGAACACTGGCGGGAGCCTCACTGCAAGGCCGATAGGGAGGATGCCAAGGAGTCGCATGCATGATGCGCAGTCTTTGCATGTCACAATTCTGTGGTTGAGTAGCAGAATGAGAGGGGCCTTTGAGATATTTGGCAACACTGGCTGCTCTCAGGAGAAGCCAAAGTCTCACAGAAAACTATGTTGGCATGTCAGATCTCGGATATCAGCCTAATCAGGGCTGACCAGGGCGATGGACCCGCAAACCCTTGCGCGGGAGGCATGTGAAGGTCAGATGCATTCCGGATCCGTGGATATTGTCAGCAACTTGCCAAGTAGTGCTTGAAGCATTTTTGCGAGGGTTCCATCTGTCGGCGTACCAATTTTTCTCCTGATCGCCTATCAGGGGAAGGCAGAGGCATTCCTATGTACCATCTTGCAAGTAAGAATCTGCAACCTCAGCTTTCAATTCTTGTGCAATATTGATTTAGACTTGTCGCAGTAAAAGAAGGTGGATCCATAAGCCTGTACACAACACCTCAACAGAACAGATCACCAAAGTGACATGAAGCTCAAGACCTGCGCGAACGGGGGCGATGGCGCTTTTGTCAACGGCATCAAGACGCTTGTGGGCAAGGTAGGTCACTAGGGTGGATAAATTCAGCTTTTGGCACCATACCAACGCTTGCAATTTTTCGATGCATTGGCCGAGCTCATGAGCTCACTTGGTCGAGGGAGGACTGCATCGTAGGATAAATGCACATCAGTCAATTCCAAGGTGGTCTTCTGCCGATTTGAGGCTGATGCAAGCTCTTTCGCCTGGCTTGCCATGGCTATGTTCTGAGGGCTGCCAAGTGAGGGGATCGCCATGGGTTTCTGGGTTGGCGCAGGTTTTTGGGCACGTCTACATGTTCAATGTGGTGATGCATATATAAAGGTTAAGATAGCTTGATTTGCTTGTACAATATCCACAAGGAGTGTTCTTGGCTGCTGCAGGAAGGATTGGGATCTGAGGAGAAAGCCGCCTCTTCCACTTCATCAAAGAGGAATCGGGAGCATCAGGACTCAGCTGACCAGCCCAATGACGACGAAGACCGCCAGCAGGTCACCAACCATTGTTACAAGGGGTGCAGAAATGTGGATCCTGCATCTGAAGGTTCTTAAAGTTCTGGGTTCTGCCAATTTGGCATCGCAGGGCACCCAGACACTGAGCAACCGTGTTTGCTAATCATGTTCATTCGCACCTGCAGGTCAAGCGTGCGCGCGTCGCCCATACACAAGTGGACTTTGTTGAGGGAGACTCCGAGTCTGCGCCAGAAACAGCCACATCAGGGCCTGCGGCGAGCAGAGGCCGCCGCCCGTCTGCATGGCGGCAACGAAGGAGGCGAGAAAGGCCAGATGAGCAGATGCAGAAGCAGGCGCGTGTGCATTTTGTGCTATTTTTACTCCCAAAAACTCCTAGTCAAATGCCACAATGCCAGATTCAGCCCAGGATGATTGCATATAGCTGCATTCTGCCACGTTATGTTCCTTGGCACAACAGTGAGGAAGGCCTAGTCCATTGCTTGAGCAAGGCCATCGTTATAGCTTTGTCCCACAGAGGCGTCTCTACAGCTTCCAAACTTTCTGCGTTTTCAAGACCCATCTACATCTTGCATGCAGCCTGCAGATCTGAGATCACCTGTGGGTGAACAATGCTGACATTGGTTTTGTGTTTTGCCTGCAGTTGGCAGAAGCACTCCAACGTGCTGAGACAGCAGAGCAGAAGAATGCAGCAACTACTGCCGACCTTGATCGCACAAGGCGGCTGCTGCGCAAGAGCCTGGCTGCTCAGCAAGACTTGGTGCAGCAGAAGAACGAGCAGCGCAACTTGCTGACCTTTAAGGTGAGCACCACTGCAGTGCCCAGGTCAGATTAGCAGAGACAAGCTGGCTGCGACAGATCATCATGCAAAAGGGCTCAGGAATAATTGACTCTGTGAATCTGTGTATTGTGTCTAGCATGGCCGGATTCCTGATGGGGTGGTACTCGTAGTTTGCCGGATAAATCCAGATGGGCATCTTTGTCAGCGCATGCCGGACTCACCGATTGCCCGGCTGAGAGGAGAAAAGGGTGCACAAGCGAAAGACTTCAGAGTGCATTATGTGCACTTGTGCAGATGAGGGAAGCGAAATTGGAGGCGGCCGATCAGCGGCACGGCGCAACCCGGCTGGGCAAAAAGTCAAAAGATTTGATGTATGAGCTAGACAGAGCCTGGGACATCCTGGACGACCCTGCCCACGTCTGCCACGAGCTGGCGGATGCCCAGAACAGAGTGCGCCAGCTGTCAAATGAGGTGTGCAGCCACCTAATCAGGCCCCTTCCTTGGATCTGCCTGCAGGATAGAACATTGCTGGAATCAGAGGTAAGTTTAGGTCGTTGTCTAGGCATGCAACTCAAACTTAGGGAGTGTGGAGATATTCCAGCCTCAAATTCCTTTCGTGCCAAGGTGGCAATGCGGCAGGGTACAAAATCAAAGAGGCGGCACCTGATCAATTTCCTGCAATAGAGCAAGACCTGTCGGCACAAATGCTGGGATGTCAGGCTGCAGACATGCGTTTCACTGGACACCATGTAGTTACCCTGACCTGCTGGTGCAATAGGTGATTGAGTCATGGCATGTCAGGTTGCAGATTTCTGCTTTCAAAGTTTCCTTCACATTGATGGCATGCTGTGCTGTGCGCTGCAGGTCATCAAGGAGCGCACCTGGCGCAAGCAGGCGCAGATGATCATGGAAGAGCACGGCCTGGAAGGGCCCGGCTTCCCCATGCCTGCCATCCAGCTGCCCCCCAGCTTCACGCCCGACAGCCCCTGTGACCATGACTCTCCCCTGGGCAGCCATGCACATTGCCAGGGCAGCCGGGAGGCGTCGCCAGATGGCGAGTTTGGTGGGTTTGGGATTGTCTGGTGTGAGGGACCCCCCGCTCCCATCACGCCCCCCAGCTTGATAGAGCGTGAGGCAGTTCCTCTGTTGCGGCCCGATGAGCTGCGCAGCTGCCTGAGCAAGCTCACTCAGCAGCAGCAGCAGCAGAAGGAGCAGCAGGAGTCGCTTTGTATCTGAGTATGAATTCACAGCTGTGATGCATCAGGCTACCAGCAGCTTGGCAGCCGGCATTGTGGCGCGAACGAACACATTTTTCTATTTCCAGATGCTTTGGATGCTGGAAGACGCATAGGCCTGCCGGCACATTGAAGTCTTAAGATTTGCTTTTGTATGACTAATTTGTGTATTGAAAGAGCTAATCAGTGAAATGGACAGTGCCGGATCTTCCAGAACTGGTGCACCTAGTAAGAGACCCATCAGGTCTTGAAGGACCTTGCAGATCAATAAACTGCATGCCTGGAGGGAGAACAGATGGGTGTGGGGATTTGCTTCAAGCTGCTCCGGGCCCGGGGGGCCTAAGTCTGAACGTTGAAGTATTTTTGCTTTCTTCATCCCATAATAATAGGATTTTAGATTTATTGTATGCTGTCGTAGACGCATCTGTGTGATAAGTGACCACCATGAATGATTAAACCCTTTCTGACATCATGCACAGCATGATTGAGCCTTAATTAGCCCGCTGGGCACGAAAGCAAACATGCTGAACGATGAGTGTAACAAGATTGCAAATTTCAAAAGTTTGGCACTGTTACTGTTATTGTAGTTGTTACTACACATACGTTTCGTAATTGTGCGAAACATAGTAGTTGCTTGACATCTCAGTGGGGGATGCACGGCACTACTATCATCTTATATTATATTCACATGTAGTTCAGTCCTGAAGGACTAGGTACTCAAGTAATGCCTAAGTTCTTGCTCTCCAGTCTTCTCGATTCTTGCACGTCCTCCACTAGTCATATGCATGCCCGATTGGATCGCGATGGCAGCAAGGTCACTTCCCACACAGGCATTCCAGCCCTTCAGTGGTCTGCTTCTAGCCTCTAGCCCCAGTGCCTGACATTGTTTAAAACATCATCTGCAATGACATCATTACAGGATCCATTTCAGCCACATGCCCCTTCCTGCATTTGTCAATTGCTTATCTCTGATGATCGAAGACGGTGAGGACAGGGTTTGAGCTCTGGATGCCAAAGGTTTTTAAAATCATGCACAAGAAAGGCAGGTCAGCTCCCCTTACGTAAGGTTTGAGCTCGGCTCGGCAAAGCCTGAACGAACGATACACTCGTCACGTGGCGTGAGCCATGGCGGCCAGGTGCTCGCCGTGCGGCACAGATGAAGCTGGTTCCGACTTCTAATTTTACCAGGGAGAGTTCTCCTAGGCTACTCCCCCTGGTTTTACTAGAATGCCGCAAATAGGTCGATTCACCTTCGATATACCATACTGTTCCGAGCAGCGGTCGGGTGCTGAAGTTTGGGAGCTTTGCCAAAATGTCAGTTTGTGTGAAGCTTCGAAGACATAGCTCTCGTTGTCGAAAACACTCTTCAAAATCTACTGCAGTCTCGATTAAAGCATTACTGCTGCTGCCAAATCCTGCCCAAACAGTCAGACACACAAGTAAGAAGTTAAACTCTTGTGTTTGGGTGTTCACCTTGCTGTGATTTCTTAAAAGAACTTGGCTGCCTGAACATCACACGCCCCAAATGTTGTAATACGCGTTTGCGCTGGGTAAAGGGCCTGGCAAATGCGGCTTGGAACAAACCTAAAGACGCAAGGCAATATATAAATCTGAAAGCGACAGCTGAGCAAGGCACGGCTCTCCTGGTGGCGTCAGGCTGTAATTGGTTCGAGCCCAATCCCTGGACGGGTTAGTTGGTAGAGGGTTCGAGCCCCTCCCCTAATTCGGAATGCCCGGGTTCGAGTCCTAATGGGTGCCACAATCTACATACTTTTTTTCGCGCTTTTTTTATTTTTCTGTCACCGCCGCTATTGACTTGTGGATGGTGATGTTTATGCCGGATGTATGGCATGTACTGGACATGATAATGATAATGATAATGATAATGATAATCTTTATGAGTGGCGAACCCAGGGCCCAGAGGGCCATAGGGCATACACAGGTCCGTCTGCAGCCGGAACCCGGGGCCGATATGCACAGGCGTGCAGCCTTGTCAACTCGCAAATGCACGCTTGCAGCCTTCAGGTCTACAGGACATACAAGACTTCAATGTTACCATGTCATACCCCCATGGTGCTGTCCATGGTGCTGGCCAGGCACATTGTCGCCACACGCTACACAACAAATATACCATATATGAGCCATGCAAATGCCTATCCCCACCTCCAACATCGACAATCTATGACTCTATGACCAGACTCCCTTCAAGTGCACCATCTCCCCATAATCCCCTTTAAGTCAAAGCACTGCTTTGCTCTAAGCACGGCCCGTTTCCAACCCACTCATATATACTGTCACTGAGTCCCTAGGAAAAACCCACAACGGTTCCAGCTTGGCTGTGCGCAAAACTTGCTGAAGCACACCGACTGGCTGCCAGCCACTGCTGTGCTTGGCTGCGCTTGGCTGTACTGTAACAGTGTTACAAATGCCACATTCAAGCAGTGCAGTCTTCAATATTCCAGTCTGGACAAGGCCGCTGACAGCCACACCTATTTGAAGTTAAATGTATATGCTCAGCCTAGATTAGCGCCAGGATTGGTCCCCACGATACAAGGGCATCAATTCAGCCTCAGAGGTGTAGGCGCCTGATCTGGCACGCTGCGACCCTGCCAGCAAAGGAGATGTGACCCCTGACTGATGACCCTGCTCCAAGTCTTCTTCGTCCTCTCTGATCTGCGCGCATGCAACGGCAGGTATATCGTAAAGCACTTCAGGAAATGGTTCAGGAGGTCACCTAGCAAGTCATGCTCTCCATAGAATTAACACATTTCCATCTCCTCACTCTCATTGCGCGCCCTGCTATGTCATCATGTTGGTTAGAATCGCCATGGAGGTATTGGGCATCTCTAATCTTGCTGAATATGTTCAACACCATTTCGTGCATTGGTACTGCTGGCAGAGAAGAGAATCATGGTTATGTTCTGGAGCCTGTGTTTGAATGCTCATTTGGATTTCTCAGGCAAGCTGCTACGCAGGTGTATACCTGCCTCAGCCAGTATAAAACAGACTTTTTGTTGGGGCCTGGACAGCAACTCACCCCGGGAGGTCCCAGAAATGCTTTGAAGTCATTTCTCCTAGCTGCTTGCCTGCCGGCGCCGCCCACCTTCCCCATCAGCTTCCCTAGCACACCAACGCCGCCCCTCTCTCGCGCATTCAATGCAATGCAATGCAAGTTGCTTCCTTCCGCTGCAGCTGACCGCGCCCTTCTATCTGCATCGCCCTGCTGCAAAGACAACATTGACAGGTCTCCTGCGCTGGCAGTACGCCTAAGCGTGCCATGCCCTTGCAGCACCAGCGCAGCCTCCGAGGCCGCTGAGCTGGCGTGGCGCAGCGGGGGGACCCTGGATGGCGTTTCTGCAAATTGCTGCCGCGCCAGATCGGCAGTCATCGTCCGCTGCAGTGTGTACGGCGTTGCCGGCGCGCTGCGACCGCCCGACGCGGCGCGGCTGTTGCCCCGGGTGATCACTGGCACAGGGGCAGAGCTGCTAGAGATAGAGGCCTGGATGCGGGTGGGCGTGGGCGGCTGCTGCCCAGAGTCACCGCCTTCAATATCATCCATCTGCATAGATCCATGCAATCAGCGTCACGCTGATGTTCTGACGGTCAGAACACTGTGTTGCACCTACTAGCCGGCATCCCAGAAAGCATCGCAAATGGGTGTGATGACTCATTAGGAGCATCGGAGTAAATTTCAAAAGCTCTTGGCTTCTGAAGCATGGACACGGCTCAAGCAAACCTCCGTGAACATTTTGGGATTTCTCCAAATTCATGCATGGGCTCTGCAGGCTCGAGGCATGTGGTGCCTTCAAGGTTTCTCAATGCAGAATGGAAGGGCTACAAAATGACAGATCACCACACATTGAGAGCTGCGCACCTCAAGGACGGACTCTATTTTGGCGCCCAGGCTGACGCTCTTGGCGCCCAGGGCGTCTTGCTTGAACTGCCATGCTGAGCTGGAGTGCAGCGTCCGCAGCCGGTGCTCGGCGATCAAATCCATCGCCCTCCTGGAGTCCGGGTAGTCTTTCATCACCGCGTCAAAATTTTCCTGCAGCAACCACGGACTTCAAGTGTAAGCAAGATTTGCGGCCTCTCCACACCAATCTAGGCCCTCCCTATTAAACAGCAGTGTCATGTAGTAGCAGTCATTTGTAATGAGTAATTTGCTTCTTTGGCTGACATGCTGGCTCAGCCTGAACAGGCTGTCCTGAGCACTCCACAAGTCGATTGCCAGACACTTGTTGACATCAGCATCATGCCCCCGTGGGTGCGTGACGCGGGTGCATGTACATGCAAAATGCCACTTTCTGTGTACTTTCTGCATACCTCAGTTTGCCAAGAAAGGGACTTGTGCAAAATCAATCATAATCAAGTAGACTGACTGGTGCGAATTTACATCTGGTCATTCGCAATGCGCCCTCAGACACGACTGCCGGTCAGACATGACTATCGGGAAGGAAGTGTGCTGAGCGCACCTTGCTCAACACAAATAGGTCGCAGGTTTGAGAGAGAGCGCGGATGGAGGCTGTGCGCCGGCAGTTTCGCAAGAGCCCAATCTCACCAAAATAGGACCCCTTCTTCAACACCGTCACCACCATTCCATTGACCTCCACCTGCGCGCAGCCACATGGGCCCTCATGCAATCCCCCGACGCACCGAAGCCTCACCTGGCTTGGATAGACGTGTAATAATTGTAATATTAATTTCCCTGGTGCTTAATGCGTTCCATCAAGACTAGAATGCATGGGAAGGGGTGCTCTGCAGGCCACTCGCGGGCCTCAGACATGAATCTTGCAATGAATGTGCTATTCGTGCAGGTCGCACAGGGCCGCTTAAGGTGCTTGCCTGTGCAGCGCCTGACTTGATGAAGTACATCTCTCGTGACACTTCCCCTTCCCTAATCACCACATCGTCTCTCAAGTACACCTGCAGCAAAATAGTGCTCAATAGAGGAAATTTTCCTTATATAATAAATAATATATTGTTATAAATATAAAATAAAGGACAATATAATAATATATTGTCCAGCGTACCGAAGACAGTGTGGCGCAACACAATAGCAAAGTCCACTACGGTACATGCCAGATGCTACCAGTATTTTTTTAATAGTATTATCAAGCAATGTATATCTATTGAAACATTGCCATGGTGCTTGAATGTGCGATGGCCGCACCGCAGGGCGCAACAGTGTGACCAGGGAGGTGGTGAAGCCCTCCTCGGCATCCTCAAAAAAGGGAACACTCGCGATGAGATCCCCACAAGTATACAGACACACCTGCAACCATGCCCATCCCAATGAGTTGAGCAAAGAAGAGCGCAATGCCTCCAACTGCACAGTCTTGAAGGGCTTGCAAAGCTGAGTCTGGCTCAAGGTGCGTGCAGTGTTGGCCACGCGCTCAATCTCCATCTGCTCTTTGTGAACATGCACACTCCTTTGAATGTTTGAGTCAGTGTACTAGCTAGCTGCTCTTGTGGTGCCTCATGCAGAAAAGATTGGCCTTGCCTCTGTGCGCAAGGAATTTGGCAGCTCTTGCATAATTTCCTCCTCATCAAAGTGCTTCTCAGCCTTCCAACGCGCCTCATACGAGTCTCTGATCCGTTGGCGTAGACCCTGCAGTACACACCGCGACATGATGCATTACATGCATTACAAAATCCAAATATGCACGTAAGAAGTGGCAGCTGAGGCCTGAGAATAGACAACTTGCTTGGAGCCGTGTACACCCATAGCCAATGGCAGAATGTGAGGGCTTCGTCACGGCTGGTCGCTTTGTCAAATTTCGGTAGATCTCTATAATGGCTTTCTCCACAAAGTTTACTTTTCCCCTAGCACCTTGAAGCAAGCGCTAGCAGACAGCCACAGCCTTTATCTTGTGCCAGAAGTCTCCAGAGAGCAGGCCAAGGAAGCTTCCATCAGAATAAAAAATAAATAAGCTTCTCTGGACAGCCATCCCACGTATTGTAACACTACAGCAATCCTACACCATCTTCCAGTGATAGTGCGATGCAGAAAGGTGAAATTTTCCCTTCACCTGGGGCAGCCGCCGGTGTGCCATGTATTGGTTGAGGGCGGTGATTTTGGCGGTATATTCCGAGGAGGCCGCATTGAGGTGGATTAGGAGAGTGGTGACTATGCCTCCCAGGAATGTCCAAATGCACATCCCCCAGAAGAGGCTTGCAGTAGTCATCCAGCAATCAAATGCTGTCACCGGGTCCTGGGCGCCATAGCCTGCCACCACATCATGGCAGCATTTGAGCGCTCATACCATAGTCTGCTCCAAACTTGGCTGGAACTTTGGCAAGGCCGTCCCAAACGCACACTGTGGACCTAAGGAGCAAGCAAAGACACATGTGATAAATCCATGGGGTCTGGATCCAATGAATCATTGCCCCAGAGGGAGCTAAGCCGTTCTTTCCGGCTTGAAGACCCTTGCCGGGGTAGTGCAGATAGATTGCCTAGAGAAGCAACCAGCTCTGAACTTGAAGATTCGTTGTTGCCAGCATCCCGGGTCTTGGGCCCTCAATCCTAGCAACCAGGATTACGGGCCTTGAATGCTAGCAGATGTCCATGTTCCATCACTCGATGATGGCAAGATGCAAGAATGGCAAAGGGGCGCAGGGCACGCACCGGCGCTGACAGTCTCAGACCAAGCCTTGAGCACCGCCCAGCTATACTTCTCATATATGCTCCGATCAGCAAGTCCGCTGGCATAGACCCAGCAGCCGCTGCAGAAATATTTAGAATTAATTGGCAAACACCCATCAGCTGAGACACCCATTCGCACGATGGAACTCCAGAGTAGGGATCCTTGACAAGAGCTTGAGGAATGTTGTGCAATCGCAAATAACACCCTTGAGATTTCTGAGATGTATTGCAAGTCACTTGGGGCGCACGGTGGGCGCCCGAAATGTGCGCAGCAATCAACATGAGAATATGCGAGACCTTCCAATGATTGAAATTTGACCAGCCGTCATGCAATGCTGGCAAGGCATGGAGGCTCCCAGTCCATGTTTCCACAAATACTACTATATATTATAGTGCAACCATAGCGCAATATGATAATGGCTCACCTGAGGGGTGTTTGAGCCGAGCAAGCACCATATTGAAGGCAGGCGTCCCAATGGACCCAGATGAACACAAACAGAAACATCTGCATGATCTGAATGTGGAAGCGCGAAATGCTAGACACTATCGGCGTCCTCCGGAGATCATGCACTGCAGCACAGAACACAAGTTGCCTCTGAATCCTGACCAGAACCTTCATTAGATTACCTCACATCACACTACAAACACTCAGCACTACCATGAAAGCTTGCCTCAAGCGGGGTGCAACACCACGTGTAAGCATACGTAGAGATGCTCCCTGAAAGCCAGAAGCCTGGCGTGTTGTGGGAGCAATGTGAGCGCGCTCGCAGTGAGACGTTTTCCCAGTGAAGGTCAGGTCTCCATTGCATTGAAGCAAGCAATTACTGCCAACATGCAAACAGGATGTAACATGGCAGAAAGGCAGCCTGCCACTGAATGCAGCACTCATAAATTGTGATAAGGAAACTGTGGGTGCTGGATGCGGCTGAATGGAGTACCTGTTTGCATAAGTGTACGGTAGTACATTATCCGGATGACTTTCAGGAGTCGGGGCAGGCGCAGAATATCGAATCGCCGCCCCTTTAACAACAGGTCCAGGGGGACTGAGGCAATGATATCCAGCGCAAACCATGTCTGCAAATAGTGCCTCCTGACTGCGCCCCGTTCCATCACCAACACCTATTTCAAACGCAGGCAGTGACATTCTCTTTTGTTGCTAGGCGAAGAAAGGCAAAGCTCAAATTTGAGCCATAAGCAAAATCTCTGTGGGATGTTCAATCAAGCATACAAATAGGCAGCGGGTCTGATCCAGGCACTTATGGATGGGTGGTCTGGTATTGCAACACAGGCAAAGGGGCTCACTTGGTCTGCTATGTAGCCGGTGTTGAAGTTGAGGACTATGTCCAGGAGAAAGAAAAAGTCTATAATCAATTCTGTTGCGAGCATCCAGTCAACCTGCACATGCCACACCTTTATAAGCATGAGCTCATCCTGCAACAATCTTGCGCGTGCATTGCCAAAATCTGACAGAGTCTGTTCTACTAATTGAGTGAGGTGCCTTCTGCTAGAGCCACTAGCGCCTTATCAGAGCTCCTGGCTGCTGGTCATCAGTCACATGTTGCAAAACCAACGCAAATTGGCCCCACTATATTTGAGTCACACAGATCTTGACATCAGCTCAAACGAGGCTGCTAGCCTTCCCAGGTCTGCTGCCAATTGGGGCACCTTCAACTTCATCACCTGCAATTGCTCCCAGATAGTGTGGTGAGCCTCCAGCTCGCGGTAGTAGTCCCAAAAGAACGCGGCTCGGAACGGCAGCACCAAGATTGTGTGTATGGTGAAGGCGATGGCTGTAAGATCCCAGTAGCGGCGAAAATTGGAGAGTGGGTGCACGCGAACACTATCTGACACCGTTCCTGTGGTGTCTATAATGTCTTCCTCTCCAGGCACCCGCTTTGCCTGCCCAAACAGCTTTGTCCTGAAGCTGTTTGTTGACCGCCTGCAGCACACTAGGAAGTTATTGTTGAGTGGCCTGGTTGCTGATGATGACACTGCTTGTTTGTAGGGTCAGTCCAACGTCGATGCATATGCTCGCAAGGTGCTTGTTTTGCAAGAGTCAGGCTCGATATTTGCGCGGTCTCTCAGCCTCAGGAAGGTCAGAATGACTGGACAGACCTACAGAGAAATGGTCCATGCAAAGTCTTGCAACAAGGGTACACCTGAGCCTGCGCTGTGCATTGGAGCTCCTTCTGGCAGCAGGGTGCGATTGATCGCCCAGCACCACTCGCACTGCTGCCTCTGAGGGCTTATTTACAGCTACGTAGGATGCTCTGGGAGCTTGTCCTTCCTTGTGAAAGAAAGAAACGCCTGCTGAAGGCTGTGTAATGTCATAAGGAACACCCTTCACGCTACTTCGAGGTACTGCTGGCGAAGCATTATTCTGCTGCAGTCCTACAATACTGCCTCTATCTTGTGTGAGTGGAGGGTCAAAACTGCTGGCGTACTGCCCTGGATTCTCGTTGGCGACTGCTAAGCGATTCAAGAGAACCAACACTTGGTCAGTTTTGCTCAAATTTTCAAGCATTGCAACTTAGAAGCTATTCAATTGCTCATGAGGGAATCGCCCCATCGATAGTCTAGCGTTACAGTCAGTACTTGACTGACACAGCCTTCGAGGTGCAAGCAAGTATAATTGAAGGACATTCTACCATATCTAAAGCCTAAATGGCAGTGTAACTTCGATGAACAGCCAGACAAAGGTATGAAGTGGGCTAAGATGGGCTCGAATGCCGCAGATGCGCAAATACGTTCCCAGCCCGTATTGAAAAATCCCAAATACGAATACCTTGTTTGTTCTTCATTTGTACTAATCTATTATATTATGTGCGGATGACAGGTTGGGGATTTCGTGGTCCCTGCCAGGTGTGCTTACGTTAGCCTAACGTTCAGCACTCATCAACTCCCTAATCGATCCAGGAGGACCTTCGTCATGAGCAGCGCTCCAAGGCAGTGATTTCGATATAGCTCGAGGACCACTGGCTGCACTTACCGAGCTTTTCAGTGGAATCTTTCCTCAAGTTTTTACTCAATCAAAATTACTCAAATGCGCATGTCAATCAGTCATGCATCAATCAAGGTGAGCAATGGGACTTATTTCTTGCAGCCTAAAAGGCAGCAATAATATCTGATTCTTCTTTTATCACTTGCAAGTCTTTCTTCAACTTCCTTACGCGAGGGTCCAGCCAGTGGCACTCAGCTTTCACAACTCAACGAACGATATTTCTTCTTAAAGCTCACCTCTCAGTCAGTGAATCGGTACAGCGCCAACACCATGCATATGTCCATCATATCACAAAATTACAAAACCTTTCTCAAGTCTGATCTGTGCAGCGTTTGTATTGCAGTAGCTCATTCTAGAGTCGAATGGTCACCGGGGCGGTACCGCCACAATATCAAGTCTAGACCCTGTGCGCCACGTGGATATTGTGCACTGTAAATGGCTTTAAGCTTCAAGCAGGCATAAAAGTTTTGGACACTAGCTTGGATGAAGACATCATGCCGAATGCATGATGACTTTCCTGTGTATACCTTGCTGATACAGATCCCTGCTAAGTGCAGTGTAATCTGCAAGTCAAGATGCTCATCAACGCGCGCTACATAATATACATGTCACCAAGAAGTTCTGAAGCCAAATCCGATCTGGATCAGCCAAGCGCTCATTCTCAGCCAGGAGATCAGTCAATACTGCCAGCCAGGAAGGCTTGCAGTGCGCAGTGTCAAGTGCAGCAAGTTCTAGAACAAGAAGAAGTCTTCCAGGACAATGCTTCTATGCAACAGCAGGCTCCAGTTGGGGAGCTGGTGCAGCAGACTTTGAGCCAGATGCGTCCTCCCCTTCAGGGGCCTCCCCTCCTTCCCAGATCAGCACCACAAGATCACCTGCGCAGATATGTACTCACTCCTCAGCTCATCCATCTCAGATCAACACCATCAAAGTTCACTTTGTAGAATGATATTATTATCAAACGGTGTCCTGCCAAAAGGCAAGGTACGTCCTGCAGACAAACTGCGCAGTTGAAGGCTACCACATTTCCACCCCCTAGTTGGACTTGCTTGAAGCAAGACCAATCAACTGCGGGCATTTATTCACAAATGTGAATTTAGAAGCTGAAAGTAAGCTCGACAAAATTGCCACCCAAATTTGCCAAATGTGTGAGTTCACAGCAGCACTCTTCACACAGTGTTCAAGAGAGCTCACGGAGATTAACACGTGGGCATCAAGAAAAGTAGAGGGGCAAAAGGCAAAATGCTGTTGCGGCACCTTCTTAGGCTATGCTACAGAAAGTTAGGCTATGCGACAAGTTGGCTTTAGAGCACTCTCGCCAGAAGTGCAGCTAGACAAAGAAATGAGAATCCGAAAAATGGAGTTGCAAATTTTTCCCAACTTTACTTGCATTCGTAAGCACTTCCTGCCGGCCTGTTGATCGAGGTGTTGCATGTGTCAGGGATCTGCTGAGGTGGCGATGGCTCATGACACGCACCTGCATCGATCTGGTCACCCTTAGTCACCGCCACGTGGCGAACGGTGCCGCTGAGGGGCGACGACACACTCGTCTCCATCTTCATCGCCGACAGAATCACCAGCGGCTGCCCCGCCTTCACAGTCTCGCCTGCTCAACGCAGCACATGCCAAGATCAGCTCACAAGCAAACGCTTGGGCAGAAATGCTACAGTATCGTGGTCAAGAATATCCTTGGTGTAGCGCTGTTCAATGAAGAGCTGAAACATCTGTGATAGCTCCTCAAAAAGTGTTTAGTTGATCCCATGCAGGCGAAAAAGCCACATTCTGACAGCATTGGCTCACCATGAGCCGCTCACCCTATAGCAACGGTTAAATTGGCTTCCTCCCCAAAGCAAAGGACCCATCCATGATTCTACCTGGCTTCTACCAGCAGCTGCCACATCAAATCTATACCCCAGTGCCATCACTTGTCACCCACGAAACAAGAGCTGGAAGCAAGCTTCCTCATTAATATCATTGTTTGATATGATCGCCGTCGCCCATGCCCTTCAATGTATGGAGCTGCACAATTGCACCACACTCCTGTCACCCTATGATGTCCCAGGGTGCTTGCACCCCCTGAGAACAAAGGGTAGGGAGGGCATCCCAATCCCTATGTTTTCTTTCCCCTGGCAGAAGGTACTTTATCTGACAAATATACCGCACTGGTCACTCTAAACCCTGCAGGAAATTATATCTTTTGGCAGAGAAAGGTTGATAATTAAGACCCTATCTCCCAAAACATAACACGTGCGGCAGCTTTGAGACCAGATTCGGGGAGCTCTCGACAAGCCAGATCCAATGGAGCAAGCCCATGTGATAACATTACCAGGAAGGACCCTACATGTTGCCCTTCAAAATATCCCGACAGCCGGAGGCGTGGTGTTTAGAGCGACCAGGACGATAGTGCCCTCCTGCCCCTGGGAAAGAAAGGAGAGGGAGGGAACGCGCGCGCACCGGGCTTGATCTTGCCTATAACTTTTTGGGGTTTAGGGTTTAGGGAAAAGGGGAAAGGAGAGGGAGGGAACGCGCGCGCACCGGGCTTGATCTTGACGTCGATGACCTCACCGGCCATGGGTGCCCCCACGGAGCCGTCGTCGGTCGGGTTGGCCTTGTCGCGCGCCGCCTTGGCGCTCCCGCCCGCATTTGCCGAGTCGGCCGCCGTCGTGTCGACCACTTCCACCACCCGCGGAATGCCGTTGCTCTCAAAGAACACCTCCCTGCGCCGACGCACATAAATTAGATAAATCAGATGTGAGGGGTCCTACGTAGGTGGAATTGGCAGGGGCTTCAAGCAACAGGGCAAGCCAACAACCTCGAACCATGTAAGCGCATGAATCAGCATGAACTTGCCGACTTGCTAAATACGCTTTGCCTATGTCTCATGGCTGGGTGCGTCACCAATTGCGCAAGAATATACTGTATGTGATCCTGCTTGACCACTGGCTTTGAGACCTCGCTCAAGCATGGCATTGAAGCCACAACCTACTAAGGAACAAGGCAGACTTGCTGGCCAGTTCAATGGCCCTCACACTTGTGATTGGCTGGCCGCAAGAATCTATAAACGCGATCACAAAGCATGACCACAATCCAAGATCGCAGCTCCACGCCTAGGCGAAGGCATCTCTGCCTGCCAACACAGGTGTCTGACAAAGCATGCCTAAGGCTTCATCAGGGCATTTGTACGTCATTTCTGCAGGCAAGGGCTTCGGTCGCACCTTTTGCCGTCGGGCTGCAGCTCGGACAGCGCCTTGTACTTGATAACGACGGTGTTCCCCTTGGCCAGCTCCACCTCGATCTCCTCGTCCTCGTCCATGGGCGCCAGGAACGCCTTGGTCGGAAGCATTGCCGTGAACCCGCTGTACTTTGCCTCCCAAGCCCTGCGCAGCAGAAAGAAACAAATTAAACTAAAGTATAGTCGCCTTGAGGGATTTCTGCAACGCACCAAGCCCCAAGGGCTGGAACAAGCCTTTAATAAGAATAGTAGAAGACACCCTGATGAAGCGTGGCGCATGATTAAGGTGACAATGGCATGGTTGACCTCGCCCCTATCACACAGCACACCATGCTCTGATGCTTCTGGACAGTCATGGATGGCACTGCCTCGAAAAACACAGCTGAGCACACTGGGGCGTCATAGTGGAGAGTGCTCTCTGCAACAAGAACAAAGTGCTGCACAGAATGGCTAATAGCCATTGGCTATAGCAGTTCTGTTGCGGACTGCTCAATTCAGCATTAAGCTCTTCCCAACACATGTACTCATAATGTGCTCAACTGACCAGGCTACATAGCGTTCGCACCCTGCCCGCTGGAACACCTCAGACACCTCATATTGACAAGCAGATCGCCCTCTGTGACAGGCGCACACCTGGGAAAACCTTTTTGGCAATGCTCAATATTGTCATTCACCCGCAGCGCCAAGAAGTGAGTGACTTTCACTAAGCAGACAAGGAGCGCCACAGGGGCACGCACTTGAATTCGTCGAAGACCTTAGGGTAGAGCGTGGCGGACAGCACGTCCCGGTAGGTGATCGAGTAGTGGTCGTGCTTGTCTTTCAGGTTGGCCTCCATCGTCACCAGGTTCATGGGCGGCATGGATGCCCCCGGCCGACCCTCCACGCGCGGCAGGTCCTTGAGAACGCGGCTGCGCAGCGGCTCGGGGAAGCCGCCCGCCGGCTGACCCAGCATCCCCTGCAGGTACTCCACCACGCTGCGCCACAGGACAAAGAGACTGCTCAGCGCTCGCATCAGCCGCCAGCTCAGCGCTTAAAACGCCCCACACCCCCTTCAGGGGGGCAAAACAAGGAAGACATGCTTGCGTGTGCAAACTCACTGGCAGGATGTCAGCTCAACGGGCGCATCAGACGCCAGCTCGGTGATGATATCAGCCTCACACCCCCTTCAGGGGGCGAAAGAAAACAGGCATGCTTGCGTGTGCATAGACACCGGTAGGGCGCCAGCTCAGCGCACATATCATATGCCAGCTCAGCGCGTGAGCGAATCTCAGCTCAGCTCGTCGGCCAGCCGCCAGCCTAGCGCGAAAGATGAGCTGCCAGCGCTTACATCAGCTGCACACGCACCCCAACTGGAAAAAAAGGTGGAAAGCCAGGATGATTGCTGTTTGAACAGACATGACGGGGTTTTGCTTATTGATGGCTACTGTGTTGTCCAAACAGTGGACGCAAGAAACAACTTGTCCGGCCTCGTCACAACAAGATTGGAATCCCAATGCCTTCCCTCCCAATGTCGGTCATGATGCAGGAGACAAACACTTCTGTGCTCGGGTCACAAGAACGCAGTGCTCAGCCTGGCAGCAAAGAGACAGAGAGTGCTGACAGACCTGGAGGGCAGAGAGAGATTCTCTGCTTTCTCGACCAACTGGTGCTCGTTGAGGTTGTTCTGGACCATGAACTGCGCCAGGTCGCCCACCACCTTGGATGACGGCGTCACCTTGACTATGTCCCCCAGCGCGCGGTTGGCCTCCGCGTACGCCGTCTTCACCTTCTCCCACTGCTCCCCCAGGCCCAACGACAACGCCTGCGCGGCGCAACAGAACAACGCGTAAAGACAGGTCTTGCCAGGGTTATCTCACCTTACAGCTGCTTGTGCAAGGGGTCAGGGGCAAACGCAATGGGCTCGCAGAGAGGGCAATGCTTTGGTTGGCATGCATGATTGGCATGCACGAGGCAGGAACTGCAAGGGCAGCTGCCAGCGTTGCAATTGACTTACAAGATCAAGCTTAGCACTCTGCATGCTAAACAGCCCAGCACCGATGTGTGCCAGGTACCACAAAGTTCGCCATCTAACCTTGTTGATTAGAAATGCTCCAGTGGGCGCTGATCAGAAGCGGCCTGATGGAAGTGAAGAAGCAAGGAGGGTACCTGGAACTTGAGGTTGGTGTACTGGCCGCCCGGCATCTCATGGTAGTACACGTCTGACGAGGAGCTGCGCAGATCCGACTCAAACGGAGCGTACAGCGCCCGAGTCTGCGCGCACAGCCCACACGTGTTACACATTTCCTCTTTTTCCTCCACATTTTATTCAGTTGCCCAAACTTGTGGCAACACCAACAAACTCCTTCACTCACTGCTGCGCAGCCTCGATCAGCCCAGTGACACAAAAGTGTCCGGCACTGACTTGCAGAAGCTGGGAATAGAAAGGTGCTGGCAGGTCCTGGCATGTCAATGGCATAGTCAGGCAGATGGGCACTGTGAAGGTTTCCCTTGAGGATTCTTCTCAGCAGCAGGCTCGTATATCTTCACGGCTTCTACGGACCAGATCTTGCTTACATCTTCTCAGAGCATACAGAGAGGTTACGTGTTTGTTGCCAACAGAACCATGCTAGACGGTCGACAAAAATCAGGGTAGCGATGTAGGGAGTTGTTGTCAAATCTATTGAGAGAGGTCTGAATTTCAGGTGAACGATTTTGTCGGCAGCACACCTGCTCCCAGTAGATGGAGAGGCGTGCAAGGGAGAGTGGGTCGACGCCCGTGTCAAGGGGTGTTCCATGCAGCGAATTTACTATCGCCCCCATCGACGGCTGCGACGTGGTGCCTGCACATGCGCACACGCTGCCTGATCAGCTCCCTCTATCCATCTACTGCATCAAAGAGCTTCAAAGGACATTGGGTCTGTGGTTTTCATGCACACCCCAGCTGTGTCAAAATATCCCAAATGGTGCAGACCTGAAAGCCTCCTTGAGTGGTGACAACAGGGGCACAAAGGTTCCTGACAAACGTGCCCCGGGGACCTGGCTGACTTGAGAGTTTGCCTGCAAGAATGCCCTGTCACTCCCAATCACATGCAAACCCCCAGAGATCCTAGCGAGCAGGCCCCGCACATGGAAGTCCATGTGGCTTGACTTTGTGCACATTTAGCAAAGAGCAATCTCCCAGCACCACAAAAACTTGTTGTCCGCCGGGAACTGCGCCAGGGACTGCTGTCTAACTCTTTCCCGCCCCCAAGAACGACAGCATGAAGCCCCTGTCCGTCTGCGTGATGATGAACCTTCCATGAATACAATTTTCAAAGTCAGTGAAGCATGCGGCGCGCACCTGACATGGAGTCGATGGCGCAGTCGACGATGTCAGCGCCTGCGTTGGCGCATGCCAGCTGCGTGGCGACGCCCGTGCCCGCCGTGTCGTGCGTGTGCACGTGCAGCACCAGGTCGGGGAACGCCTCCCGCAGCGCGCCCACCAGCACCGTCGCCGCCCGCGGCTTTAGCAGCCCTGCAGCGCATGCCAAACCAGGCGCCTCAGAAATGACAGTATTCATGGATGGTTGAGAGCTCAACGCCTCACTGCGTTACTGGTGTTTCAGGATCCTGCATTGCCCTGGTCTGGTCTGTCATACTTGCCATGTGGCGGGGAAGGAAAAGCTTCAGCAATCCTACGGCACATTATACACCTAGCCATTTTAAGCCTGTCAGATCATGCAGATCTCAAAGCTGAGGTCTTAGGCCCTGGAGTCCCTCTCAGCATCCTGAACTTCAATCCTAAGAAAGAGAGCCCAATACCTAACAGGAAGTAATCTGGTTGGCAAGAGGCAACCTGCTGGCATTAGGCTGTGCAAGAGGCAGTCTGGGAGGGTCTGGTCCAGTAGTCTGGACCAGACCACTGGGGACAACAGCCACTTGGGATCTTGCTGCGCCGTGCAGGAAAGCAAATTTACACGGGCAACATTCTAAGCTGCATATGGGGGCGCCTGCCCACCTGCCATGTCCTTGATGGCGAGGGTGTGGATGCCGTGGTCCACCAGCTGCTCCGCCATCTTCAGGTAGTACTCCAGAGTATACTGCAAAGCACAAGCAGAGCCTCTATTAGCCATGCTGCTTGCACGACAACAACAAGCCCAGCATTGCAGAAACACATCAGATTTGGTTGCCCATGCAAGGGCAGCAAATGCTCTTGTAAGGCCTGCCTTTGGGAGGAACCACCGCCTTCACCACTTCTGTGGCGGGGATCTTAGCAGCTTGAGCACAAGGTGCCAGCCGCAGCAACATTGAACCGGCCAGCGCAGCATAAGATCGTTGCAGCAGGGGTGGGCTTCCAAGGCTTCGCTCTTGCAGTTGGCGAGCAAAGAGTGCATCCTCACTCTCCTATTCTACTCGGCTACTCGTGTCAACTTGTAACCCCGAATGTCTCAAAGCGAGAGAGAACAGAAGGAGAAGCAGGTTCAAAGCTATCTCTGTGATGCACCAGCCTGAGGCAGACAGAGCAGAGTGAGCAATTTACTTTGGGGTGGTGCTCTGGGTTGAGGATGTCCCCGGTGTAGCAGATCGTGCCCTCAGCAACGCCCCCCGCCGCGTGCACAGCGTCCAGGCCAAACTTGAGGTTGTCGATGTAATTGAGGGAGTCGAAAACCCTGAAGATGTCCACGCCTGCGCGCTTGGACTCCGCCACAAACGCAGTCACCACGTTGTCGGGGTAGGACGTGTATCCGACGGCGTTCACTCCGCGCAGCAGCATCTGTGCACACCACACATTTCGTTCATTTCTGCGGCCGATGCAACAATTCATGAAATCAGCGCGCAGCATCGCGCCGGCAGAAGTCCCTTACAAGATTCCTCTTTCAGGCAGCAGATGCAGGGTCTCTGCTGATACATGCACGTGCAGGAGCTGCCAATCAAGCTCAGCTTTGATGGAAAGCAGGCTCAGCTCTTTCAGCAGACCAGCATACATGCCCTGGTGCACCATTTTCTGCCAAGCAATTGGTGCAGCAACAGTGCAATCCTTCTTGATCTCACGACGGGGGACCAAACAGCAGGGAGGGGAGGAGTACCCGTACCTGGAAGGGGATATTGGGCACCTTCTGGCGCAGCAGGTCCAGCCGCCTCCAGGGATCCTCGTGCAGGAACCTGTCCCCATCACATCTCAAACATCAAAGCCGCTGCCATCAGCATGTTTATTCTCTCCGGCCCCAAACGGACTCAAGGATGTGCAATGACTATACAATTCAAAGGATTCCCAGACACCTCTTCTGTGCGCACCTCACAATTAACAGTCACCGGCACGGTACCCAGACAGGTTCATGCAAGCGTAAGGCGCTCCATTTACGTATATTTTGAAAACGTTCCAGCAATAGACGCGAGCACGCTGCTTTGAACGACTGCTGCCCACTTCATAATGGAGCCAGTCAAGCACGGGCATGGTGCCCTATCCCATGACCACAGGGCATGACAACTTCCCGAGCTAACAGCACCCATGCTTGAGAGCTGAAGTCGCCCAGAGATACCATTGAATAAGACAGTCCCGGGCCCGCTATGTATTCCTTTGGACCCCGGAGCCTCAGATGTTCTCAATGTGGGGCTGGTTGATCACATGACATGCAAAGCAGGGATACTCAAAGACAGTCCTGGCCCGGTCTATACTATAAACCCAATGAACCTCATCGATTGAGTGCGCGCAAGGGCTGACCTGAGGGCCACGTCGAAGGTTGCGCCGCCCCACATCTCCAGGCTGGCGCAGGGCGCCAGGATCTTGGAGGTGGCCGGTGCAGCCTTCAGCATGTCGTGCGTGCGCATGCGTGTCGCCAGCAGGCTCTGGTGAGCATCCCGCCTGCGCAGGGGCCATGCTAAGCTCCTCTGTATCGTTCCAATCTTATCATATGTCCCGATGGACAAACTTATGCCTAACGATCTCATATACATACCTTTGTTGTGGAATAACGTTCCGGTTATGAGACGGGCCCGTCCCGTCTTCGATTCCCGTTCTCGCGAGTAATCTAGAAGAACTTATATACCGACAAATCATATTGATACTGGGAGCGATAGATTCCCCACCCTGCCCCACAAAACGGCCTTGCCCAAAGGCACATCCTATGATCTGAACGACTGCAGCTGGTGCCAATAGGACAAAAGAGCAAGTCACGGGACAAAAGAGCACGTCAGATGCAGTAAACTCGCAGTCCAAAGCTCACCATGTGGTGTCTGTGAGCAGCAGCGAGGAGTGCCCCCTCACAGCCTTGGCCCAGCCTTCTGGCCCCTCCTTCACCAGCACGTCGCGCCAGGAGGGCGTAGGAACCACGATGTTTTGAGGCACGGGTGGCGGCGGCGGTGTGATCTTGGCCGGCGGCAGCCCCACCGCCCCTGGGTGCTTTGGCCCGTTAACTACCTGCGTACCAGTGGCAACAGCTTGTTGCATGTTTTGAGCTAAAATCACGGATGACATCTAGTGGGCGGCCTATTTGGGTCAATTCAAACACGGCCCAATTGTGGGGGCTGCGCCCCCCCCGAATTCCCCGCGGTGGGTCAACCGTACTTACCACCTCCCTATATAGGAACCTTTCTACTATACTGGGGGGGGGGGGGGGGGTCGGCCCCCCCAAAACCCCCCTCCCCCCCTTAAAACCCCTCTACACCCCCTCCACCCCTCTTTGCGCAAATTACCAGCTGGGGAAAAAATTGGCGCCAAAAATATAACTCAAAGAAACA
>JADEYI010001086.1_pt1 | contig 24379 bp, 22 predicted proteins | sample 8542331 | NCBI WGS metagenome assembly JADEYI01 (sample SAMN16510988, study PRJNA670497) | mine drainage metagenome | isolation source: biofilm near Copperflume 1 | place: Germany: Marsberg coppermine Kilianstollen | collected 2018-02
GCGTTGGTCCTGCTAAAATTACCCCTTTATTCCCTGTTGCGCGTGGGTGAGATAGCGTGTAGTTGGGGACTGGTTTCTTGCAGGAATGCGCGGCGCAACTGCTCGATTTCTTGCCGCAGTTCAGCTATCTCTTCAAGATGGAGCTGTTCGTAGGCGACGAGGCGTTGTTGCAGAAGCAACAGTTGATAGGCAAAACTTGTCGAATCGACAGGTAATGGCTGAACTGCAACTTCTACGGGTGGCGAAGCCTGTTCTTCAGTGTTTGACGAGCGAACGTCTCGTTTCTGATGAGCTGTGACTCGAGAAGACTTTTCCGGGAAATCTTCGTGCTTTTCTCTCATGCGCATAAATACCTACTCCTGCTTCGTAATCCACCTCAAATTATAACGTATTATCCCGTATTTCTCAGCGTGATGTATACTCCAACCGTATCTTGATAGCTATTCATTCGTATCAGATCGTATCAATGATCGAGTTAGCCGCTTGCCTGCTCTCTAGGAAGAATATCCTATAAATATCAGGAGAGATGAAATGTGGCGGCAAATGGTGTTTAATGAATGAGGGCAAGGGGACGATGTATCTAAATAGAACTATTGATCTCTGTTCGGCATACCCCCTGTTCCAGGATGGACCGGACCTTATATAATGGAGCCAAAATGACATCTGCGTTTTTCCCGTCTCACCATGTCGCCAGTTCGCAATCCGCGGCATCGCTTCCTGATAACGCGCGTGAGGAGGCAGCATCCACTCCAGACGGCGCGGTGGGAGATGCTGCTCCTGACGCGCGCGGCTCTATGGGGCAGGCTGTCATTCGCGTGCTGGTCGTAGATGACCATGAGCTTATCCGGCGCGGAATAAGCGCTGTGCTGGGCGAGCAGGAAGACTTCCAGGTGGTAGGTCAGGCGGGAACGGGCCGCATGGCGGTAATGCTGGCAAAACAACTCCAGCCGGATATTGTCTTGCTCGATATCTTCCTGGGCAACGCCAACGGGCTTGATGTGGCGCAGCAATTGCAACGTGCTTGCCCGGATACCCGCGTTGTGATTGTGACGGGCTATGCTGCCGACGATCATATGCTGCGCGCTATGCGTATTGGCGTGTATGGCTACCTGCAAAAGGCTCTGCCCACCGGTGAGTTGCTGGCAGCCTTGCGCTCGGTCTACCGGGGAGAGCGCGTGATAGGTGAAGCCCGCGCCATCACGCGCGTCCTGAGCGAATATGAACGACTTACCAAAGAGCAAGAACGCGCGCGTTCAGGCTTGAACGATCTTGAAATCGAACTTGTCCGGTTGGCCGCCGAGGGATGCAGCAATAAGGAGATAGCTGCGCGCCAGTTCTGGAGTGAAGTGACCGTCAAACGCAAAATGCAGGATATTTACCGTAAGTTGCAAGTGACGGACCGTGCGCAAGCGGTAGCCGAAGCGATGCGTATGGGCCTTATATAATATAATTGTAAGGTACGTAGGGATGCGATGGATACATCGTATTTAATAAAGAGGGAGCAATTACTATGACAGTCTGTCCGCAGTGTGGAGCCGAAAACGAAGATGATATCAAGAATTGTAAATCGTGTCGCGTCAATATGTACTGGGCTTTCCAGCACTACTCGGAACTCGCCTCGCTGCGCGAATCCAACAAGTTGCCGCCGCGACCCCAGTCGGCCCCCTTTCTCGTAGAGACGAGTAAGAAAATCGACGATGGCCCGACGGCTGGCTGGCTGCGCACTACCATCAAAAAGTTTGGCTTCAAGGGAGCAGGAAAGAAAGTCTCGACCACTGCCGAATAAATCAGAGACACAACATGATCTGCCCGCGCGTGGGCAGATCATGTTGTGTCTCTGATTTATTGGTAATTTAGCGCGCAGCTCCGGCCAGGGGCGCGTTCTGACTGGCCTGTGTGACAGCCACTTCGTTCATACCGCCAGCATTGAACCATTCGGCGGCCAGTTTGATACCGGTGCGCAGGTCCACCCGGGGTTCGAAGCCCAATTCACGGCGCGCCTTCTCAACACTGTGCATGTTGTCGCTGCCAAACATGAGCGCGCCAAGCTGCGTCACAACAGGTTTGGTGCGTGTGATGCGCGCAACCACTCGCTCTGCCACGATACTGCCATAGTAAACAGGCAAATAAGGCAGATGGCGAGTCGGGCGCGCTCCACCGACCGCGTCAGCGATAGCGTCAAACATCTCCTGCTGCGTCAGGGGGCGGTCGTTGGTGATGTTGTAGACATTGCCAGGAGCGTTCTTGTGATAGGCCGCCAGCATGAAGCCATCCACAACATCGGTAACGTAACAGAATGGCAGGTGATTGGTGCCGCGACCAACGATCAGTCCCTTGCCGTCTTTGACTTTTTGCGCCATGCGCCCGAAGTGCAAGCGATCTCCTGGTCCGAAAAAGGTGCCGGGACGCAGGATAACCGTTTCCACCGGGTTGTTGAGCATCAAGCGCCGCATCATGCGGTCGCCTTCGGCTTTGGTGACGCTGTATGGGTCAGGGTCGGGGCGCAGCGGATCATTCTCGGTCATGAAACGACCATAGCCCAGGCCATACACCGTGTGCGAGCTGGTATGCACGAAACGGCGCACTCCGGCTTTTTGCGCCGCCATGTACAGATTTTCAGAACCATTGACATTTACCAGGCGATAGTCAGCCATTGGCCGCCAGACGCCCATCATGCCCGCCAGGTGGAATATAAGCTCAACATCTTTCACAGCAGGCGCGAGCGTGCTCCCGTCGGTAATGTCTCCCCGTACCACCTCAACCCCTTGTTTCACGAGTTTATCCGCATTTTCAACAGGCAGCACCAGCGCGCGGATATCCTCGCCGCGCTGCTGCAAGTGTGTAATCAGGTGTCCACCCAGCAATCCGGTGGCACCTGTGATGAGTACGCGCATATATCATCCTTCCCTGAGATAATAGATAGTTATCTCGCTTTCGGTTTTTGTAGAAGGACAAAAGTGTCCTTTACCCCTAGTATGTAACGAGCGTGGACTGGTGAATAGGGACGAACGGCCCTGAAGTACCAGTCCACCTGGCCTACACGTGCTAAAATATACCACAGGAAATAGTATCAGGAGAATAGAGATATGGATCAGGATACACAACTGGAAACCATCCCGGAGAAAACGCTCCAGCATTCCAAACTTCCCCCACTTCCCCGCTGGCCCACTTCTAAACGCGGCCCGCTGGTGACAGAGCCGCCCCCGGGCACAAAACGGATGCCCCTGCGTTCAGAACAGGTCGTCGAGATCAACTATAACCAGGAACAGGGCAAGCATCTCGCCGAAGAGTAGGAATAGTGTAGCAAGACGCATGACCAGGACAGAAGCGTGCTTCTGTCCTGGTCATGCGTCTTGCTACATGATTTTGTACCACGGTGTATATTTGTGAAAGAGCGTTGTAACAGGCGCTACTGTCCATTTGCGTAGTGAAATGGAGGTGCTTTATTGCGCCTGTGAAACTGCGCGGTGGAAGAAAACAAGCTTGCGGGTGTTGCAATCTCAATCGGTTGCAAGTTGTCTAGCAAAGGAAGGAAATATTGCAAATACACCAACAAGCCTGGAAGAACTTTGGTAAACCATTGAATAAGTGGATAGCTGATAGCTTCCGGCGGTATACACTGGTAGGAGTGATGCGGTGCATCATCGTAATGCTAACCCTGCTCGTTCTGGGGACGAGTTTAGGCCTTGATAGCGGCAAAGTAGATGCGCAAACTTTTTGTCCGCGAGGCGTCAGGTCATACGTTGTGGCGCGTGGCGATACGTTGAGCAGGATAGCATCGCGCTATGGAGTTAGTTGGAGACGCCTGGCCTCCGACAATCGTCTCGCCAACCCCAACCGTATTTACAGGGGGCAGCTCCTCTGCATCTTCCAGGTGAGTGGCAACACCCGGCAGGTTACTAAGAATTATGGCTCGCGTCCTCCCGCGGGATCGAGAAATGTCTTCCCCTATGGAGCCTGCACATGGTGGGCCAATCAACGTTATTTCCAGCTCCATGGAATCTTTGTTCCCTGGAAAATGCAGGCCAACGCCTGGCAGTGGGTGGCGCGTGCCAATCAATTTGGCTGGCGCGTCTCGTCTCAACCCACGCCTGGAGCAATTGTTGTGCTGCAACCCTGGGTCGAGGGCGCTTATGGATTGGGCCATGTGGCAGTCGTGGAGCGCATACTCAAAAATGGTCATGTCATTGCCAGCACCATGAGCTGGAGTGGCAATCCCCTGCGCATCACCTATGTTCAATTCGCTCCGGGACCAGGGGTGAGGTTCATTAGCCAGTGATCGGCTGGCATAAACCTGTTTGGGAAGTGAAAACTGTGTTCTGGTAATGAACATTTTGGACACATCATCCGCAAGCGTGGGGGCGATTCTCGTATGAGAATCGCCCCTATTATATGTATTACCGCACATTTACAAAATGTCTTTATAATTCTCTATGTTTCAGTGTTGTTCATTTTGTATCTAGCCAATTATTCCTATATTTCCACGTATTGCCAGGCGTTTTTGTATTCAGGTGAAATATATGTTATATATTCACCGTTGCCTATATTCCCCATCATACTTGTTTGCATATCTTGCTGCTCGCTGTTTGGGGTCTGGCAGGCGACAGCTTGCGAGGGTCGCAAGTTGATTACCGAAGGAAAGTACCATTGCAAAAGTACCAGCGCATCTGGAAGTTTTTTTCATCTCGTAAAGCGTCCACTATAGTAGCAAGCGTTGGGATGGTAGCGCTGTTGGGAACACTTTTTGTCAGTCATGGGCAGGGCGCGCAAATCAAGAGCGCATCGCTCCAGACCTACCCATCCATCGATTGTACTCTTTGCGCAACGTTTCAGCGCACAGCGAGTACGGATACATATCAAAGGGTAAGACCACGACCCATTACTGCCAGGAAAGCAATTGCCCATCCCGCAGTGGTAACGGCTCCGCGCACAAGAAACACACCTGTCCGCGCCACACCAACAGCAAAGCCGCCTGTACGAAGCACACCAACGACGAATCCGCCCACATACACGGGTACGCCGACGCCAGTACCGTCGGGTCCGAATCCGGGGGTCAATGTCTTCCCTTACCCCGCCTGCACCTGGTGGGCCGATCAGCGTTACTACCAGCTTCACGGCATATTTGTACCCTGGCGCTCACAGGCTAACGCCTGGCAGTGGACAGACCGCGCCTACCAGTACGGCTGGCACGTCTCCAGTTCTCCCGTTACAGGGGCCATCATCAACCTGCAACCAGGCGTACAGGGCGCGAGCGGCCTGGGACATACCGGGGTTGTCGAGAGAATTCTCAGCGATGGCCACGTCATCACCAGCAATATGAGTTGGGGCGCCTATCCCTCGTCCGTCACGTATGTAGAGTTTACCGCAGGCCCCGGCGTGACGTTTCTCTGGCAGTAGCCTCGCGCTGAGCAATGTCATTCCTGACTCAAACGAATGAAGCGTGTGTGATAAATAGTAAGGCCATCCATCGCATAAAGTGGATGGCCTTTTGTTCGTCTGGTATCTCCAATGGAATATGAAAAAAGATTTAGCGTCGGTGGGGAGGATCGAACTCCCGGCCTAGGCTTTAGGAGAGCCTCGCTCTATCCACTGAGCTACACCGACGTGCTGTTCTCACGCCGCTAGTATAGCACGCTCTTCCATGCATGACAAGGACAATTTTGCAGTATCGTATTATCCTCTCTGTAGCCGATTGTACGATGAGATGAACAGCGCTATACTTTCCCCAGAACATCAAAAAAGGAACTTCATGGAGCAGCGCAACGACCGGCCTGGAGTGTGTCATACACATCCAGGCGCAACCCGGTGTCTTCCTTGCGGTCGCCATGTCTAGTCACGCTGGATGGCTTTATTCCAGGCTTGCCCTCGCCCGGTCAATCCCTTACAATAGAAGCAGCTACAATGGATAGAGATATGTAGCGCTGAGGAGGGTTCATGAAAATTCGGAAAGCGGTGTTGCCGGTGGCGGGGCTGGGGACGCGGGTATTGCCCGCCAGCAAGGTCATACCCAAAGAAATGCTGCCCATCGTCGATAAACCAACATTACAATATATTGTAGAAGAGGCCGTGGCCGCGGGAGTCGAAGAGATTATTTTCGTCACCAGCCGCAGTAAACGGAGCATAGAAGATCACTTTGACTCATTCCCTGAGTTAGAGTTTACCCTGGAACGCAAGGGCAAGCACAAAGAACTGGCGGAACTGCGCGCGCTGCAAGAGATGGCTGTGTATACATCTGTGCGCCAGTCAGAGCCACTGGGTCTGGGGCACGCTATTTTGTGCGCGAAAGAACTGGTGGGGGATGAGCCGTTCATCGTCATGCTGGGCGACATTATCGTTTCGCCTGAGACGCCCTGCCTGCCGCAATTAATCGAGGTGTATGAGCGATACGGCGGCTCAGTACTCTCACTGGTGCCGCTGCCGCCGGAAGTTATCCCGACCTATGGCATTGCCGCCGTTGAAGAATTGGAGAAAGGAGCGTTGAAAGTCACGCATGTCGTCGAGAAACCTGCGTTGGAAGAAGCTCCATCGAATCTAGGCGCCTATGGTCGGTATGTGCTCACGCCCGGTATCTTCCCCCTGCTTGAGAAAACGCCACCTGGAAGAGGTGGGGAAATCCAGATTACGGATGCCATAGAAATGCAGGCTAGAGCCGGTAAGTGCTATGGCGTGCGTTTCACTGGCGACCGTTTAGACACAGGTACACCTCTGGGCCTGCTCACCACATCAATCTCGTTTGCCCTTAAGCGTCCCGACCTTGCCCCTGGCCTCCGTGAATACATGCGCCAGACGCTAGAAAAGTAGGGACGCGGGTGGATGACGGGTGGAGGGGTGGACCCTTGTGGGCGTCCTTCGTGCTGATGAACATTTCGTCCTCATTGTCGCGTTGGTGAGTTTTGGTATGCAGCGACGAGGACGCCCACAAGGGTCCCCACCTATCCGCTCATTCACCCGCGTCTCTACGAAGGGGGGCGGAACGGTTAGGTCAGGGGGATCACTATGGAACCGGCCCTGCCACATGATTCGATATGGAGCCTATCGGTCTGCATATTCATGGTAGATCCACCTGCGACTATAGACGCCATCAACGCAAAAAAGGTTCCAGGAAATCTCGCCTCTTGTTCCAACAGAAGAGATGCGTTATAGTAGGTATGCTCAGAATAACCGCTATTCTAAGCTCGGAAAAGAATAACCTGGAAAGATACGAACGCTTTCAGGCGTTCAGAGGCATCGTATGGTAGAGTTCATCAATAGCCTGCACTTTTTTAACGCGATATTGATCCTGATTGCCGGTACAGTAACGGGCGTCTGGGGTCTCATCCTCTTCTTTATGAAGAAGCAGACCATTATTCGACCCTGGCGCATTGCCCTTATTTTTACGGCGGTTGTCGGCTTTTTGCAGGCGTTATTCGGCGTTATCCTGTTATTGCTGGGACAGCAACCTGGTACCGGTACTGGACTTTTTTACCTGCATTTCGTCTACGGAGCCATCGTTGCCCTGGCTATCCCGGTAGGCGTCACCTATACCACCGGCGGCAAAAATCCCCGGCGGGACATGCTCCTGTTCAGCATTATTTCGCTGGTGCTGGTCGCGGCGGCTGTACGCGCGCTCATGACGGGACCGCATTAAAAGGATGGCAATGACCCTGATGAATGTGAACGAGCAAAGCCGATTCTGTCATCCCTTTACTGCGTCCGGCGAACAGACCCTTCGCTGCGCTCAGGGTGACAACATATGACTGATGGTGGCGTTACAATTCACCAGGATGATTACGAACACGAGAAAATACTCATTTAATACATTGGAGAACAACTATGAAAGCTTCTTTTATCCATATTGCCGATACCCATCTCGGTTATGAACAATACGGCGTGCGCGAGCGTTTTAATGATTTCAGCCGGGCATTCTGGGATATCGTTGATGATGCCCTGTACCGCGAAGCTGATTTTCTGGTAATTGCCGGCGACCTCTTTCATAAACGCGCCATCGATGCCCTGACGCTTATTCATGCCATCGAGGGATTAAAGAAGCTGAAAACAAAGGGCATCCCGGTCATCGCCATCGAGGGCAACCATGATCGCAGCTATTACCGTGAAGGCATATCATGGTTACAGTTTTTATGTCACGAACAGTATCTGACCTTGCTCAGTCCCAGGATGCGTGATGGCGCTCCGGTTATCGCGTCCTGGGAACAATCCACGATGGCTGGTTCGCATATGGATGTACTCGATGGCAAGGTGCGCGTGTATGGACTGCCCTGGCAGGGAGCCGCCACCGCTCGCAGTATCGAGGGCCTGGCGCAGGCGCTGGAAGCGACTCGCCCGGAAGAAGAAGCCGCCGGTATCGAATACCGCCTCTTGATGATGCACACCGGCGTAGATGGCGTAGTGCCTCGCGTGCAGGGCTTGCCAACTATGGCCCATTTCCAATCGCTGCGTCGCCATGTCGATTACCTGGCCCTCGGCCATGTGCATAAACCGTATGAGTTTGATGACTGGATATACAATCCTGGCTCAACCGAAACGTGCGGCGCGGAAGAGGCCGCCTGGGAGGATCGCGGCTACTATTTTGTTGAAATCGATAGCAACACTACGCAATCCGACGATGAGCGTTCCTCGAAGCATCATGCCACCCACCTTGTGAGCACACGTCGTCCCTTCGCTCGCCTCGAAGTGCGCGTGGATGGGCTGAGCGAACCCAACGAAGTCTATAACCGTCTCGATACACACTGCCGCCGCGAGCGCACCCGCTACGAAGGGGATGCGCTGCGTCCCCTGGTACAGGTTCAGCTTACCGGCACGCTGGCCTTTGATGCTGGCTCGCTGGACATACCCTACATGGAAAAACTGGTGTATGACCTTTTCGAGCCGCTCTATGCGCGTATCGAGAATAACACCAACGACCGCGACTACATCCCCGAAGGCGGCGACATCGACGGGCGCGACCGTTCCACCTGGCACGAACTGGAACGCCGCATCTTTGAAGACCTCGTTAGTCGCGACTCTCGCTACATGGTGCATCGCGAACAATGGAGCCAGGTACTGGCCGATTTGAAACGCATGGCACTCGAAAAGGAAGAACCGACAGAAATTGCGCAGTTTTTGCGCAATAAACGCGCGGAACTGCTGGAAGCGTAAACCCTGTACCCGGCTCCCTGCAAAACTACACACTCAACACATTCAATGTGTTCAAATTATCATCAACGAAGAAGACTTCCAGGTTGCCCTTCGCATCTGTAGCAGCAGCAAGGCCCACCAGCGCCGAACCGTTGCCCGATTGAGCATCGACCGGCACATTGTCAAGCGCTCGCGTCCCTACAGCCTTCCCCTTTGCCAGGTTCAGTTCAACCAGGTTGTTATCATTTCCATTTGTCACCAGGATGTCTCCATTCAATGGATTGACCGTCAGGCTATTCGGCGAATTCAAGGGCTTACCCTGGAATGCCGTCATCCCTTTGTTGGTCGAGCGCATGGTTGTCGTGTTCATCGTGGAGCTGTTTGGATAGACCGCGATACGATTATTCGCCATGTCGACCGCCAGCAGCACGTCCGAGAACTGCTGACCCCCCAGCTGGAGCGACGGAACCCACATCAGGCCGTTCTCCGCCCCTCCATTGATCTGCGTAAGCTGACCAATCTGGAAGACACGGAAGGTCGTTCCTTTCCCGGAAGGAATCATGTCGATACGGTCGATAGTGGCATCACCAGCATTCGATGTAAAGAACGAGCCGACCGCCCCATCCCTGGCATTGCGCATTCCACGATTGGATGCCATGGCCCAGGGCCTATTAAAGAGGGGATTGGTAATAGTCGCCTTGAGGGTGCCGTTGGAATTGAATACCTGCACTTTGTTGGCGCTAAAGTTTGCCACCCAGTCCGATCCAGTCAATGGATTGAATGCTTCGAGCGCAGGACCTTTTGTGCCGGTAGCCATCGTATTGAAGAGCAGGCCGGGACCTTTCCCGGCGGGGAAGCGTACAAGGGTAGCGCCGGTATCATTCCCGCCCACGTTTGTCACCACAATATCGCCAGGCTTGAGAGAACCAGCCGTAGTAGCGACTGGTATACCAGCAGGCACAATAGCCACGCCGTAGGGATTGGCATCAACAGAAATGGTTCTCCCCTTTCCATCAAGGATTAAAGCGGTGCTGCCCACTACAGAGATTCTAGTCAGGTTGGTGATGCTTGTCACGGGTTGTCCCTGATTGTTCATCATCATCATTGTTGTTGGAGACCCTTTGTTCTGAGTAGTGTACTGGCCTTTCTGTTTGCCATAATTGACCGTGTTGCTTAAAAGTGACGGGTTGAACTTGAACAGCGCCAGCGTAGACCCGCCGGTAAGTACCAGGGCAAGCAATACTACTGCTGCGACGACTACGAGCCTGCGTTTTTTTGCGCGCCTGCCTCTCCTGTTGGGAAGAGGAGGTATGGAGGAGTTGTCCCATTCACCGGGTAGAACCATCTTTTGCATTTTCGTATCCTTTCTTTGCTGTACAGCTACGTCAGTTACCCGCTGCCACCGTTGGTGTGACCGCCGGGCCTGTTGTGGGTGTTCCACCCGGATCTGTGGCGGGAGTCACGGTCGGGCTGGCAGCAGGAACGGGCGTAGTATCCGTTGCTCCCGTTGTAGGTACGAGATTTGGGTCAGTAGCCGGAACGGTTGGTGTAGCGCCCGGGTTGTTGTTCGGTGTGTTATTAGCGCCATCAGCATCAGCATTGCCGTTTCCATTGTCATCAGCATCACCATCAGCATCAGCATTGCCGTTGTTATTCGTGTTGCCGGCGTTAAAAGTCGCGCTGATAGCTACTCCATTGCCATCGGTTGTCACCGCTACCGGGTCGGGCGTATTCAGCAGAGCAGCACAGTTCAACCCATTGGGACCGTAGCTGGCAACGAAGCGCTGCGCGAGAAAGGTAAAGAGCGAATTGGCGAGAGCTGGATCGGGCGACCCCTTTGCCTGGGTAAACTGCATGTCGAGCTGTATGCGTGCTGGTCCAATCGCCAGCATGTTCTGGCAATACGTTGTCGTACTGGCGGCGTCTAAGTTCCCTATTGTCTGCTGATCGACACCCCTGCGGTAGGCATTGACCTTGTTTAGATCAGGCTGATTGTTATTCAGTACCATCGGATCACCTGCTGGTATAACCGCAACGGGAGCGGCCTGTTGCGCCGCCGCCTGAAGTTCGTTGAGTGGCAGCGCGGGCAACATCTTGCCAGGATTGGCAAGGTCAGGAGCCATCCAGGGTGTGCAGCCCAGCGCCCCATCCAGGGCCACTGCCAGCAGGCGGTTATCACTACCATTGACCTGGGTTTGTGTATTTAGCATTGCAGCCATATTGGCAGCGGTCACCTGCGCGGTGCGCCCATCGGCGGTCACAAGGTAGGTAGTTATTACATTATCGCTTTGATCCATGTCCACTAAGCTAAAATCGCGCACCGAGGGACACGGCTGTCCATCTTTCGCTGTACCCAGCGCGGGCGGTTGCAGTAAACCCGCTCGTATGGCCCGGTTGGCCGTTCGGAAGAAGGCCGGGGCATTACAGTAGGAGAACTGCCCGAAGATGGAGCCATTCACGCCATTCACACAATTACCCTGCCTCAAGCTGCCGTGATTGCCGCGCAGCGTAAGATTGTTCCCGTTGAAGCCGAACCACAGCGCCACCACAGCATTGGCCGGCAGTTTTGGAACCACCGGAGCCGCCGCGGGCCGCGTTCCCTGGTCTACTACAAGCGGGTTGTATATGGAAATTTGTCCTGTTGCCGGGTCAATTACCGCTCCCTGGACAAAAGCCGCCTGCATCTTGTTCGCCTCGTTGCACGGCCCATTATCCGCGTTGGTTGCCACAAGTTGATACGGCGTCGCCAGTCCCCTGGCGGAAAGCGGTCGAGCAGGCACAATCAATGAGCAATCGCCGTTGACCGCCGCCGCGTGAGAACCCAGTCGTGGCAGCACGAATACCGCCGATGCTATAATCGCCAGCACAACTGGCACGCTTAGACCAATCAGCATGAACGGTGAAAAACGCCTGCGCCGCCCTCCGGGCGCGACGTTTTTGAGTTTGTATCGCCTGTGCATCCTATTTCTTCCTCCTTTGGGATACGTACAACGACTCAACTGGAATTCATGATGTCCGTGCAGCAGTTCGGTTGGTGCCAGGTAATGACTCTGCTACACTCTGAAACATCTTGAAGTATTTTGGATAAACATAACTCAAGATGTATAGTACTCCAGTCGCAAGGGCGGTTCCTCATAGGTACATGTTTATGTAACATAAAAGTACCTGTTGCGCATTGAGAAATCTTAACCTGCTCCTGTACCCGTATGAAGAAATATTCCTAATTGGGGCAATATATGTAAAAATCGCATATGTTGTTCGTTAAAATAGAAACTTTTACGAACAATGGGTAAATGGTAGAAGCGAGTGTGCAGGGAGCGCAGCGTCCCTGCCGGGGCGTGTCTTGTTTCTCTTTTTCGGGTGGAAAAATGGGCTATACAGTAATCTTGCTCGCAAAGATGCAGAGCTTTGAATCTTTAAGAGCCTTGCTGCAATTGTTGCCGTACTGCACTGTAACGTTCAGTAAATTTCTGAGGATTGAGGTTAATGTATGGACGCTTACCCATGCGAGGCAATACTTCTTGATATGCTGCATCCAGTTCATCGAGCGTGATAAACTGCTGTTGTACAAGTAGTTTGACATCAACAAGGTCACGATCACTGCTGCGCGCGATTTTGCTCAAAGCAAGACTGTATAAATCGAAGTAGAAAGCATCGATCTTCCCATAACGACCGATGTATTTCGCGTGTGCCGCCCACTGGGATGGAATAGGAATAAAATCAGCAGGCGAAGCAAATTCGATATTGATCTGCATTTGTTCTACCAACCGTCGAATTGCTGTTATCATCTCGTCTTCGTTGCTCGTCTCGATCACCACATCGATATCAAGCGTAGAGCCTGAACGCAGCCCCATATGTACCAGGGCCGCTCCACCTGCCAGGTATAAACGTCCAGCCTTGCGATAAGCTTTCCCTAAAGCGTTGAGGAACTTTTCAATATCTGCCTTTGTGACATTTTGACGCATACTCATCACACTACACTCCTCTTGCTCGTCCTCTTCTTGCAATGCCATCAAACCCGTAAAGTTTGTGGCAGGTTTGCGTTTAGGCTCTTCTTGCTTTAGAAGATGATCGATTTGATTCTGCCAGTCTCCGATAAAGTTCACAGCAAGCCCTCGTCGTTGTTGCTCTCTTGCCTGTAAAGCTTCTAAGCCCGATCTTCCATACTGGCAGTGAGGTAGAGGTAAATGCTGATCCTGCCATATATGCGCGAAACGCTCTTCGGAAAAATTCGACGCTCGCCCAAGCGCCATTGTCAGACGAAACGACCATAACCGTTGGAGATAAAGCGTTGCCAGTATCAAAACCGTGATCTGCTCGGCATCTGATAGCCCGCTTATCTTATATGCCTCAAGCGTGGCATCAGCCAGTTCAGGATGTAGCAAGAAAAGCGCAATGCTTGCATCGCGCACTCTCGGCAATTCGCACCGCGCCAACCGCCTTATCAGCTCAACAGGAGTCAATCGACGTGCCGCTCTCTTCATAGCCGCGTTTTGAGTAGTGGCAATGAGATAGTCAATGCCCCAGGCATGTAATGCACTGATGAGCAGATCAACCTCTTCATCCTGTGATAGTGCGGATTGTTTGTTGAGTGTGATACTCACGGTGATTCCTCATATCATGGCAATGCTTATTGACGTTGACCATATTGTACCAGAGGAAGTCTTGTATTGCTATCTTTAGACCCATATGCGTCCTGAATATAAAGCTATCAAAGTAGAAGCTGAGGTAGAGGCCCCTATTTTAGATACAATGAAGTTAGAGAACTTATCATGAAATGAGAACAAAGCATCAGGGGTTACCACTCTTCTCGACTAAACTCTGCTCGCTTCTTGCATCTCTCTTCCAACTCCTGTATACTACGCGCGTACAAACAAATAGATATACTCCAGCGGTGATGAAGAGGAGTAGCTTGCCAGGGATAGCAGCGAGCCGGCGGGTGGTGCGAGGTCGGCAGTCTAACGCGGGCGAAGGGCGCTTCGGAGCTGGATAGAATGAGTGGCTTCATCCCTTCGTGGGTGAAGAAGCAGGGTGGAACCGCGCATCATGCCGCACAACGCTGTAGCCCCGGGCCAGCATACAGGCATGGATTCGTCCCTGGACGTTGTTGTTGAAACGTCCGGGGAATTTTTTTGAGGAGGAATCCACTCATGACACAGACAGAGGAACAAACCCTGTCCACCGGGGACACTCCACATGTTCCCATCGAAAAGATCGTCTCATTGTGCAAGAGGCGCGGCTTTGTCTACCCCAACTCCGAAATTTATGGCGGGGTCTCAGGCATCTATGATTTCGGGCCGCTCGGCGTCGAACTGCGCAATAACATCCGCCGCTTCTGGTGGTGGTCGATGGTGCAAACCAACGATAACGTCGTCGGCATCGAGGGCAGCATCATCACGCACCCGCGTGTATGGGAGGCCAGCGGGCATGTCGAGAACTTCGTTGATCGCCTGGTGGACTGCAAGAACTGCAAACGCCGTTTTCGCGTCGATCACCTGCCCGAAGAGAATGTTAAGCAGAACAAATGCCCCGTGTGCGGCGGCGAACTGACCGAGCCGCGCAAATTCAACCTGATGATGGAGACCTACATCGGCGTGGTCGAGGGCGAGCGCATGAAGACCTACCTGCGCGGTGAAGCCTGCCAGAACATCTACCTGGACTACGACAACGTGCTCAAATCTTCGCGGGTGCAGATACCCTTCGGCATCTGCCAGATCGGGAAGGCTTTCCGCAACGAGGTCACGCCGGGCAACTTCCTTTTCCGCCAGCGCGAGTTCGAGCAGTGGGACTTGCAATTCTTCGTACACCCATCCGAGATGCAGCAGTGGTTCGATTACTGGAAAGAGCGGCGTTTCGAGTGGTACAAGAGCATCATCACCCACAAAGATCGCCTGCGTTTCCGCCCGCACGGGCCGGATGAACTGGCGCACTACGCGAAACAGGCCTTCGATGTCGAATATCAGACTATACTGGGCTGGCAGGAATGGGAAGGCATCCACTGGCGGCAGGATTGGGACCTTTCGCGCCACAGCGAGTATAGCGGCCAGGACTTGAGCTATACCGACCCCGAAACCAGAGAACGCTATATTCCCTGGATCGTCGAAACGTCGGGCGGCGTGGATCGCACCTTTCTCAACCTGCTCATCGACGCCTACGAGGAGGAGCCGCCATCGGGCAAGGATAAAGAGGGCCGCACCGTGCTGCGCCTCAACCCCATGCTCGCTCCCGTCAAAGTGGCCGTGCTGCCCCTGCAAAAGAACAGGGAAGAGCTGGTGACGACCGCAAAGGAACTGCATTCCAAACTGCGCCGCCTGATGGTTTCGCAGTACGATGAAGTGAGCAACATTGGTCGCCGCTATCGCCGCCAGGACGAGATCGGCACTCCCTTTTGTGTCACCATCGACTTCACGACTCTGGAAGACTCGACCGTTACCGTGCGCGAGCGCGATAGCATGGCGCAGATTCGCCTGCCCATGAACGAGGTCCCCGCCTACCTGCTCGAGCGGGTGCGGTGGGATTACAGCGTGTGAGTGTTTTGGGGGCGGAGGAATAGGTAGGTTGCTATGAGGGACGAGGGCGGCGCAAGCGCCCCCTCCCATCCTCTCCACATCCCCCGCCCCTACAACGGTTTTCCCCTGATATCGTGTAGGGGCGCTTGCGCCGCCCTCGCTCCCCAATCGTCTGTCCCTACATGTTATTCTCCCTACACGTTAATAAAGGACGAAATATCATGCCCACATGAATGAAATGTAGGGACGCGATGCATCGCATCCGCCCGGCGTGTTGCGTCTGGTGTGCTGTATGGGGAAGCGGACGCGATTTATCGCGTCCCTACAGCAGCTGCAATTCTGTCATTCTGTGGTAGAATTATCATCTCACGGCCCCATTATAACGCATATGTCAACCATAACACATCGTCCAAAAGCGCGATGTATTTTTTCGCGTTTTCACGTATCCTGTATTTGTATCCAACCTGTCCACGAGCCAGGATGAGGGCAGTCTCGCCTGTCATTCTGAGCGCAGCGAAGAATCTCCCGCGCGGCTCTGAGAGATTCTTCGCTGCGCTCAGAATGACAGGCACCGTGACCACGGACCTATTACGTGAACACCTCCGGGGCTTGCCCTCACCCTGGATGGCCTGTCGATTGTTCAACCAATTTGCACATCAGAAAGGAGAGGCGGTAATGCTACCCCGCTTGCGAGTGGAGGGTAGGCAACCGCAATCGAATGCACCTTCCGGTCAAACGCTATGTGGCGTTGCTTGTCACCTACCTCAAACCGCAGTGGGGCAGAACGCTCGTAATGGGCGCGTTGCTGCTCGTCAACGTGGGGCTGCAATTGCTTGGCCCGCAAATCGTTCGTATTTTCATTGACACCATTATTACCAGAGGATCGTCAAGTACCCTGGCGATGTATGCTCTGTTACTGGTAGTTGTCACGCTGGTCGACGAAGGCGTATCGGTTGCCACCACCTATCTCAGCGAGAGCGTGGCGTGGACCGCTACCAACCAGATGCGTACCGATCTTGTCGGCCACTGTCTTTCGCTGGACATGGGCTTCCACAAGGCGCGCACGGCGGGTGAGATGATCGAGCGCATCGATGGCGATGTAGACGCGCTCTCCAACTTCTTCTCGCAGTTCGTGATCTTTTTGCTCGGCAACGTCATATTGATGGTTGGTGTACTCGTTGCTGTCTACATCGCCGACTGGCGCGCCGGACTGGTATTAACAGTCTTCTCTCTGGTGACCCTGCTGATTTTATTGCGTCTGCGTCGTTACGCCAATCCGCTCTGGGCCAGCTACCGGCAACTGGTGGCAACATTTTACGGCTTTTTAGGCGAACACCTGGCTGCGACCGAGGATATGCGAGCCAATGGGGCGACGGGCTATATTCTACGGCGTTTCTATCAACTGCTGCGTCCATTGCTTCGCAGCCATCGCCGCGCGCGTATGGCAACCTCCTTATCGAGCGCTACCACCCTCACGATTTTTGTGCTTGGTTCCGCGCTCATGATGGGACTGGGCGCGTACCTGTGGAGCACCGGCGCTATCACCCTGGGAACCGTCTATCTCTTCTGGTCGTATACCGACCTGCTGGCGCAGCCCATCTCCGAGATTCGCAACCAGTTGCAGGATTTGCAGCAGGCGGAAGCATGTATCCAGCGCATTGAGCAGTTATTCAGCACGAAGTCCGCCATTGCGGAGAGCGAGCAGAGCATCGAAGCGCCGCGAGGCTTACTGGCCGTAGCCTTTCACGACGTGACATTTGGCTATAACGCTGGCGAGATGGTGGTGCATGAACTGAGCTTTGATATTGCGCCGGGCAAGGTACTGGGGATACTGGGCAGGACGGGCAGCGGCAAAACCACGCTGGCGCGCCTGCTCTTTCGCCTCTATGATGCGCAGGAGGGTGAAATCTATCTCGGCGGGTCTCCGATCAAGGCTATTGCTTTACGTGGCCTGCGCCAGCGCGTCGGTATGGTTACGCAGGATGTGCAGCTTTTTAATGCTCCGGTGCGCGATAACCTGACCTTTTTCAATCGCGCCATTGATGACGCGCACCTGTTGCACGTACTCGATATGGTCGGACTGAGCGCGTGGTTTCAAGCTTTGCCGGATGGATTCGATAGCATATTGGGCGCGGACGGTCAGGGCGTATCTGCTGGCGAGGCGCAGTTGCTGGCCTTCGCGCGCGTCTTCCTCAAAGACCCTGGACTGATCATCTTCGATGAAGCCTCGTCGCGCCTCGATCCCGCTACCGAACGGCTCATCGAGCGAGCCGTGAGCAGCATCCTCGCTAATCGCACCGGTATAGTCATCGCGCATCGCCTGGCAACCGTCCAGCGCGCCGACGATATCCTGATCCTCGAAGACGGGCGCATACTCGAATACGGTCCGCGTGAAGTTCTGGCAGCCGATCCCCAATCGCGTTTCTTTCGCCTGCTCTCGGTTGGCTTAGAGGAGGTACGCGCATGAAAACGTGGCAATCGTCCTGGCGCATGATGCGCTATCGTCCCTGGCTGTACGCCCTGGAAGGTGTGTTCCTCACCCTGTTCACATTTTCGCGGGTGGCCTTCGGCGTCATTGTGCAGGATTTCTTTAATTTGCTGCCTACACAGCCGCATTTGAGCTTCACAATTTGGGCGCTGATGGTCATCCTGGCTCTTGTAGCCATCGCGCGCGTCGGGGTTATTCTCGGCGAAACCTTGACCGAGACGTATAGTGATTTCATGCACAGGACGCTGCTCCAGCGCAATATACTGGATGCCATCCTGCGGCGACCAGGCGCGCAATCGCTGGCTTGTGCGCCTGGCGAGGCGCTCAATATCCTGCGCGATGATGCTTTGAACATCCAGGATTTGCTGCAAGATTTGCTGTGGGTGATTAGCTTTGCCCTGTTCTCTATTGTCGCCTTCATCCAGTTGTTGAAAGTGGATGCCCGCCTGACACTGCTGGTCTTTGTACCTCTGGCCCTGGTTGTTGCCCTGGTGCAGAGTTTAAGTTCACGCATACTGAAATATCGCGTGGTCAGCCGCCAGGCGACGGGCCGCGTCACCGGGGCTATCGGCGAAATCTTCGGCGCGGCGCAAGCCATCCAGGTAGCGGGCGCGGAGACACACGTTGTTAATTACTTTCACACTCTGAATGATGCGAGACGCGCAGGCATGGTGCGAGACCGCACGCTGACCGATACACTCAATTCGATCTTTGGGGCCGCCGTCGGTCTCGGCCAGGGGGCTATCCTGTTCATCGTGGCCTTCACCGTTTACTCGTCGCACCTGCGTATCGGCGATATCGCGCTTTTTCTCTACTACCTGGGCTTCGTGACGACTTTCACCCAGCGCTTTGGCACGCTCATCGCCCAGTACAAGCAGGCGGGAGTATCATTTGAGCGCATGGAGGGACTTTTGCAGGGCGCGCCGCCTGGGACGCTGACGACACACAACCCGTTATACCTCAAAGGCAACCTTTCCACTGTCCAGGCTCTCCCTATTTCAGAGCAAGACCATCTGCAAACACTCGCTGCTACCAATCTTACCTATCGCTATCCAGAAAGCGGGCGCGGCATCCAGCAGATCAGCTTCACGCTACAAAGAGGCTCGCTTACGGTGATTACGGGGCGCGTGGCATCGGGCAAAACTACCTTGCTGCGCGTATTGCAGGGGTTATTACCAGAAGACGAGGGCGAGATTCGCTGGAATGATGAGCAGGTATCCGACCCGGCCAGCTTCTTTGTGCCGCCGCACAGCGCCTACACTCCCCAGGTGCCGCATCTTTTCAGTGATACCCTCAAAGAAAATATCCTGTTAGGATTGCCAGAAGACGATGCCGCGCTACAAACGGCTATCGAAACAGCCATCATGGAACGTGACGTGGCAAGTTTTGAGCAAGGCTTGCACACCATCATCGGCACGCGAGGGCTGAAACTTTCCGGCGGTCAGGCCCAGCGCACCGCTGCAGCGCGAATGCTCGCCCGCCCGGTAGGACTGCTCGTCTTCGACGACCTCTCCAGCGCCCTCGATGTCGAAACCGAACATCTGCTCTGGGAGCGTCTCTTTTCCAAAGGCAAACGCACCTGCCTCGTGGTATCACACCGTCGCAGCGTCTTACAAAGAGCCGATCATGTGATAGTCTTAAAAGACGGGTACGTTGAAGCGCAGGGAACGCTGGATGAATTATTGGAGAATAGCGAAGAAATGCAGCGATTGTGGCAAGGGAAGATCGAGTAACAAGATGGGCAGTGGCCGTCGGCCACTGCCCATCTTGTTACTCGATCTCTGTCTTTTGCTTGTCTTGCTCGCGCTGCTGTTCAGGCGTCAGCAGCATAATCGCTGCCTGTTGAGGACTCATGGGTATGCGCGCAATGTTTTCACGCACATGGTTGAGTTCTTCCATCGGCAGTTCGGCTAAAAGTTTATCCTTCGCTTCTTTGGCCTGCCCGACGGTCTTGCCGGCGTTGCGCGCCATCGACTGAATAGCTTTTGGCCCGAAAATCAGCAGGCCAATCGCGAGGATAACTAGCCAGTCTAATGGATGAAAGCCCATACGCCCTCTCCTTCTTCTTAATATGTGTTGCTATCTATACACTCTATTTTACCCATATATCATACCATACGTAGGAAAGAGACGGGTGGACTTTTTCAAACTTGCAAAGAAATATGCCAAAAATACCAGATGGAGCGTTTCTTTTACTAGAGAGTATACAGGAAAGCGTGCGGAGGCAGGATGGCTCAATGTCTTGTGACATTCGCTGTCATTAGCCCCATTGAGCCATCCTTGCCGATCACGGTAGATGGTATCATGGACCCAGGACTTCCCCCACACACCCCTTATCTGGGTACACCGGTCGTGTTTCCCCCAGGACAGCGACCGGTCTCTTTTTGTTTTGGGAAGGATTTTTGTAGTGTGCCTCTTCCCTTCTAAAGCTGTACAAATAGCGCCACTCGACATATAATACATGCAGAGTTTACATCCCTGTATCAATCGTTGTTTAGTATACCGGCGGCGATGAAAGCGGTTCGCGGCTTGCACAACTCTCTTTACTGTCACGAGAACATCAGGAGGATGAACCATGCAACAACAACCTTCACCTACTCCCGGAACCCATCTGGGCACGTTAGCTGCATTGAAGTATGGACTTCAACGTAGTTCTTTATGGCCGGGAGTTCAGAGGGCATATCTTGCCAGGAATGGGAAATGCGCGGTATGCCCTGACAATACAAGTATCCAGGTTCACCATGTCATGCCGTTCCACCTCTGCCACCTGGTGTATAGAGGAGACCTGGAGCTTGACGAGAGAAACTTTATATCATTGTGCGAACTGGCAGGGCAGAATCATCACCTGTTGCTCGGGCATCTTGGTAGTTTTGAATCTTACAACCATGGCGGCAGAGAGTCGATACTGGCGCTGGGAAAATCTATACCGGGGCTTACCATCGAGGCTATTAAAGCTGACAAGGCGTGGATACAGTTGATGGGTAGTCGTCCCAAACCGTGGGATCAGTGGTCCCATGCCGAGAAGCTGGCGTTCAGGCAAATCCTGGATACCACGCTGCCTTTTATAGCGACGGCTAAAGCTTCCGCTCCCTATCCTTTCCTGGACGATGGAACAGCGAATCCTGAAGCGGTAGCTACAACCTATCATCAGTAGAGGCATTCGCCAGGGCACGGCAAGCCATGCCCTGGCGAATGCCTCTACTGATGTATTTTTACGCCTGTGATACGGGCATGTTGGCGACATCCGCCAGTGCTTTGTCGAGCAGGTCGGTGGCTTCGTCAACGTCGGCTTTGGTTATGTTGAGCGGTGGTACGATGCGCAGCGTACTGGTGCCGAGCGCGTTCATCAGCAGACCATGCTCCAGCGCCTGCTGCACAATCACGGGCGCGAGGTGATGTGTGACATTCACCGCCTGCATCAGGCCGATGCCACGCGGGCTGTCGATGAAGGGATACTTCGAGCAGAACGCCTCGAATTTGCTGTGGCAATACGCGCCAATACGCGCGGCATTCTCGAGCAGGTTTTCATCAAGGATGGTCTTGATGGTGGCGATACCAGCGGCACAGGCAATTGGATTGCCGCCAAAGGTGGTGCCGTGATCGCCTGCCTCGAACAGGTCGGTGCGCGGCCCGGTCAGCATCGCGCCAATCGGCACGCCTCCGGCCAGCCCTTTCGCCATTGTTACCATGTCCGGCACGACGCCGAAGTGTTCCCAGCTAAAGAATTTACCGGTGCGCCCCATGCCCGCCTGCACCTCGTCGCAGATCATAACGAGGTTGCGTTCATCGCACAACTTGCGCACCCCCTGGATGTATGCGGGATCGCCCGACCAGATACCGCCCTCGCCCTGCACCGCTTCGAGCAGTACCGCTACCGTAGTATCGCTAATAGCAGCCTTCAAAGCGTCAAGGTCGTTGAATGGCACCTGTTTGAAGCCTTCGGGAAGAGGTACCCAGGTGGCCTGGTAGAACGCCTGGCCGGTGGCCGCCGTCGTTGCCAGCGTGCGCCCGTGAAAGCTGCGCTCCATGCTGATAACTTCAAAGGCCCCGTTTTTATGCGCGCGCCCGAACTTGCGCGCCAGCTTGATCGCGCCCTCGTTGGCTTCCGCGCCACTATTGGAGAAAAACGAGCGCATACCGCCGCTCAACTCTCCAAGTAGTTCGGCCAGTTCGATCTGGCGAGTGTTGTAGTACAGGTTGGAGACATGAACCAGTTGCGTTACCTGCTCCTGCACCGCCTTGACGATGGCGGGATGGCAATGCCCCAGCACGTTTACCGCGATACCAGCTACAAGGTCCAGATATTCCTTGCCGTCGCTATCCCACACGCGCGTACCCTGGCCGCGCACAAACGTCACAGGCTGGCGTTTGAATGTGCCTTGATAATATTTATGCTCAAGCGCGACCCAGTCGCGCTTCGATATGCCGGTTGTTGTCATGGAAACCATGCTCCTTTGAATGTACATTAGCGTGTATACAACGTGTTTTCGTCGATGTAGCCGTGCGTCAGGTCGCAGCCCCACGCGGTAGCCTGTCCCGCGCCAAGATGCAGGTCAACCGCGATAGTGACCTCGCTGCCTGCCATCTCTGCCCGCGCCGCTTCTTGCGTGTAACTGGTTGCTATACCTTTTTGCGTCACCTGCACATCGCCGATGAAAATATCGTAGCTGCCCTGATCGAGCGCGCAGCCACACGCGCCCAGCGCAGCCACAATGCGTCCCCAGTTGGGATCGCCACCCGCCAGAGCACATTGCCAGAGCGGGGAAACTGTAATGGCCCGCGCAGCCTTCACCGCGTCCGCTTTGTCGCGCGCGCCCCGCACATGCACCGTCATCAACTTCGTAGCTCCCTCCCCATCACGCGCCATCTCACGCGCCAGGTACTGCGTTCCGCGGCGCAGCGCTTCGCGGAACGTGCCAGCCTGGGGATGCTGCGCGTTGATGGGGGTGTTGCCGGCCAGCCCGTTAGCAAAGAGGATGCAGGTATCGTTGGTGGACATGTCGCCGTCCATCGCCATCATGTTGAATGAATCGGCGACGGCGGCGCGCACTTCCGCTTTCATCCATTCCAGTTCGAGGGCGGCATCGGTCGTGAGGTAGCAGAGCATGGTTGCCATATTGGGGTAGATCATGCCCGCGCCCTTCGTCGCGCCGCCCAGTCGCACCACGCGACCATCAAGTTCAAATTCCAGCGCGATACGTTTGGGCCGCGTATCGGTCGTCATAATCGCTTCCGAAAAAGCATTGCCCCCGTCCGCGCTTAGTTCAATAGCCGGCACGCCGGCCTGAATCTTCTCAATGGGAAGCTGGCGACCAATGATGCCCGTGGAAGAACACAGTACCAGCTCATTTTCCAGTCCCAGCTTCCTGGCCGCGAATTCGCTCATACGGTAAGCGTTCAGCAAACCCACATCGCCTGTAGCGCAGTTGGCGTTGCCGCTATTGACAATCACCGCCTGGGCTTTCCCACTGCGCAACCGCTCCTGGCACACCAGAACAGGCGCGGCGCGGGTGCTACTGGTAGTAAAGGTGCCAGTCGCCACACACGGAACATCCGACGCCAGCATCGCCAGGTCCTTAATAGCTGCGTCAGACTTGATGCCGCTGGCCGTAGCCCCGGCGCGAAAACCCTGTGGCGCGGTCACACACTGCTCAATCTCTCGAAATACGTCGGCCAAGAACATAACCCTCCTGTTGCTAGAAAATACTCCCTCTCATTTTAACCCTGCCGTGCCTGCTTCATTGTACAATGTGATTGAAACGAATCACAACCCCCGCTCAATTGTAACTCATCCTTATCTTACGAATTGGGACGCGGCACCCGTGTCCCTACGGGCTGGCGCGTGCCGCACCGCCTCGATGGTGCTGTGGCTAATCAATAGTAATCGCGTCATTCCTGGACAGCTACCGAAATGATAGCAGATTTGATACAATAGACGTAACGACGTTCTGTCGCTATTGATCTACAGTAAGAAATAAGGAGGAAATCGTGGCGAACAAAGAACAGAAGAAAGTGCAAAAAGCCGCACCCAAATCGAATAAACAAAAAAAGGAGATGCTAAAGGAGAAAAAAGCCTCTAAACAAGGCGGCACTGGCATCTCCTTGAAGAAAGAGTAGTCCCCGTAAACATGGCTCCAGTGGGTATATGTTGCACCCGTTCTCCCGCGAATACCTACCGGAGCCATCAACTCCCCTTGATTCTTGTGATACTCCGTCAACATTTTCTTCATCTCATACGTTATAATCTATACGAGACGAAAATGTAATA
>JADEYI010001087.1_pt1 | contig 24377 bp, 18 predicted proteins | sample 8542331 | NCBI WGS metagenome assembly JADEYI01 (sample SAMN16510988, study PRJNA670497) | mine drainage metagenome | isolation source: biofilm near Copperflume 1 | place: Germany: Marsberg coppermine Kilianstollen | collected 2018-02
CTCATGCCCTAAGTTTATCATTAACCGTTACTATTTAGCTGGTAAGGTACTAGTGCTAATTGCGCTGGCATTATTCCTTGGTGGCCGCATGGACCAATCTCAGCAGGCAGGACAGGCGACCACCCGCAACCCGGCTCAGGCATCTATACAGGCACAGCAACCACAGCAAGTAAAGAACGGGTCAACTGCTCCTGGCAGCGCGCCTGGCGAGACGCAAAACACGCAAGGTGCGAATAGGTGCCCGGTCAGCACGGTCACCACCGACCGTCCGGCAAATGCCAATACAGCCGCCTGGAGCCGTACATGGTACCGCAGCCCGGACAGCCAAATCTGGGCAAGCGCATCCGGGCTGAGTTATTTTGCGGCTGGTGGAGATAAGGTGCTCTGGGCCAAGCCGGTAGGGTCCGACCTGTATGCTGAGGGGCATCATTTAGATGGCGAAGCCCAGCCGTTACAGGTTGATATGCCTGGTGGCTATGAGGATATGGATTACCAGGCCAGCGGCGTTACTTTCTCTGCGCCCGGCTGCTGGGAAATCACGGCCGGGCCACTGGCGGCCATTCAGACGGCAACAAGTGGACCCTCGTAGTCTACGTCTCTCCGCTCGGCAACCAGTGAATCTCTTTTTACGCTTATAAGATGTAAGGGAGTACGCTTGCGTACTCCCATTCTGCATACTTTACGCAAAAGCCACGACCGGGCACTCACAGGATATATCGGCTCGGCCCTCATCGCGGGCGATAAGATTACGGGGTAGCGGTCGCTGACATGTCACTGGTCGGGGTAGTATCCATGGCGCCGGGAGTAGTTGTGCTGGTCATCGGTGTCGAGGTTTCCAGCATAGTGGGAGTGATTGTGCCCGTCATTGGCATCGTGGTGCCGGACATGTCAATGGTGGGCGTTTCCATCATGCTAGGGGTGTCCGTTCCGATCACACTCAGGTCCGGGGTGGCGCTCGCCATTGCGTTGGCGGTTGCGGTTGTGTCAACTGTGGCCGTACTCAGTTCTGCGCCTGTGCCTACGGTGGGCGTTTCCGTCGTGCCACATGCAGCAAGGGTCATCGCCGTTATGATCAACAGGACTGCTATCCCTGCCATCTTGCTCAACGGTTGTCTTTTCGGCATAGTTCTCATAAATTTGCTTTCCTCTTTCTGGTATTGTGGGTGTGGAAGCAGGAATCTTCTGCCTCGCTTGCGCAGGTAGCCGCTCTCTATTCCTGCCCATGGGCTTATGCGGGTCAGGGTCTGCGCCTGTATGCTAATACGAAGCAAAAAGAAGGCCGAACGGCGCATACAATAGCCGTTTGGCCCTCTTTTCTAATAAGAACTTAACTTTTAGGCTGTATGGCTAAGGAGATGCCACCATCTTACCGCGCTGGATAACTCGATCTATTCTTCCAAGTGAAGTTATATCCGCCAGTGGGTCCGCCCCATCCGCCAGCACAATGCAATCAGCGTACTTGCCCACCTGGAGCGTGCCTGTTTCCTCTGAGAGGCCAACTGCGCGGGCGGAGCCATGTGTGGCCGCTCGGATCGCGCCCATATTGCCCAGGCCAGCCTCCGACATAAGGCGAATCTCGGTTACAAGGTCCTCTGACGGGTTGAACGGCGTGCCGCCGTCGTTGCCTGCCGCCACAGTTACCCCCGCCTGAACCGCCCACTCGAAGGATTGTCTGTGGGCATCCAGTACGCGCAGGGATTTCTCAACGGCGTATTTTGGTATGCCTGCGCGCTCCCCAGCCTCTACGATCCGGTACGGCGCGGCGAGGGTCGCCACGAGCGCCACTCCACGCTCTACCATCATCTCGATTGCTTCATCATCGAGGAAGATGCCGTGCTCTATGGTGTCTATGCCTGCCCTGATAGCGTTCTTGATCCCCTCTGTGCCCTGGGCGTGGCTGGCGGTGTGCTTGCCCACTTTGTGAGCTTCGTCTATGGCTGCCCGCATCTCTTCTTCAGTAAGCTGCGCCGCTCCCGGCTCCACGCCCGGTGTGAGCACACCTCCCGTAGCCATCAGCTTTAGACAGTCAACGCCGCGCATCAGATTCTCGCGAGCAGCTTTACGCGCCTCGTCAGCGCCATCCACCTCCAGCCCTATAGTCCAGCCGTGCCCGCCCGTCATAGTGATTAACTTACCGGCGCACAGAAGGCGTGGGCCTGGGAAATCGCCTCTCGCGAAAGCGTCACGCAACGCCAGCTCGCCATATTTGAAGCCGCCGAGGTCGCGGGCAGTAGTGATGCCTGCCCGCAGCATCCTCTCGCCACGCCGCGCACCTTCAAGCATGACGGCAGCCAGGGTGCTGCGGCCCAGCGTGGCAATCGGGTCGGGTCCCGCGTCCATCATAATATGCATATGAGCATTGATGAGGCCCGGCAGCAATGTTCGCCCGTTCAGGTCTATTACTTTGGTGCCCGCAGTATCTTCACGCTGGGGGCTGTTTTGGCCTTCCCGCACCGAAGCTATGCGCTCGCCGTCTATGATGACCGTAACCCCTTCTTTGGGGTTAGAGCCTGTACCGTCAATTAGCCGGGCGTTTGTTAGAACTAACACTCTGTTTTGCCTCCATCATGGGGGTTGATAGCCATTACATGACCCTGGTTCCTGGTTGCATTTTGGTATAATACCATAGAAAGGATCAACTATATGAACATTGCTTCTCTCCATCGCACGCGCCGTTTGCGTGCTATTTTCTTAGCCATAGTGGTTGCTATGGCGATACTGGGGTCGTGGCCCGCTGGACGTGCTGCGGCTCAGGTCTACGCACCCGGTGCTCTTATATCCGCCCCGCAGCTTCAGCAGGGCGATTCTCCCGCCGATGCGCCTGTGCCTGCGCTTGCCGCCGTGAGCCGGGGCGACTTCCAGTACTTCCCGCAAACGGCCCATTTCCTGCGCGGCATCTTCTACCAGTACTGGCAGAGCCACGGCGCGACGCCCGTCTTCGGGTTGCCCATCACCGAGGCTCTGGTAGAGAATGGTATAACAGTGCAGTATCTGGAGCGTGCACGGTTGGAGTGGCACCCCGAAATATCAACTGACCCGGGCAAGCAGGTGCTGTTGACCAGGCTGGGAGCTATTCTCTCGGAGGCGCGTAGCTTGAATTTCTCGCCAGGGATCGCGGCAAGCATCACCCCATCCTCCTTCTACTTCACTCAGACCGGGCATAACCTGGCGAACGCTTTTCTCACCTACTGGCAGAACAACGGCGGCCTGGCGGTCTTCGGTTATCCCATCTCGGAAGAGGTAATAGAGACCAGCCCCACCGATGGGCGGCAGTACACGGTGCAATACTTCGAGCGCAACCGTTTCGAGTGGCACCCTGAGCTTGGCCCGGTACACAACGTTCAGCTCGGCTTGCTAGGTGTGGAGTACGCTCAGATGGTGGGCTTGAATCCGTTAGCGCGTGTCTTACTGCCCGGCAGCTCCATCCCCACCGCAGATGCCGACTTGAGCGACTCTCCTAAGCTCGCTCAACTAGTAGACAGCGACCTCCTGCCCGCTGTACAGGCACTGGCGCGCACCCCGCAGTTCAGGTGGGTAGCTGCCGTGATAGTTCAGAACAGCGTGGTCGTGGAGTTCTCCAACATAAACGAGCAAGGGGTAGCAGGGGCTTTCGTCAGCACCCGCAGCCGCTCAAGGCCATACGTTATAGTGGTGCCGGAGTCCGAGCGCAATGCCTCGGTCGCCTCATTAGCCAGTGTTCTGGCGCACGAAGCTACGCATGCCTATGACGTGACCACAGGGGTGATTGCAAAGCAGTCTAACTGTAGCATAGAAGAGGAGTTGCGCGCTTACTTGAATGGACTCTCCTCCTGGGTATTGTTGGAAGGGCCGGACGCGCTCGCCGGGGACTATCGGGCCGGCAGTCTTGATGAGGACGTTAGCAACTCCTTGAGGGGCTTCAATGGCTACGATGTCCAGCTTCAACTTAGTTTCGACGCGCAAGGCGCAAGGAATTACCTTGTCGGGCTCTACGGCCAGGACTGTGGGGGGTGAGCTTTTCTGGGGAACCTGGACCTGGTTGTGATCAAAACAAATACAACAGCAGTGTTGGGCTGCTGTTGTATTTGTTTTGATAAGAGTAAAAGCCTGGCAGGAGTCTCGCTGAGGAAAGAAAGCCGTGTGGCAATCCCCATGTGTGCCTTGCCCCCGCACACGGGGGCGCGTATAATGGGATTTATATTTACAGATGGTAACTACTCAGCTACAGTATGACGCTTCCATGCCGAGTTCAAACACAACATCTTGTGATTTTCGGCCACTTGAAAGCTGCTCAAGACGACCATTTCGCGGGCTATATCTGCTGAGTAAGGCCACTGGCACAATATGTTGTTCTAATGAGCCAAGTTCGGCCTAAATGTTGAAGATATCTAGGCTGAGTAGTTACTACAGATGTACTAAAAGTGCGAGCAAGGTAGGATGATAGAGAGCACCAATACTATGAATGCTTCGCCATCGGGCGATTTGCAGGCCGAGATCAAGCGCGCTCTGGCCGATACAATAAGCTCGCTTGGCTACAATGCCGAGGGGCTGGACCTTACTTTGCGCCCTATACCGCTGGCTGAGGCGTGGGGGTTCGGGTCGGCTGTGGCCTTCCAACTGCGCCGTGCTGGGGGCGCAGTTGGCGGAACAAGCAGTCCACAGGAGATAGCTGAGCGTGTGGCGGCCTCTATACCCAGGCTGCCACAGTTAGAGCGTGTAGAGGCAGTTAACAGCTACATCAATTTCTACGTAGATAAAGAGTGGTACGCCAACCGAGTAATCGCGCAGGTGCTGTCGCAGGGCAAAGGCTACGGCTGCTGGCCTGATCGTGGCGAGCGGGTCATGGTGGAGTATGCCAACCTGAACACACATAAGACTATGCACGTCGGCCACCTCCGAAACGTAGTGCTTGGGGCCGCCATTTTCAACATATTAAAGTGCGCGGGCTTTGACACAGTTGGCGTGACCTACATCGGCGACATCGGTATGCACGTCATCAGGACCTTGTGGGGCTACCTCAACTTCCACAAAGGCGAGGAGCCTCCCACCACCAACAAGGGCGCATGGCTTGAGCAGCTCTACGTCGAAGCCACAGCGCGGCTAGAATACCGTAAATATGTAACAGGGCTGATCAGTGATGCCGCGAAAGCCGACCCGGCTGTGGCCTCCCAGCTTTATCTCGCGCTACAGGCTATGGGCGACACCGACCCTGATGATGCGCCTTATGTGAAAGAGTTGTCCGACAGCCTTCTCGCGCGGGAAGGGCCTGACTGGAAGGGCGTGCTGGCAGCCAGAGACCATATAGCGCTCAACTTGTGGGACGCTCTTGGCCGCGCCCTGGTAGCTCAACCTTCTGCCCTGGACACCTCGAATAGAGAAGCGGCCAGCGTGCAGCCGGCGCCTATGGTGGAGGCAGGTTCCCTGGTAACTCAGCCGCTAAAGGATGATTTGCAGCCGCAAAGCGATCCTCTCGCGGCGTTGCGCCGGGATTATGAGCTGTTGGACGCTCACCGCGGGTGGTGGGATGAGGTACCACGATGGCAGGCTGAGATCAAGGGGTTATTTGCCCGTTGGGATGCTCAAGACCCTGAGCTAGTAGCTCTTTGGAGTGAGACGCGCCGGTGGAGCCTGAACCTCCTTGAGCGCATATTCCGCGACCTAGATGTGAGCTTTGCTACCTGGTTCTTCGAGAGCGAAGTAGAAGAACCAGGCAAAGAGGTGGTAGACGAGCTTATAAAGATGGGGATAGCCGAGGACCATCGCGCTCAGGGTGAGACGGTGATAGTACGAGTGGACGACCAACTGCGTGCCCACCCAGAACTGAGCCGGAAGTATCACAAAGAACTGTACAGGGCCAACAAGGACGGCACCGTAACGCCCAAAGAGACGTGGCGCGTGCTGGTGGTGCTGCGCTCGGATGGCACATCGCTCTACGCTACAAAAGACCTTGAGCTGGCTCGTATCAAGTTCAACGATTGGCACGTGGATCGCTCGATCTACGTGATTGATACACGGCAGTCCCTCTATTTCCAGCAAGTCTTCAAGGTGCTCGAATTGTGGGGTTTTCCTCAGGCTGAGAAGGCTTACCAGTTAGCCTACGAGTTCGTGAACACGCCCGAAGGCGCTATCTCCTCGCGCCGTGGTGGTGCGCCTCTGTACGAGGACCTGGAGAGCGAGGCGTTACAGCGGGCGCGAGCAGTGGTAGACGCCAGGGAAGCCGAGCAGCCGCGCAATTTGACAGAGGAGCAGAAAAGGACGATAGCGCACGCCGTTGCCTTTGGCGCGCTCAAGATGGGGATGCTCGACAAGGACAACAACAAGGTGATAACCTTTGTCTGGGAGCAAGCCCTTAACCCGGAGTCGCAGTCGGCCACCTATGTGCAATACTCGCATGCTCGTGCTACCCGCGTGCTGGAGAAGGCCCCGGCAGAAGCTCTGCCCAGAGAAGGCGAGCGCTATAACTTCGCCTCACTAACAGCCTATGAGACAGCGCTTCTTGAGCTAATAGCCAAGCTGCCTGAAGAAGTGGTGCGCGCCGCCGACGCCTACAAGCCGGTAATAATCGCCACCTACTGCTTTGAGCTAGCCGACGCCTTCAATAGCTTCTATCACAACTGCCCTGTGCTGAAAGCAGGCTCAGACGAGCTGGTAAAAGCCAGACTAGCCCTGACAGCCGCCTCCAAGCAAACGCTGGCAAATGCCCTCGGGTTGTTAGGGATAGAAGCGCCGGATATGATGTGATCAGATCACGCAATAGGCACTATCCTACCCACAACGATGTGGAGAACTATGCCTTTACAAGTAACTTCTGAGTTCGGGCGATTGCGCGAGGTAATCGCCCACCGTCCCGGCAGGGAACTGGCGCGGATGACCCCCTCTACCCGCGACTACTTCCTCTTTGACGACCTCCTTTTCGATGAGCATGCCCAGCAGGAGCACGACTGGCTGACAAGTCTCCTCCAGGACCACCTGGGGGTGAAGGTCTACTACTTCGGGCAAATGCTGGCTGAAAGCCTCGCCGAAGCACCGGATGGCGAGCGTAAAGCTCTGTTGTCGCAGGTGTGCAGGCTGGAGTCGGATATGGCGCCTGTAGAGCAGAGGATCGGCCAGCTTGAGGTGTTGGTGCGCTGGTTCCAGGGGCAGGGTTGGCCCCAATATACCCACGATCCGGAGGGCGATCCCAACGCCGCTGCGCCCGGTGCCCTTCCACGTAGCTTATCTGCCGTTTTCTCCCACAGCAACGCCACAGGACCCCTCTCCACACAGCAGCTAGAGTCGTTTGACTACCTGCAACATCGCTTAGAATGCCGTTGCGCTGAGCGCGACTTTGCGACGCTGGCCGAGGAGCTGATCGAAGGAATCGAGGCGCGAGCGGCTGAACCTTCGTCTCCTCAACCGCCTTGCCCTGAGCTTGATGGCAACGGTGCTGCTCATCAGGCACAAAGTGGTGATGTGGACGCGCTGCGCCGCTACGTTGAGGGACAGCTATTTTATCTGACGCCTCTCCCCAACTTGATGTTCATGCGCGATCTTGGCACGGTTGTGAATAAACGCCTCTTGCTGGCCCGCATGGCTGCCCCAGGCCGCGCCCGCGAGCCTTTACTTTTAGACTTTGTCCAGCGCAATCACCCCAGGTTCAAGGAAACGCAGCGTTGGACCTGGGCTGACGCTCGCATCAACGACCCCGCCTGGCCTGTCGCCTCATCACCTCATCTACAGCTAGAGGGAGGCAACGTGCTGCAACTCAGGGAGGATATGCTGGTGGTGGGGGTGAGCCAGCGCACCAGTCTGGAGTCGGTGCAGAGGGTAGCCGATGCATGGCGCGCCTACGCCATCGAGCAGGGCAAGCCGATGATCATCTACGTGCTGCGGTTGCCTGCGGGCTTCAACCACCTCGACAGCGTGCTGGGAGTGATAAATCATGATGAGTGCGTGGTCTATTCTCCGGTCTTCGAGCCTTACGGGCCTGCCTCGGTAGATGTGGTGCGTGCCGAACTGGGCGAAGCGCCTGTGCGCCCCACCCGTTCAGCCGATTTCTTTGGCAGCTTGCGAGCCGATGGGATAGATTTGACAGCTATACCCTGCGGCGGGATGGACCCTATTGACCAACAGCGCGAGCAGTGGTTCAGCGCGGCGAACTTGCTGGCGCTGGCTCCCGGCAAATTGCTTATCTACCGCTCCTCCGAGCGCACAATTGAGGAGCTTGCGCGCAATGGCTACACTGTACACGACACAACGGACGTGCAAACTGGGGCTGTCACCCTCGATCTGGACAGCCCCGGCAAGTGGGTACTACGAGTGAAAGGCTCAGAGCTTTCAAGAGGGCACGGCGGCCCGCATTCGCTGCTCTTGCCGCTGATACGAGAGAGTATAACCTCGTGACAGGAGGGTATCCGTTCTTTGATTTGTTCGTATAGGCAGTGGCTGCTTGCGTCGCTATGATAACCCACGCCCCCCCGACCTCTAGCCTCCGGCGAGAGCCACAGCGCATACTTCTAATGCTGCTGCTGCCTATCGGTGACACACTTTTCACCACGCCCACCATACATGCCCTCCGTAAGCGCTACCCGCAGGCGCATATCGCCGCCCTCGTCTACCCTACCAACCTCGGTATACTCCGCTCCAACCCTGACATAAACGAATTTCTTCTCTGGCCTACGCGTGAGGCATGGCCCGGCATTACAGGCGTGCTGAAGCTATTCTGGAAGCTACGCCGATCCCGGTTTCAACTTGCGGTAGAGTTTTGCAGCTACATTTGGTGGCTAACAAGGTTGAGCGGCATCCCACAGCGCACCGAGATGCATCTTCCGAGGTTCTGGTGGGTGTTGCCCTGGGCAGGCAGGGGCTGGCGCAAGCGCCATGCTGTGGAGCACTACGCCGACGTTGTGCGCAGGCTTGATATCCCGGTAGAGGATATGAGCCTGCACATACACTGGAACGGCGAAGAAGCAGCGCGGGCGCAAAGCTGGTTTGATAAATACAATGTGGGCCCGCAAGAAACGCTAATCGGCTTGCACCTGGGAGGCGAAGGGCTGTGGGGGCACAAGCGCTGGGGCGTTGAGGGTTTCGCGCAGGTAGTTGACCGTCTCCACGAGGAGCTTGGAGCGCGCGTTATAGTGATGGGGGGCAAAGACGACGGCTACCTGGCAGCCGATCTCGCCTCTCGCACAAAAGCGCCTATCATCAACGCTGTTGGACAAACTAGTCTGGGCGAGACCGCATCGATGGCGGCGCGATGCTCGCTCTTTATCGGCAATGACTCCAGCCCTATACACATCGCCACAGCTGCGGGCACCCGCGTGGTCGGCATCTACGGGCCGACCGACCCCCGCAGCTACAGGCCCTGGCTGCCGGGTGGCAAAGAAGGTGAAGATTACGCTATCGTCCGCTCCAGCTTGCCTTGTGCCGGTAAATTCACTCTGGTAGGGGGAATAACTATTGTCGGCTGGATACGCGCCATGAGGTGCCCGGCTTTGAGCGCTATCACACCTGAGCAAGTGCTCAACGCAGTGCGGCCACTGCTGAAGGCGGATCGCGGCGTGGTCTCTCAGAAAGGCAAGTTGTAACTACAATAGCCGGCTGGCTGCTTCTTCGTGCAGCAGCCGGCAGGCTATTGTCCACCGATGTCTGCTCTATCGAGGACGCTGCCCCGAATAGCAACCTTTACTGCTGGATTTTCTCTTCGGTAACTATGGGCGTAGAGGCCGTTGTAGCCACAGGTGTGCCGGTGGCGCTGGTCGCAACAGTGGAGCTTGTGGGTGCGGTGGGAACCACAGGAGCAACCGGGGCAGCCGTCGTGACTGTGGTCGTCTGAGCGCTTGTAGTCTCATCCTTTCCTTCAGATGCCTCACGAAACTCCTTAACGCCTTTGCCGAGTGAGCCAAAGACTTGTGGCAGCCTGCCTGCCCCAAATACTATTAGCACAATAACCAGTATCAATAACAGTTCGGGCCCGCCTAAGCCTGCCATAGCTTTTCTCCTTTCGTGATGCCTCCGGTGGAGTGCATACCGCATTATACCACCTCTTAGCAATCAATTCCTGCCGGCTTATGAAAGTTGAGAGGCTGCGGATAACAATATGCTGCCCATAACTCCTCACGCCCATGTTTACCGCACCTCGAATATTTGCCTCAATAAACATACGCATAAGTAGTGTCAAGCGGGTTAAACAGCCGGAAAATTAGCCTTCCTCTTATTAGAAACCCAGACCTTGCCTCTGAACTCCTCTCCTTCCCATATGGGCTTACAGGAACATTTTCCATGCTGAGCTTGTAGCGCCTCATGATCTTGCTACAGAAGAACCCCGCCCTGATCCAGCCTGCGTGTGGGGAGGAGCTTTTCATCTAATCTGTTTCAACTTGCCTGTTTACAGCATAGATCATTTGTGCTAAAATCACAGTATGGAAATAACCAAACAAAACGCGCGGCGCTACCTGCTTGGCAGGCAGGGACTCTGGCCTGGGCGACGGTGGCTCGGTAAAGTGGGCAGCGAAACGGCAGTGCATGAGCTGGAGGCGGTGCAGGTGGATACTATCACCACTGTAGCCCGCAACCACGACCTCGTGCTCTGGAGCCGTGTGGTTGACTACGATACGGCTTACCTCGACAGTCTCCTCTATACAGAACGCCGCTTTTTCGATTACGGCGGCATACTGATGATCTACCCGATGGCTGAGCTACCCTACTGGCGGGCGGTAATGAGGCGGCGCGGTGAGGTGCAAAGTCGCGCTGAGTGGGCAGCCCGCAATGGCGGTCTCATTGAGGATGTGAAGCGCGAGTTGCGAGCGCGCGGGCCGCTTGGCAACCGTGATATGGCCGGGCAGCAGCGCGTAGAGAGCTACCGCAGCGGCAAAGACACAGGCGTAGCTCTCTATTACCTCTGGACGATTGGCGAGCTGATGACGCACAGTCGCAGGGGTTTCGAGCGCCTTTACGGCTTCCGCGAGGGCATAGCGCCTCCTCCGCACGACTACGAAGCCGGCCTTGACGAGGCGGAACACTTTTTCGCCCGCAAAGCCGCGCGCGCCACCGGGCTGGGCACTGCGTCAGAGTGGCGGCGCTGGATGTCGCTCCTCACTTACCGTTCCATCAGCGCGGCAGAGGCTCGCCGCTGGTTGGACGAGCTAATGTCACTTGGGGAGCTAGCTAGCATTACCGTGCATGGCCGCAAAGAGCCGTGCTACTTTCCCTCAAGCGATCTCACTATCATGGAAACGCTCGCGGCGGGAGGTGTGCCTGATGCCTGGCGGCCTATTGAAGCGAGCTCTCAACAGGAAGCTAACCTCCTTGCTCCCCTCGACAACCTGATTCAGGACCGTAAGCGCACCCAGTCACTCTTCGACTTCAGTTATATCTGGGAGGTATACAAGCCCGTAGAGCAGCGTCTCTACGGCCACTATACAATGCCCATTCTCTTCGGTGATGCCCTGGCAGGCCGCCTTAGCCCCAAGCTGGACCGCAAATCGAAGGTGTTGTGGATAGAAGGTTTATGGCTGGAGGATGAGCGAATCGCTGATGACGCGCTTTTTGTCTCAGCGTTATCAGCATCCTTGCGCCGCTTCGCCTCCTTTCACGGCGCGAAGCAGATAGACCTCTCCCTACTCAGCCCAACGCCACTACGCCAAAATCTTGCCCGGGCGGTAGGATAGACGTGTGAAGCGGCCCCGTCTCGCTCTAACCTCATCACTGGCTTTGGCGTTGCTTTATCTGTATACTTTACTACAGGGTAAAGCAAAGGCGAGTTAACTTATGTCTCGATTGCCTGAAGATTTTGACGTCTCCACGATAGAAGACCTCGACCCTGAGCCATCCAGCGGGGGGAGGTTTCTTCACCTGCGCGAGTTTTTCCTCGGCTCTCTCTTGCTGGTTGCTGTGCTTGGATGGGCGGGCTGGCAGTGGTGGCAGCAGACGAGCATGCAGAACAGCTACCGCCTGGGCGCTCAGGCTGCCGCAGCAAAGCGTTGGGACGACGCGGAGGCCTACTTTGCTGCCGCGGGAGGCTACCGAGACGCCCCTTCTCTAGCCCAGCGTGCCGCGGCCAATGTAGAGGAGCGTAACAAACGTTATTACCAGGCTTTGTTGTACTCGAGCCAGGGTAAGTGGGTTGATGCCTTCGGCCAGATAAGCGCCACCCTCAAGATTCAACCCGACTACCGTGACCTGCCGCAAATGGCGCGCGTAACCGAGGGACACGTGTACGATGAGGCGCTGCTGGGCGATGTGGTGCAGTGGCCTGGTGCCAACCCACCAGGCCTGTACTACCGTGCAAAGAGCGGCTGGGTCTGGCTGAAAGGCAGCGACCTGTACAGCGAGTTCCAGTTCAGCAACCAGCCCAATCGCATTGTCTATGATGTGCCGGGGCCGGGCTGGGTTCCATCTGCTGCGCGCCCCGGCCAGGGGAGCACGCCAGGTGAGCAAAGTAAGGAAGGGCGGGTGGCGACCCTGGCGTGGTTAGACCCTTCGGTCACTAGCGGCACACTGAAGTTGGCGCAGTTCCCGGTGAAACTAGACCAGTACGGACTCGCTCTGTGGGGTAGAGAGGGAACGTGGGCCACGGCGAATGTGTTTAACACATCGGATAGAAACTTAACTCCTGTATATTACGCGATGACTTCAATGGCTCCCCTGACCTATGTGCCCTCCGATGGCTCCGCCCCTACCACACTCACCCTGACCGGCGCACTCAGCAAACCGGCCTTGCTCACCCTGGATAGCTCCTACGATGACCTCTTGCTCTTTGCTGACTGGCAGATAGGCGCGGACAAGAGCACGGCCGTGACTGTGTACCTGGCCGATGCCTCAGGTGCCAGACGTCGTACTCTGTATAGCTACCAGGGTGGGATCGTGAAGGCGCAGTTGAGTAGCGATGGCAAGCAGGTGCTGTTAGTCACTTACACATCGAAGGGCGACTATCAGCCTCTAGAGCTATCGCTGGTGCTGCTGGATGCTACAGGCGCGCAACAGCCTGTTGTGCTGGCCGAGCAGCCTGACGTACCGACCTACGACATGCAGGTTTTGAGCGGCCCTTTGCAATCTACTTACATTGAACGCGGGCCTTTCGCGGGCAAGGTGTTGGTGACCCAACGGACACGTGGGTCCAATCGTGTAACCCTTCTCGACCCCGCTAGTCCGCAGACCCCTCTGTCCACTGTGACGGTGCCGGGTAGTAGCACGCTGGAGTGGGGCACTCTGCTTCTCGGTGATGATCGTCTGCTATTGCTTGGTTACCCTTATGGAGGGTTGAGCAGTGGCCCTAAACCTTCCCAAGATCGCGAGGTCTTGATAAGCATGAAGCTCGGCGGAGGCCTTGAGGTGCTCTACATAGAAGCCCCGGCTTGGCTATATTCCATGTCGTTGCGCGGAGGGTACCTGCTTTTCTCCGGCGACAAGTGGAAAAGTGATCGAGGCGATTCGATGGGGTACTCCTTGAGCGGGCTGCCGCTATCGAGCCTTGCCCATGATAGCGTCCAACCCAGGCTTATCTATAACCCAACCTTCACACTCAATGATCGGGGATTCTACAGTGGCCCTTCCGTGAGCCTGGGAGAAAATGCTCTGGCATACCTGGATGGTCAAGACCTTCGGGTACGCGCCTACGATACCCTGACTGATGTCAAGCTCCTCAGCGGTATCTCCGCACTCGAGTCTCCCTCAATGTACGACTCGGCCGTTGGGCCCCGCTAGCCACGCACCGTAGGCACAACAGTTGTTGACGATCATGAAGGTTCCGTTCTCGACTTTCCTGAAAAGCGCGTTGCGACTCACTGCGCGCGACTTTTTACATGTATATAACCGCCCGCGCGCAGGGAGGAGTCTATACAAGGTGTATAGTTTGCCTCTGCCAGAGCCAGGCAACAGCACGACACAGCCTTCTGAGCTTCTCACTGTAGATACACGGAACGGTTCGATTATAGCTCAGCGCCTCACGCTACGCTGCACTCATCTTGCCTGTTATCCCATTTGTCTCTTTGTCTTTAAGTATCGCCCCTACAGGGTTAAGTAAGGTTGCTATCACCCTCTTCATAGTATTCTACATTCCCAGGCTGAAAGCTTACATCTCATCGCGCCATTGACACCCCTGATAAAAACGAGTATAATCAACGGGTAACCTAACAAGCGTTAGTTTCAGCGAGATATTATGGCGATAGACAGAAAAGAGCAGATATATTCTACGGCCCGGTCGCTTTTCAGCGAGCGTGGCTACCACGCCACCACTGTGCGCGACATTGCCCGCGAGCTTAACCTCCAGGGCGGTTCGCTTTATGCTCATATACTCTCTAAAGAGGACGTGCTCTGGGAGATCGTGAACCGTGCAGCCGACCAGTTTCTAGCCTCGGTCGAGCCTATCGTAGCCTCCAATCTACCGCCCTCGCAGAAGCTGCGTGCGATGATACGCGCCCATATCGGCGTGGTAGCCGCCGACCTTGCCGACGCGACTATCTTCCTCCATGAATGGAAGTTCCTCGGTGAAGAGCGCCGCCAATCAGTCGCGGCACGCCGCAACCAGTATGAGAGCCTCTATCGCCAGGTGGTTGAGGATGGCATACACTCAGGCGATTTCGCCCCTGCTAATCCTAAGATGGCCGCCCTGCTGGTACTGTCGGCGGTCAACTGGCTCCCTCAGTGGTACAATCCAGGCGGCCCACTCTCGCCCGACGAAGTAGCGGACGTTTTCAGCGAGCTTATTTTGAGAGGTTTGGAGAGGATTTGTACTGCGTAGGGGACGTGGGGCATCCTTGTTTTACTCTGACTTTATTACGCAACCCGTACTACGCAGTACAAGTTCCCAGATAACAAAGGAGATAGCGAATGGAAGACCAGAACCACATAGAAGAGTTTACCGCATTTGTGCAGAAGGGCGGCAAGGTAGAACCGGGCGATTGGATGCCTGACGAGTACCGCAAAGCGGTTCTCAAGTTCGTGGAGATGCACGCCAACTCCGAGTTGATGGGCGTGCTGCCGGAGCGCGAGTGGATCAACAAGGCCCCCACCCTCAAGCGTAAGCTGGCTCTTACCGCCAAAGTGCAGGACGAAGTAGGCCATGCCGAGCTTCTTTACCGCGTAGCTGAAGACCTGGGCAAGAGTCGCGAAGATATGCTCCAGGACCTTCTCGACGGCAAAACCAAGTTCCACAATGTCTTTCACTACCCTACCTACTCCTGGGGCGATGTTGCCATCATCGCCTGGCTAGTGGACGCGGCGGCTATACAGTCGCAGAAGGCGCTGCTCGATTCATCTTATGCGCCTTACGCCCGCACCATGCAGAAGATCTGTTGGGAAGAGAGCTTCCACATCAAGCACGGTTATGATATCGTGATCACGATGATGAACGGCACCCAGCAGCAGAAAGAGATGATCCAGGAAGCGCTGAATCGCTGGTGGCCGCCGCTGGTAATGTTCCACGGTCCGCCCACGCCTATTGAGAAGGACCGCGACCTGCACTACCGCATCAAGGCAAAGCATAACGGGGTGCTTCGGCAGGAGTTCTTCGCCAAGTACATCCCCAAGATATTTGAGCTTGGCCTGACGCTTCCCGACCCGAATATTCACTTTGACACCGAGGCCAACGAATGGAAGTACACCGAGCCTGATTGGAACGAGCTAAAGATGGTCGTCACAGGTCACGGCCCCAGAAGCCAGGAGCGCCTCGACCTTCGCCGCGTAGCTTACGCTGATACGCAGTGGGTGCGCGACGTAGTGTTAGGGAAAGCTGCCTGAAGGCGGCAGTTACGAATTACAAGTTATAGATATTCAATTCGTAATCAGGAACCACCAAAGTGCCAGTATTCGAGATATTCCAACAGCCCCGCGAGGGCAAGGCTTTCGAGCATGGGGGCAATCTGGTTGCCCCTGATGTCGAGATGGCAATCCTCTATGCCCGCGAGTTCTATGCGAGGCGGCAGGAGAGCCACAGCATCTGGATCGTGCCACGTGAGGCTATCGTGGAGATATCCGACCAGGATTTGCTCCACCCTCCTGCCGTAGATCGCTCGTACCGCTCGGTCGCAGGGTATTCTGTGCGCGACACGCTGCGGGCCACGCGTGGTGCGGTGGCGGGTAGTAACCAACCTGATTAGCCTTGGAAAGCGAGAGAATGCAACCGATGGATAAGCAGGTACAGGAAACTCAGAGTCCCCAGGCCTTTGACATGTGGGGGCTGACGCCGCTGCAAATATTGCTCTTTGCCCTTGCGGATGACGAGTTCATCCTCGGCTACCGCAACTCGGAGTGGACGGGCATCGCGCCGATCTTGGAGGAGGACGTGGCTTTCTCCTCGATGTCGCAGGATGAGATTGGGCACGCCCGCCTCTACTACGAGTTGCTGCAAGAGCTTACAGGGACAATGGCCGACAAGCTCGCCTACAGCCGCAAGCCCAACGAATACCTATGCTGCCGGCTTGTGGAGCACCGCAAGCTCGATTGGGCGCATGCTATCGCCCGGCAGTTTCTCTACGACACAGCCGACCATGTGCGTCTCGAAGCGTTGACTCACAGCAAATACGAGCCTTTAGCCAACGCTACGCAGAAGATAATCCGCGAAGAAAAATACCATCTAATGCATGGCGATATGTGGCTGACGCGCCTCGCAAAGCTCAGCACAGACTCGCGGGCCAGGCTTGAAGGGGCGCTGGTGGTCCTCTGGCCAGACGCTCTGGGTATCTTCGAGCCTTTGCCAGGCGAAGAGCAATTGATAGCCGACGGGGTGCTACCCGGTACTATGTCAGATATGTGTACCGATTGGCTGGGGCAAATCACACCTTACTTCTACAACCTGGAGCTGCCTTTCCCCGCCACATTGGACGAGCGCACCGGCCTATACATACCCACAGTCGAGCCGGTGTATGGCGGCAGGCGCGGCCAGCACACCGGCGAGTTCACAGAGCTATGGAAGGAGATGACATCTGTCTACAGGCTCGACCCGGAGGCGGTGTGGTAGGTAGGGCCTGTGGAAGAGAGGAGCCATAGCAGCTTTTCGCGCTGGCAAAGACATTACAAGAGTTGACATAACAGGCAAAATACAATGAGGTTTATACTATGAGAGTAGCACAGAAGATAACAGAAGATAGCGTTAGAGAAGCATTGCTGGAGGTGATGGACCCGGAGATACCCAGTCTCTCTATTGTAGACCTGGGTGTGGTTGGTAACGTCGCTGTGAGCAGCGATGCTATTGAGGTGGAGCTAATGCCCACCTTTGTGGGCTGCCCTGCCCTCGAAATCATGAAAGACAGCGTGAAGGAGAGGCTGCACGCGCTCGCCCCAGACCACGAGGCGCATGTAAGGGTGACTATGACTGAGCCCTGGACCACTGACCGCATCAGCGAGAAAGGCCGCCAAATACTGAAAAGCTCAGGTTTCGCTCCTCCACCCACGACCGCTATGCCCGCACGCGCCAACTTGATTCAGCTAATGCCCGTCGCCGAATGCCCCTATTGCGGCTCACGCAAGACGGTGATGGAGAACGCCTTCGGCCCGACCCTGTGTCGCGCTATCTACTACTGCGCCAACTGCCGCCAGCCGTTTGAGCAGTTTAAGCAGGTGTAAGCTTCATAGCCACGGTTGGCAGCCTGATGTCCCCTTTATTTACTCACGTTACGCGGTGAACGACGAACGAGGGACCGCTCTCTCTAAAGGGAACCCAGCGACCGGATGACCGCTGCCTCTATACTTTCTGCGCGGTAAGTACCATAGAAGCTTTGGGTCCTTTGAGACCCTTTGCGGCTTGTTCATACCTCAATGTAGATGCAATCGCCCTGTTTTACCTCGGCAGGTAAATGTTCAGAATAGGGGTGAGGGTGGGTAAAAGGGCAGGTGGCGCACAGATACCTCTTGAACTTGGTTCTACCCTTATTCTGAACACTTACGCTCAGGGCGTGGCTCCCGTTCTATGCACAAATGTGCTATAATATAGAGAGCGTATCTGCTTCGGGCGGCTATCGGTGTCGCCTCTTTATGACTGAAGTTGCGCGAGGTTGTGGAGATGCCTGACTTTCATGTGGTCTCCGACTTCAGGCCGACGGGCGACCAGCCACAGGCTATCGAGAAGTTGGTGCAGGGTATTAAGAATGGGTATAAAAACCAGACGCTGCTGGGCGCTACGGCCACCGGCAAGACATTCGTCATGGCCAAGTTGATCGAGGCCACCCAGCGTCCTACTCTCGTGCTGGCCCACAATAAGACTCTCGCCGCGCAGCTTTACCAGGAGTTCAAAGACTTTCTCCCCAACAACGCGGTCGAATACTTCGTCTCCTATTATGACTACTACCAGCCCGAAGCCTACATCCCGCGCACCGACCTCTACATCGAGAAAGACGCCGACATAAACGAAGAAATAGACAAGCTGCGCCACGCCGCCACACGTGCCCTCTTCGAGAGGCGCGACGTAGTGATAGTGTCGTCAGTCTCCTGCATCTTTGGCCTCGGCTCGCCTGAGGAGTATGGCAAGATCGCACTCACTATCAAGAAGGGTGAGACGGTCAGGCGGCAGAAGATGCTCAGGCATCTGATTGACAGCCATTACACCCGTAACGACCAATCGCTGTTGCGCGGCACATTCCGCGTCAAGGGCGATACCGTTGAGATACAGCCTGCCTATGAAGATATGGCTCTGCGTGTTGAGTTCTGGGGCGACGAGATCGAGCGTATCCTCGAGTTCGATCCTCTCACCGGAGAGGTGCTGATCGAAAAGACAGAGGCCAATATCTACCCCGCCAAGCACTTTATCACCTCCGAGGATAAGCTGGTGGCCGCTATGCAAGACATAGAGGCCGAGCTGGTAGAGCGGGTGGCCCAACTGCGTGCCGAAGACAAGCTGGTAGAGGCGCAGCGCCTGGAGCAGCGCACCCGCTACGATCTGGAGATGCTACAGGAGACAGGCTACTGCTCAGGTGTGGAGAACTACTCGCGCCACCTGTCGCGCAGAGCCGCGGGCGACCAACCCTGGACGCTGCTCGACTATTTCCCGGATGACTACCTGCTGATGGTGGACGAGTCGCATATTACATTGCCCCAGGTGCGCGGTATGTATGGCGGCGACCACTCGCGGAAGGCTACGCTTATAGACTACGGCTTTCGCTTGCCGTCGGCCTTCGACAACCGACCTCTCACCTTTACCGAGTTCGAGGGGCATATAGACCAGTCGGTCTTTGTGAGCGCAACCCCAGGCCCCTACGAATACGAGCACAGTGAGCAGATTGTAGAGCTGATAATTCGCCCTACAGGTCTTGTAGACCCTTCCGTAGAGGTCAAGCCGAGCGAGGGGCAGATAGACGATCTGGTGGCGCAAATCAAAGCGCGGACCGCCAACGGCCAGCGATCAATAGTAACTACCTTGCGCACCAAGTTTGCCGAGCAGATCGCCGATTATCTCAAAGAGGTGGGTGTGAAATCCACCTATATTCACCATGAGATAGATACTCTCGAAAGAGTAGAGATACTGCGTGACCTTCGCCTCGGCGTATATGACTGCATCGTAGGCATAAACCTGCTCAGAGAGGGCCTGGACCTGCCGGAGGTGTCGCTGGTAGCGATACTGGACGCTGATAAAGAGGGCTTCTTACGCTCGCGAGATGCTCTCATCCAGGTGATAGGCAGGGCCGCCCGCCACTCCGAAGGCCACGTGATCATGTACGCCGACGTGGTAACGCGCTCTATGCAGGCGGCTATCGAGGAGACCTACAGACGGCGCGAGATACAGATCGCCCACAACAAAGAGCATGGTATAGAGCCTGCCAGCATACAGAAGCAGGTGCGCGACATCACCGAGCGAGTGCGCGCTGTGGCAGAAACCAAAGCCGAGTACACTGTATCACCCACAGGCGAGGTCATGGTGAACAAGGACGAGATAGCACGCATGATCAAGGACCTTGAAAGCCAGATGAAATCTGCCGCCAAGCTGCTAGAGTTTGAGAAAGCCGCCGCTATCAGGGACAAGATAGTGGAGCTGCGGAGGATGGAAGTAGTAGTCTAACTTTACTCGATAGAATAACGGAAGGGGCGGGGTGACTGACCACCCCTTCCGTTATTCTAAAACAACCCCCTCAGTCCTCACGCCTCAGTTCGCTACGCCTGCGCCTATGCTTCCGTGCGGGGCAGGCTTGAGCGGCTTCGATAGCTGAGGCTCGGCGGGGGCTTCGGCCTTTTCGTCGACAACTGCGGCGGGGCGCAGCGCTGCTCTTAGCACCCCTTCCAGATCGTCTACCGGCACCATTTCCAGCTGGCGCAGCACCTTCTGGGGGATCTCGTCCAGGTCTTTCTCATTCTTGCGCGGCAGCACAAAGGTCGAGATACCGGCGCGGTGCGCCGCCAGCACCTTCTCTTTGAGGCCGCCGATAGGCAGCACCTTGCCGCGCAAGGTGATCTCGCCTGTCATAGCCACATCGCGCCTCACCTTTCGGCCACTGAGGGCCGACACCAGAGCGGTGCCCATAGTTACACCTGCCGATGGGCCATCCTTGGGGATAGCGCCCGCAGGCACATGAATATGAATGTCCGTCTTCTCGAAGCGTGCTGGCTCTATCCCAAGCTGCCTGGCGTGAGCACGCGCATACGAGAGCGCGGCCTGCGCCGACTCTTTCATCACATCCCCCAGTTGCCCGGTGAGGAGCAAGTTTCCTTTCCCTTCCATCAGGCTAACCTCGATGCCCATCGTGTCACCGCCTGCCGGGGTCCAGGAGACGCCCGTCGCCACGCCCACTTCGTCTTGCTCCTCGGCCATGCCGTACGAATAACGAGGTGCGCGCAGGTAGCTCTCCAGGTCGTTTTCGCGTATTATTCGTGCGCGAGGCCGCTTACCACCTGGCATGTTAGCTGCATCTTCAGCATCAGGGGCCATATCGGAAGTCGTATCAGCATCGGCCTCGGGTGCCTCAACTGCCCGGACCTCAAGTGCCACAGCATGCCCAGCCAGCGGCTCGGTTGGCCTGTCAACCTGAGAGGATGATGTGGCTACGGTGGTTTGCTGCATCTCGGCAAGCGCTTCCGGCTCAGGGTCTGGTGGAAGGGCTTCGACTACCAGCTTGGCTACTTTGCGGCAGACTGTGCCTATATCGCGCTCAAGGTTGCGCACGCCGGCTTCGTGTGTGTACTCACGGATCAGGCGGCGCAAGGCCCCATTGGTGAACTTTATATTGGCCGGAGTGAGCCCATGCTCCTCTATCTGCTTGGGCACTAGGAACTGCCGGGCGATGTGATACTTCTCATCTTCTATATAGCCTGGCAGCTCAATTACTTCCATGCGGTCGAGCAGCGCGGGAGGTATCGGATCGAGCAGGTTGGCTGTCATGATGAACATTACCTTGGAGAGATTGTACGGCACGTCCAGGTAGTGATCGGAGAAGGCGCTATTCTGCTCAGGGTCGAGCACCTCAAGGAGAGCCGCAGAGGGATCGCCCCGGAAGTCGGCCCCCACTTTGTCAATCTCATCCATCATAAAGACGGGGTTGATAGTGCCTGCCGTCTTCATAGTCTGAATGATACGCCCCGGCAGCGCGCCCACATAGGTGCGCCTGTGGCCGCGTATCTCGGCCTCGTCATGTATACCGCCGAGGGACACCCGCACAAAACGGCGGCCCAACGCCTCGGCTATCGAGCGGCCCAGCGAGGTTTTACCGACGCCGGGAGGACCCACAAAGCAGAGTATAGGCGAGCGCATTTTGCCCTGCGCCAGCTTGCGTACCGCCATGTATTCAAGGACGCGCTCTTTCACCTTGCTGAGGCCATAGTGGTTGGCATCCAGCACACGCGCCGCCGATCTGATATTCAGGTGATCGGGGGTTTGCGAGGTCCAGGGGAGGGTAATAAGCCAATCAAGGTAGCTGCGAATTACTCCCACTTCGGGCATCCCCATCGGCATCACCTGCAAGCGGGCAAGCTCTTCAAGGGCTTTGGCTTGCACTTCCTCCGGCATTCCAGCGCCTTCGATGCGCTCTCGCAATTCGTTGGCCTCGCGGGTGGCGGGGTCGTAATCGCCAAGCTCCTGCGCGATAGCCTTCATCTGCTCGCGCAGGTAAAACTCGTGCTGGCTTTTGTCTACTTCGTTTTGCACCCGGTCATGGATGCGGTTCTCCAGGTCGAGCACGTCAAGTTCTTTGGCGAGCATAATGCTCAACACTTGCAGACGCTCAACCGGCTCCACCGTCTCCAGCACCTTCTGGCGGTTTTCCTGGTCGAGGGTGATTGTGGAGGCTATCAGGTCGGCAAGCCAGCCCGGCTCGTCAACGTTCATCGCCGCCACGTAGGAGTCGTCCGACAGATTACGTGAGAGCTTGACTACCTTCTCGAAGAGGGCAAGCACCGCGCGCATCAGCGCCTCGGTGCCGGGGTCCTTGCGGCTGGGGTCTTCAATAGCCTCGCCGATTATCTTGAGGTAAGGCTCGGTGCGCGCATAGCTGAGAAGCCGCACGCGCCTCTGGCCCTGCACCAGGAGCGATACTGTGCCGTCGGGCATCTTGAGGGAGCGCCCTATCACCAATTCGACCCCCATCTTGTAGAGGTCATCGGGGCCCACATCTTCGTCCTCGGCGTTGCGCTGCGCCACAGCAACCACCACCCGCTCGCCGTTGAGCGCGCCTTCGATAGCCTTGATAGACTTCTCGCGCCCCACGAAAAGGGATGTAACCATGTGAGGGAATATAACCATGTCGCGCAGAGGCAGAAGCGGCAGCTTGACTATCTCAGGCTCGTCTTCGTCGGGCAGCTTCTTGCGGAAGGCGCGCGACTGCGACCTGGAGCCCTTCTTTGGTGGGGCTTTCAGCTCTTCATCTTCTTCGAGCACAGCATCTGTAGCAGGGCTTTTGCGCGAGCGTTGGGGCGTTGTAAATATTGCCTCTACCTCGCTCGCTTCCTCGGCCAACCCATCAGCGTCGTGGCCGTTGCCCGTGCTGATGCCCGCAGGCTCGGCTGCATCTTCGGCTTCTATTTCTTCTATTTCACTAATAGTCGGCTTTTTCTTTCGCGGCATCGTTTTCCTCTCTGTATAGTACTTCTCATTTTACGTTATAGGAAGCCTTACATCAAGGCTGCTATCCATTGTAATTGCTTACGCCTGCGCCCACCATGTATGTTATACTGGCGCAGGCAGGCAATCCTGCAGATGGAGTGTACAAAAATGGGGATTGTGTACGATACCGGCGGACAGGCTTTGCAGGATGCCTGGCCCGACGCCACTTGCTACGGCTGCGGGCCTGCTAACCCCGCCGGGCTGCGGATCAAGAGCTACTGGTCGAGCGACGGTTCGGAGGTGGTATGCGCTTTTCAGCCGGAGCCAAAGTATAACGCGGGTTTCCCGAATGTGATGTACGGCGGGCTTGTAGCCTCGCTTATTGATTGCCACTCAATCTGGACAGCCATAGCCGCTACTTATCGTAGCGAAGGGCGGGAGCACGGGTCGCCGCCGACCATCAGCTACGTGACAGGCTCACTGAACGTGCGCTTCTTGCAGCCTACTTCTCTTGACCGGCCTGTGGTGCTGCGTGCCAGGGTGACTGAGCTACACCCGCGCAAGGCTATGGTCACTTGCGACGTCTATTCAGGGGATTTGAAAACGGCAGAAGGCCAGGTGATGGCTGTGCGCTTCAATATGGATAAGTCGCTGGGTGCGGGAGGTTAGCTAAGCTGCTGTTATCTGGTTGCGCTCACGCAGGCGCAGATCACCTGTCTAGCTCCTCGGAGATTAGCTTGCCTGACAGCTTGTTGGAGAGGATCCGCGTGCTGAGGGGACCGCGCGCCGCCTGCGGCGTTTGCTGGCTCTGGAGATCACCTGTGATTTTCTCATTTTCAGCGGCTTGCGTTGAGAAACCTATTCGGGGCACGCGGGTAGCTTCGTCTACCCATCGCCGGCCGACGATACCCCAGTGGAGCAGCACATGCTCTAGCGTTTCCATCCACCACTCGCTCTCGAAGACTCCCTTGCCTGCCTTCTTCAGCGCCAGCTCCATCGCCTCCTCATTCACGGTAATCAGCGTGCCGTTGGTGGACTGTGCTCTATAAACTTTATCCATCTGGCTCCACATCATCTGCTGTGGCATAAATCTCTCTCCTATCCATCCCTCGCAAAGCCGAACAAATCTTTATCTATGCTCTCTGCCCGGCAGAAATAACTGTTAGTGTGTAACTATTATATATTATCAGCCCACTTTCTCAAGCCCTACAAAGGTCCCAAAGGTGAGTAGGACCAGCGGGCGATGAGTGCTGAGGAGTGTGAACCCCTGGGGTTCACACTCCCACAACTTGGTGCAGAAGACTCTATTTGAACCGGTGAGTATGCTACAGATGTGTATTAAAGAAGGTACAGCTATTCTGAATAGGGGTGGGGTGTAAGGCCGACAGCACCGTCTCGATGCTGAACACTCACAAAAAGTAACTGCTCAGATATAGGGTGGAGAGAGAGGGAGCTAGCCCCC
>JADEYI010001088.1_pt1 | contig 24361 bp, 21 predicted proteins | sample 8542331 | NCBI WGS metagenome assembly JADEYI01 (sample SAMN16510988, study PRJNA670497) | mine drainage metagenome | isolation source: biofilm near Copperflume 1 | place: Germany: Marsberg coppermine Kilianstollen | collected 2018-02
GTCTTGCCACTGTCCGAACAATTGGACTTGAGCAGGCTGTTCCTGAAGACGTGCTGGAGTTGGAGCTTTTCACAAATCACAACCAATCGCAATTGTTGCTGGCGTTATGGACAGAAGGCCGCGTCCCGTTTCGCGCCAGGAAATATGCGGATTTTTTTGCGCGCCTGCAGAATGCCATTCCGCAGCTCACCGGCGCCGTTGTCCATGCGGGTGGCAAGGCCGCTGCCCCCACGGCAAGGCCGCTCTTGCAATGGCAGCACCAGGGTCTTTCCTATCGCGCAGCCGGACGGGACTATAGCGTCAGCCTGGGATCGTTCTTCCAGATAAATCGGGGCCTGGTGGACGATTTTGTGAATGCGGTGACCGCGATTGAGAGCGGCGGATTGGCGTGGGACCTGTATGCCGGGGCCGGACTTTTTTCTTTGCCCCTTGCGGAAAAATTCAGCCAGCTCGTTGCGGTGGAATCCGCGCCGTCCGCAGTCAAGGATCTTCGCTGCAATTTGCAGGGCGCAAATGCCACAGCGGTCAGCTCGACGACGCTGGAATTTCTTCAGCGGGCGGTGAAACAACAGCCACCTGCGCCGGACCTGGTTGTGCTCGATCCGCCGCGCGCCGGGGCCGGAGCAGAAGTGTGCAGTCTGCTGTCGCAATGCGCGCCTCGCCGTATCGTGTATGTGTCGTGCGATCCGGCCACGCTGGGCCGCGATCTGGCGGCATTGATACAATCCGGCTACCGCCTGGATCGATTGCAGCTCGTGGATATGTTTCCGCAAACAAGTCACCTGGAAACGATTGCGACCCTCCAGCGCTGAAGGCGCCGGATAAATTTATGGTTCTCCCCGCCCCCCCTATGGCGACATCCCCGCCGCGCCGCACCCTGGGCTACCGGCCTGCGCCATTGCGCGCCACTCGGCATGTGCTGGCGCGGCAAAATCTTACATTTTCTTCCGCGCCCATGCTCATGGCGGCCGCTGGATTTTCTCTCGGCATTCTCGATGCGCGATGGCTCTGGCGTCCTCCGCTGGTTTCGCTGCTGGCGGCCTTGCTGGCGGGCGTCCTGGTGCTTTTAGCTGCGCTGCGCGCACCGCGCGCTTTGCTCTTCTCCTTGCTGCTGCTTTGGTTTGCGACCGGGCAGTTCTGTGCGCGCGTGGCCCCGGCGCATGCGCCTTCTGCCGCGCTTTTCCATCTGGCCGACGGCCTCGAGCGGAACGTGACCGGCACTGTGATTGCGATTCATCCATCGCGCATCGAGACCAGAACGCGTCTGTTCGGCTCGACGGAAGAAACCGAGCGCGTCGAACAGGTTGATGTTGCGCTCGACCATGTGGAGGACTTCAATGCCGATCGTGACTGGCAGACTCCCGTAGTCGGAGGCATGCGGTTCACCCTTTATGCGCGTGGCCTGGAACAGTTGCCTCAACTGCGCTGCGGCCAACGTCTGCAAGCCAATCTGCGCCTGCACCTGCCGGAGCGTTACCTCGATCCCGGCGCATGGGACTATCCCGCGTACCTGGCGCAGCATGGCATCGCTATTTTAAGCAGTGCCGACGCAGCCGCGGTCCATGTTGTCGGTGCGGGTGCGCGCTCCACGCTGGCGTGTCTGGCGACCGAGGCGCAGACGTGGGCCAGCGGACGCCTGGATCGAATCGCGGACATAAGCGCATCGTATGCGTGGCTGCCGCGGTGGCTCGATTTGACGGCGCAGGACACCGGCGTACTGAGCGCAATGCTGTTCGGCGATCGAACGCGGCTGCAACACACCATGCGCAGCAGTTTTGAGCGCACAGGTTCGTTTCATCTGCTGGTCGTCTCCGGGCTGCACATCACAATTGTGATCGGGCTGATCTTCTGGCTGGCGCGCCGGCTGCATCTCGGCCAGCTCCCCGCGACCCTGGTAGCGCTCCTGCTGGCGCTGCCCTACGCATTTTTAACTGGGTTCGCGCCGCCGGTGCAGCGCGCTCTGTGGCTCAGCGCGGTCTACCTGGTGGGTCGCCTGCTCTATCGTGAACGGGCGGCGCTGAACGCAATTGGTATTGCCGCCATCGGCGTGCTGGCCCTCAATCCCGCGGCTTTGTTTGACTCCAGTTTCCAGATGACGTTTCTCGCTGTCCTTGTCATCGCCGGAGTGGCGGCCCCGCTCATCGAATCCGGCATCTCGCCCTGTCTGCGGGGCGTCCGGCTGCCGCGCCAACTCTCGCTCGATCCCTATCTGCCTCCGCGCGTTGCTCAAATGCGGGTTGCGCTGCGAATGCTGGTCGCTGGGCTGCGCCCGCTCGTCGGGCCGCGCTGGGCCTGGGCGCTTCCGTTTGGTGTCGTGCGATGGATGCTTCGGTTTGCCGAGGCGATGATGGTCGCGTTCATCGTGGAGTTGGCGATGGTGCTGCCTATGGCCGTATATTTCCACCGTATAACTGTAGCGGCGCTGCCTGCGAATCTGCTGGGCCTGCCGCTGCTCGCATTCCTGCTGCCTCTCGCGCTCGTTACTTTCCTTCTGGGCTGCATTCACCCCGCGCTGGCCCTGCCGACCGGAGCTCTGACGGCGCTGATGCTGCACGCGATTTCCTGGCTGATTCATCTGTTCGGAAATTTTTCTGCTTCCGGCCTGCGCACGCCCGATCCGCCGCTATGGTCGCTCTTCAGCTTCGCCGCAGCCTGGGTTGCCGCGCTATGGATGGTCCGCAAATCCGCGCCCTGGAAGTCGATTGCGCTCGTCGCTGTTTTTGCCGGCTCCTTGCTGGTCCTCTGGCCGGCAGCCCTCACCTTTCATAAAGGTGATCTGGAGGTGACCGCAATCGATGTCGGGCAGGGCGACTCACTCTTGATCGTGACTCCGGACGGGAAGACTCTGCTGGTCGATGCGGGTGGGCCAATCGGCGGACCGCGCAGCAACGATTCCCAATTCGACGTCGGCGAGGATGTGGTTTCCCAGTACCTCTGGTGGCGGCACATCCGCCGCCTGGATGCGGTCGCGCTCACCCACGCCCACAGCGATCACATGGGCGGAATGCCTGCGGTGCTCAAAAATTTTCATCCCCGCGCGCTTTGGGTTGGGAACAATCCCATGATTCCGGAATATCAGGCGCTGCTGGCTCTCGCGCATCGGCAAAAGATTCCCGTGCGGCGGATGGCCGCCGGAGAGCGCTTTGAATTTGGAGGCGTGCATGTCCGTATCCTTGCTCCGGCGTCTGATTATCAGCCCGGTCCACGCGCATCGAATGATGATTCCCTGGTGATGCGTGTTCGGTTTCAGAACACGGCCGCCCTGCTTGAAGGCGATGCCGAGGCTTCGGTAGAAAAGCAAATGCTGGCGACGGAGCCCCTGTCGGCTGGCCTGTTGAAGGTGGGCCATCACGGCAGCAGCACGTCCACCACCCCGCAGTTTCTGGCTGCCGTGCACCCCGGCTACGCGGCCATCTCGGCGGGCCGCCACAATCCTTTTGGGCATCCCCGCGTGTCGGTATTGGATGAACTGGCCGCGGCGCATGTGCGCGTGTATCGCACAGACACGCTCGGCCTCAGCAGTTTTCTGTTGAATGGCACGACGATTCAACCGCTGCGCTGATTCCGCGTCTATAAAGAATCGACGAATCGACAGCTCGACCGTAAGTGTAGTCGGATACCTTCGGGAGTCATTCCGATAAAGCTGCGTCTATTTATTGCTGGCGCTCGTCAGGCGCATCGTAATCGTGCCCCAGAACAGCCGCGCCCGCACCTGTACCGGAAGGTGGCGCGCATCGTCGGAGTACCAGATGAGAATACTGCCGCGGTCCTTGACCACTCCGGCATCCGCCGTCGGCTGCACGCGGATCGCGGAAAAAGTTCCAGCCGGAGTGATCACCTTCTCTTTGGCCTCCACCTTCATGGTGACGGCAACCACCTTGCCTCCATCGGCCAGCGGAAAGTGGAGATCGTGTCCAATCTGCAGCGGCTGCGTCGCCACATAAAAGATTCCGGACAGGACGTCCGTCACGCACCCCGGAATTGCGGACGTGATGGATTTCGATGTTCCCGTGATCAGATTTTTCTCGCTTAAAACTTGCAGATGCCGGCCGTAGTCGAGTTGCATCAGGCCAGTCAGGCGGCGGCGGCCCTCCTGGATCTGCTTGCGATATTCAAAGGAGCAGCCGGTGCTGCGGCCGAACACGCTGTCATACCGGTCGGCCACCGGAAACAGAAGATTTACCGTGCCGATTGACGCCGCCGTTGCGGTGACATGCTCATTCTGGCCTTCGGCCTTCAGATGAAACGTGGCTGTACCCGCCGGAAAGACGCGCCAATCAACCGCGTAATTGAGTGTCTGTGCGGCCGGAACCGCGAATTGCGGGTTGGGCGGCGGAAAAGCGGGCATCTGCGCTTGCGCTGCAATAGGGACAAGGGCCAGCAGAAGTCCAGGCACAAGGAATATTGAAAATTTTTGCTTCATCATTCGCTCAGGGGAGGTGCAAAGAAATACAGCTTGCCTGGAACTATCGCCAATGGAAAAAAAATATTCGTACTATCAGGGCCAAGTAAATGCACGAAGCGCCTAAAAGCGAATTGTACTCGCCATGCTTGCGATACAGCCCCCATGAAAATTGCCCGCGGGTATCGCTATCGCCAACGCGCAGGCGCGGCAGCAGTCGTGGAACACGACGGGCATACTCGGAATATTCCGGAAAATGGGCGCGCAGATATTCCTCCTCCGCGGAGATTACCGGCCAGTAGATTGCCAGAAAAAGTATCGCCAGCGCCGCCGCGACCCAGACGCTTCGCGCTGCCAGCGCAAAACCGAAGGCGATCAACATGGAGCCGAGATAAAGCGGGTTGCGCGTGTGGGCATACGGGCCTGTGGTCGCCAGCTCGGCATTTTTTTTGACATAGCCGGAGGCGTAACTGCGGAGCAGGATCCCCGGCGCTACCAGCAAAAGACTGGCGAACAGAAACTTTGGAGTTGGGCGCGCCAGCCAGAAATAAACGATGACAAACAAAAATCCCAGCGGCACGCGAATGCGTCGGGAAATCCGCTTCCAGCGCTCGCTCCAGCTCGGTTTGAAATTTTGCTGGTTCATGCCGGTCCCCTTCGCGGTGAAATTTTCTGGCCGGATTTTTCCTGTAAAAGATCGCGCGCGGCTGCGATGACATCGGCTACGGTGATCGTCAGCAGGCCGGCCTCAGGTTCGGTCTTTCGGCTATGGTCGCGCTGGCTGTCGGGATGGCGCAACACCTGCGAACGAACGCCATACGGGCCATTTCTCGCCGGGTCGGTCGGGCCGTAGATGCCGACGACAGGCACCTCAAGGGCTGCGGACAGATGCAGCGGCCCGGTGTCGCCGCCGATGAAAAGACGTGCCCGGCGGGTGCACGCAATCAACTGGCCCAGGCTGCCGCTCATTGCGAAAGCGCGCGCGCTGCGGTCGCCGCAGATGATCTCCGCCAGTTGCGACTCGCCCGGGCCGACATTGACCACGGTCGCGTAGCCCAGCCATGCCAGTTCGAGCGCGACCGCTGCGTATCGTTCCGCCGGCCAGCGCTTCGCACCCCAGCCCGCGCCCGGATTCATCAATACAAATTCCTTGATGCCGCGCTCTCCCAGCCAGACATTGCACCCGTGTTCCGCCTCCGTGTCGATGGGCAGCATGGCGGGACACACAGGCAGCTTTTCTCCGCGTGCCCCTTGCAATGCCGCTGCCGCCACTTCGCGCGCCTGGTCGATCACGTGAACTCCGGCGGTTTCGACGCGCTCCCGGAAGAGCATCCGCGCCAGCGGTTCGCGCGGATGCTCTTCGCCGATCAGGCGCCGCGCATCCGCCATGCGCGCGATCCATGCCGAACGAACAGCGCCCTGCAGGTCGATGCAAATGTCATAGCGCTGGGCGCGCAGCTTGTGGCGCAAATCTTTCACCTGCCGCAGTGTCGAAATCGAAATCGGGCTATGTGCCCAGCGCTTTGCCGGAACAGGATGAATGATATCGACCACCGGCATCTGCGGGCTGCGCCGGGCGGCGTGAATGTCCGATGAGGCGCTCAACAGCGGTTGCCACTGCGGCTCAATCGCCCAGCCGATACGGCTGCCGGGCAGCGCCGCACGCAGGGCCGTCACCGCCGGCAACGCATGAATCACATCTCCCATCGCGCCCAGGCGCACGATGAGAATTCGCGGAGATGGCAAGGAGTCCGGCAAGCACTTATCATCGCACGCCGCGCGAATGGAATTGAAACGTTTCGTTCCCGGCTCGAAGCATCAGCGATTCTAAAGTGGCCAGCGAATGCTCTTCTTCGCCCAGCCTGACATCGAGACCGGCGACATACAGCGGTAAATTTTTTTCAAGTTCGGCACGCAGCTCCCCGCCAAGCCGGACGCTGTCTTTTTCCGTGGTCACGAAGCAAGTGGCTCCGCTTCGTCTCGCCGCTGTGCTGAGCTGCTCCATGTCCCGGCGGGTATAGGGGTGATGATCCCGAAATGCAATCGCATCGGCAACCTGCGCGGGCGCCAGCCGCAGCCCGTCGAAGAACCCATCGGGATCGCCGACAGCACAGAAGGCCACGCATTTTTCTCCTCGTGCGAATGCTCCCGGTAAAGTTGTGCGGCGCTCCACCAGCCATACGCGAGTGGGATCGCCCTGCCGCATCAGGCGCAACACGCGGTCACGCAGGTCAGCGTCTTCCGCGCGCAGCACGCAGATGTCGGCGCGTTCCAGCGCGCACAGCGGCTCGCGCAGGCGGCCGGCCGGCAGCAGATCGTCTGCCAGGTCGGCGCGCTGTAATAAAACAATGTCCACCGTGCGGGCCAGTTTGCGGTGCTGAAAACCGTCGTCGAGGAGATGAACGCCGCGCCGGGCAGCGCCTTGCCCGCTGGCTGCGCTCTCGGCCAGCAGGCCGGCAAGATGGCGATTCGAGCCGACAAAAACGGGAACTCCGCGCCGCGCCATCATAATCGGCTCATCGCCGAATTCGTTCAGCGCGGCCTCACCGGCGGCCAGAGGATCGACGCGGACCACACGGCTGCCGCGCCTGCCGTAGCCTCGGCTCAGAACGTCGGCAGACCATCCGCGCGCAGCCAGCAATTCAGCCAGCAACAGGACCAGCGGTGTTTTCCCGGTGCCGCCCACAGATAGGTTCCCAATGCAGAGCACCGGCCACGCCAGACGCTGCGGCTTGAACAGGCGAGAATCGTAAGCGGCATTTTTCAGCCGTACTCCCATCGCGTAAACAAGTACAAACGGAAACGTCAGCGGCGAGATCATCCTCCACAGGCGTGCAGCTCGCAGCGCTGGCCTCATCTTTCACCTGCTGGCCGCACAATGGATGTGGCATCTCGTTCAAGGATTTTCACGATGGCCGCGCAGCATCGGGCGGACGCGCCCGCGTTCGCGTCGAATACTTCGCGGGCGCGCATACCCATTTCTTTCGCGGCTGCGGTTGTCAGCAGCTCGTTGAATGCCGCAGCCAGTTTTTCCGGCGGCGTGACGCGAATCGCTTCATGCACCAGCAGCTCGGCGACGATGCCGCGAAAATTTTCCATGTGCGGCCCCATGACAATCGGCGCCGCGAACCGCGCCGGCTCCAGCGGATTGTGACCACCGGCTGCAACCAGGCTTCCGCCCACAAATGCGACCGACGCCAACGAATAAACCGCGCCCAGCTCTCCGATCGAGTCGAGTAGAAAAACACTCCCTGGAACGATCGGTGCGGGTTGATCCGTCCAGTGCGACCGGCGAAAAAAAGGAAGTCCGGATCTTCTCAGCAACTCTGCTACAGATTGAAAACGTTCCGGATGGCGCGGCGCCAGGATCAATATCAGGCCGGGCAGTTCTCCGAGCAGTTCACGAAACGCATCGAGCAGCAGCTCTTCCTCGCCCCCAAGCGTGCTCCCCGCGACGATGACTTGCGCGTTTTTTGGCAGGTTCCCTTGCAGCGCGTCCACGAACCGGGACGCAGCGGCGGTACGCACATCGTACTTCAGGTTGCCGCCCACTTGAATCACGTCTGCTGGCACGCCGATGGCCTCAAAGCGTTCCTTGTCCTGCTCGCTCTGCGCCTGCACCAGCGCCAGCCTGCGAAGAAATGGCCGCCACAACCGGCCCAGGGCGCGATACCTGGGCAGCGAACGGTCGGAAACCCGTCCGTTGACTACAACGACCGGCGCCTTGGCGCGATGCGCTTCCACGATCATGCGCGGCCACAGTTCGCTTTCCATCAGCACCACAACGCGCGGCCGCAAAGCACGCAGATATCGCCGAACGATCCATGCAAAGTCCAGCGGATAATAAAAGACCCTTGTTCCCGCTGCTGTCCGGTTGGCGAAACGCTGCTGCGCCAGTTTTTGTCCGGTACGGGTTGTAGTGGAAATGACCACCGGCAGGTTCGGATCAATCCCGTCGAGCAGTTCGATGAGCCTGCTCGCGGCCATCACCTCCCCAACGGAAACAGCGTGGACCCAGATGCACTTTCGCTCGCCGAGAAAATCCCTCACGCCGCGCGGCACTGCGCCAAGGCGCTGCCCCAGGCCGTCGCGGTATCGTCCGCTCCACGCCATGCGGAGCAGCCAGTAGGGAGACGCGACAATGATGGCGGCCAACAGGCCCAGGCTATAGAGCAGCATGATCAGGAAAAATTGTCTTCAGCAAAAAACTTCAGCTCTCCAATGCGGCTCGATCCGCTGCGCATAGATTCCTGCCTTCTACATTACGCTCCGCAGCCGTTACCATGAAGGTTTGAGAGCGGAGATTTGCATGACCCACATCCCACACGTTCGAATCCTCGGCGCCGGACTCGCTGGACCGGAAGCGGCCTTGCAGGCAGCAAGGCGCGGGTGTACGGTCGATCTCTACGAAATGCGGCCAGTGCGCTCCACTCAGGCGCACCGCACCGCGGACTTCGCCGAGCTGGTCTGCTCGAATTCTTTAAAGTCTGAAAGCGAGCACACCGCCCCCTGGCTGCTCAAGCAGGAAATGCGCCGCGCCGGTTCGGCCCTGTTGCAAGCCGCCGACGCCAGCGCCGTCCCCGCGGGCCATGCCCTGGCGGTCGATCGCGTCCTGTTTTCCCGCCTCGTTGCCGAAGCCATCGCTGCCGAGCCGCGCATCACCGTGCGCCGGGAAGAAATCACCGCGCTCGATCCCAACGATGGCTGGGCAATTGTCGCCTCCGGGCCGTTGACTTCGCCCGCGCTGTCAACCTCGATTGCAGAACTGACCGGCAGCGAGCATCTCGCCTTTTACGATTCCATCAGCCCGATTGTCGATGCCGAAAGCATCGATATGGAGCGCGTCTACTTCGCGGCACGCTGGGACAAGGGCTCCGCTGACTACATCAACTGCCCGATGACGCCACAGGAGTACAACCGCTTTTACGACGCCCTGGTCGCGGCGGAATCGGTCGATGAAAAGGAATGGGAGAAGTTGAAATATTTTGAAGGCTGCCTCCCTATTGAGGAGCTGGCGCGCCGTGGCCGCGACACGCCGCGCTTCGGCCCCATGAAGCCGGTCGGCTTGCGCGATCCGCGAACCGGAAAAACGCCGTGGGCGGTCGTGCAGCTGCGCTGCGAAAATCTGCGGGCCGACTCCTACAATCTTGTCGGGTTTCAGAACCATTTGAAATACAGTGAGCAGGCGCGCGTGCTGCGGTTGATCCCCGGACTGGAGAATGCGAAGTTCCTCCGCTATGGGCAGATCCATCGCAACACATACATCAACGCGCCGCAACTGTTGACGGAGACTTTACAACTGCGGGACCACCCGCGCATTCTTTTTGCCGGACAAATCTCCGGTGTCGAGGGGTACACCGAATCGATTGCGACCGGGATGCTGGCCGGCATCTACGTCGCGGCGCTGGCGCACGGCCGCCAGCCGGAAGCCCTTCCGCGCGCCACCGGGCTCGGATCGCTGGTGCATTACATCACCCACGCCGATCCAAAACATTTCCAGCCGGCCAACATCACCTTCGACCTGCTGGAACCTTTGGAAGAAGAGCTGCGGCGCAAAATCCGCGATAAGCGGGAGCGCCACAAGTTGCAATGCGAGCGCGGCCTGGCGCAGTTCGATGCGTGGTGGGAACGGATGCAGGCTAGCGTTGCGACCGAGGCTTGCGCGCGCGAATCTTGAAGCGGATCGGCGAGCCTTCAAACCCGAAGGCCTCCCGAATCTGGTTCTCCAGAAATCGCTCATACGAAAAATGCAGCTTCACATCCCGGTCCGTAAACAATACAAATGTCGGCGGCGCGACACCAGCCTGCGTCATATACAGAATCCGCATTCTGCGTGACATCGGCACGGGCGCCCGCTCAAAGTCCACGCGCTCGATGAAGCGGTTCATCTGGCCGGTGCCGACGCGCTTCTGCCGCTCTGCCGCCACGCGCACCACACTGGCAAACACCTGGCCAATGTTCTGGCCTTCCGCTGCGGAGACATAAACGATCGGCACATAGCTGAGGAACTTGAGGGCGTAGCGCAGTTGCTCCTCGAAAACCTTGCGATCGGCGGCCGGCTTGCCGTCCGTGCGCCGGGTGGTGACCAGGTCCCACTTGTTCACCACGATGACCATCGACCGGCCGCTCTCATGGGCGTAGCCGCCAATGGTGGCGTCCGCGGCCAGCACGCCTGCGGAAGCATCGATGACCAGCAGCGACACGTCCGCCGCTTCCAGATGCTTGCGCGCCATCAGCACCGAAAGTTTTTCCGCCATCTCGTGCGTTTTGCCTTTGCGGCGGATTCCGGCGGTATCGATGAAGCGAAACTTTTGCCCGTCGCGCTCGACAAGTTCATCCACCGCGTCCCGCGTGGTTCCGGCAATCGGCGACACAATCGCGCGCGAAGTCCCGGTCAGCGCATTCAGCAATGTGCTTTTGCCGACATTCGGCCGGCCAATAATGGCGACCCGCACTTCATCCGGCGCGCGCGCTGGAATCTCCGGCGCATCTTCATCGGAGTTGTCGTTCCATGCCTGCTCGTTCGCGCTGGGCTCGTCTTCCTCGTCCGCGGGCTCAAAGTCATCCACCGGCAGTACTGCAAAAACGGCCTCCAGCAAATCCCCGATTCCCAGGCCATGTTCTGCCGAGATGGGCAGCATCTCCTTGAAGCCGAGCCGCCGGAAGTTTTCCGCCTGCGCCAGCAGCGACTCGGCGTCCATCTTGTTGACGGCCAGAAACAGCGGCTTCCCCAGGCGCAACAGCAGCCGCGCCAGCTCCATGTCGGGCGCGGCCAGCTCGGTGCGGCCATCGACGACCATGATAATTGCCGCCGCTTCCTCGAAGGCGACCCTGGCCTGGCGAAAAATTTCGGCGGGAATAAACTCCTGCTCCGACGGCAGCACGCCGCCCGTGTCGACCAGCCGGGCATGCCGCCCGGCCCACTCCACAATGCCGTAAATCCGGTCGCGGGTAATGCCCGGCTCGTCCCCGACGATCGAGCGGCGGCTGTGCGTCAGTCGATTGAACAGCGTGGACTTGCCCACGTTTGGGCGTCCGACGATTGCAACCAGCGGCCAGCGCGCGTCGGCCGACGTTCTGCGCCGTCTGCGCGTGCTCGGCTTTTTTTGCTGCGGAACATGTGGAGTACTTTTTTTTGTGGGAGTCATAAGGTTTTTGAAAAGCACTCTGCATCCCTATTATAGGAACTGGCTGCAAAGTAGGCGCTGCGGGACCTGCCGCGCCTCGTATTTACCTCTTCATGACATCTCAATCATCTTCTGAAACTGCAACCGCGCGAACGCTGCCCAGGCTGGAGGAGTTCTTCTCCCCCGGAGGAATACTGTCGCGCTCCGGTCTGCCCTACGAGTACCGGCCTGGCCAGTTGGAGATGGCCCGCGCAATGGAGCGGGCCTTCACCGAGAAGCGGCATCTCATCGTCGAAGCGGGCACCGGCACCGGCAAAACGCTGGCCTATCTCTTGCCCGCATTGCGGCTCGGTCAGCGTGTTATCGTCTCGACCGGGACGCGCAACCTGCAGGAGCAGATCTTCTTCAAGGACATCCCGTTCCTGGAGTCGCTGCTCGGGCCGCTCAACGTCAGCTACATGAAAGGACGCGGCAATTATCTATGCCGCCACAAGTTGTACGCGCTCCGCGATCAGCCGATTCTCACCGGCATCGACATGGTCGACCAGTTTCGCGCCATCAGCCAGTGGGAACGGACCACGGAGCATGGCGACCGCGCCGAATTATCCACCCTCCCGGAAAACAGCCCGCTGTGGAGCCGCCTGGACGCGCGCGGCGATGCCTGTCTTGGCTCGACGTGTCCCAATTACGAGCCATGCTTTATCACCCAGATGCGGCGCCGCGCGCTTGAAAGCGATATTGTCATCGTCAACCATCATCTGTTCTTCGCCGACCTCGCACTCCGCCGGCAAGCGCAGAATGCTCCCGACGCGGGCGTGCTGCCGGAGGCCGCGGCCGTCGTTTTCGACGAGGCGCATGAGCTGGAGGAGATTGCCTCCAGCTATTTCGGCGTCGGCATCAGCAATCTGCGGTTTGAGGAACTCGCCCGCGACGTGGAAATTCTCCTCCGCGCCAGGCAGGCGCTTTCCGCCGCGCTCACCGCCGCCGCCCAATTGCTTCGTGAGCGGGCGCGGATGTTCTTTTCCGTACTGCCGGAGCCAAAAGGCGCCGAGGGGCGAATGCCTTTCGGCGACCGTGAAGAATTTCTGGAACACTCCGGCGATGTGTATCTTGGCGTATTGAACACGCTCGAACGGCTCCACGGAGAACTCGACCGGCTGCGCGGCGTGGAGGAAGCCAGCGGACTGAAAAAGCGCGCCGCCGAGTTGCGCAGCCAGCTTGCATTTCTCATGGAGTCCACCGACCGCGGCTACGTCTTCTGGATTGAGCGCCGCGCCTCCACGGGTATACGCGCCGCTGCCGGCCATGCCGGCGGCAACACCTGGCTCCAGGCAACGCCGATTGAAATTGCTTCCCTGCTATCGAGCGATCTGTTTGAGTCTGTACCCTCGGTCGTGCTCACTTCAGCCACCCTGACGGTGCAGGGAAACTTCGACCACATCCGCAACCGCCTTGGCATGACCACCACGCGGGAGCTGGTGGTTCCCTCCCATTTTCGATACGGCGAGCAAGCCCTGCTCTACCTGCCGCCGGAAATGCCCGACCCGCGCGAGGCAAACTTCACAACCGCTGCGGTCGAAAAAATCTGCCGGATTCTTGAGATCACGCAGGGGCGCGCATTCTGCCTCTTCACCAGCTACAGCCACATGCGGCAGGTGCATGAACAGTTGCTGGCGCGCGTCGGCTTTCCGCTGCTGCTGCAAGGGACCGCTCCCCGCAATGCGCTGCTTGAGGAGTTTCGCATCACGCCGAATGCGGTGCTGCTGGGCACGTCCTCTTTCTGGCAGGGTGTTGATGTGCAGGGCGAGCAGCTCAGTTGCGTCATCGTGGACAAGCTGCCGTTTGCCGTGCCCAGCGATCCAGTGGTAGCCGCACGCATGAAGGCGATTGAGGCCGACGGCGGAAACGCATTTGCTCAGTATCAGGTTCCCACTGCCGTCATCGCGCTCAAGCAGGGCTTTGGCAGGCTGATTCGCTCGCTGAATGATCGCGGCGTGCTGGTGCTGCTCGATCCGCGGCTCCAGCGGCAACGCTACGGACGCGTGTTTGTGGAAAGTCTGCCGCCGTATCGCATCACGCACAAAATTGAGGATGTCGCCGCATTTTTCGCTGCCGGATAAATGCCTCTCGACCATCCTTTCTCGCCCGGATTCAGCAGCGTCCCGCCGCGTGGGCTGGCGGCATTTTTCCCTTTACTTTCCGCTGCTCGCTGGCGTCTCATGCTGACATGTTCCGACTGCATCGATTCGCTGCCTCTCTGCTGCTTCCCTCCGCCCTCATCGTCGCTCAAACAACACCGGCCAGTCCCCTTGCGCCCTACATCTCCGTCTCCGCCCCGGTAATCGCGTTGACGCATGTTCAGGTCATTGACGGTGCCGGCGCGGCGCCGCTCGCCGACCAGACACTCGTCATCGACCACGGCAAGATCGCCTCCATCGGCGCCAGCGCCGACGCGCAGATTCCCGGCGGAGCCAAAGTTCTCAATCTCGCTGGGCATACCGTCTATCCCGGTCTGGTCGGCATGCACGAGCACCTCTTCTACACCCAGCCAGGCAGTCCGGCTCTGCACGCCTTTGTCATGGGAGAGATGCTCCAGACCGCTCCGCTGCTCTACCTCGCCAGCGGCGTCACAACTGCGCGCACCACTGGCAGCATGGAGCCCTATGCCGACCTGAACCTCAAGCACGCCATCGATACCGGCATGACTCCCGGCCCGGACTTCGACATTACCGGTCCATATCTCGATGGGCCGGACACTTTTATTCCCCAGATACATCGTCTCTCCGGCCCCGCCGACGCTACCAGCACCGTGAACTACTGGGCCGGAGAAGGCGTCACCTCTTTCAAGGCGTACATGTTCATCACCCCCGATGAACTGAAGGCCGCGATCGCCGCCGCACATTCCCACGGCTTGAAGATCACCGGCCATCTCTGCTCCATCGGCTTCCGTCAGGCTGCGGACATGGGCATCGATAATCTGGAGCACGGACTGCTCGTTGACACCGAGTTTTACTCTGGCAAGAAGCCCGGCCTGTGCCCGGGCGGCGACAGGGCGGCAAAAAGTTCGCCGGAAAACGAAATGGCGGCCAATCTCGACATCGATGGCCCGGAGGTCCACGCAACCATCCGCGATCTGGTGCGCCACCATGTTGCCGTCACCTCAACCCTCTCCGTTTTCGAAATGTCCGCGCCCAATCGTCCCCCGATGGCCTTCCTCATGCGCGAACAGGGTTCGATGATGCCGCAGGCATGGACCAGCGTGCTCGGCATCCGCAGCGGGATCGCCGAACGCGCCGATAAATCCATCTGGCCTGTACTGCTCAAAAAAGAAATGCAGTTCGAGCGCGAGTTCGTTGCCGCCGGAGGTCTGTTGATCGCTGGCTGCGACCCCACAGGGTATGGCGCGGTCCTGCCCGGTTTCGGCGACCAGCGCAATTTGGAATTGCTGGTCGAGGCTGGCTTCACACCCGTCCAGGCCATCCAGATTTATACGCAGAATGGCGCCAAATATCTGGGCCGCGAAGCCAGCATCGGCACCATTGCTCCCGGCAAGCAGGCGGATCTGGTCGTCGTCGCCGGCGACCCTGCAAAAGACATCTCCGCCGTCGAACATGTTGAAACAGTCTTCAAGAACGGCGTCGGCTACGATTCGCGGAAGTTGATCGCGTCAACCAGCGGAATGGTCGGCATCCGTTAGTGGACCGTCCGCGCGCTTTCACTTTCCACTAAACTGGAAGCGGCGCTCCATCGCCGCTTCTCTATGTCCCGGAATCTTTACATCCTCGCCGCCGCGCTGGTGCTGTTCGCGGCCTTGTCGTTTGCCATGTCCTGGACCCCCGGGGCCAATCAACCGGGCCTTCCCGGCGAGGCGCAGATGTGGCGGACCATCGCACTGTTTTTATTTCTGCTGGGATCTTTTTCCTCGCTGGCCGGCGTCATCACCAACATGTTCGAACAGGCCAGCCGCCGCCACGACGAGCGCGAACGGCGCAGAGATGGACGCTCCATCTAGGGCGTTGAGTCCGTTCCTTCGCATCATGGACCTGTCATCCCGACCGTAGCGGAAGCGCCTGCGTTTTCTCGACCCTCTCAACCAATGCCGAAAAATTATCGGCCAAATCTTCCCCTCACCGCCAGGAATATGCTGCTTGCCCTTCTCCGTGGTTTCGCGCACCGCGGCATCCCGCGCCTCCTCTCGATACAATAGAGACAGCCGCTCTCTACCGAGACGGCGTTCGAGGAGCGGCATGTACGAAGTCACCGTAGAGGCCGGGTTTTCCGCAGGACACTTCCTGCGCAACTACCGCGGTAAGTGCGAGAATCCGCACGGACACAACTATAAAGTTCGCATCACTCTGCGCGGACAGAAACTGGACCAGGCCGGCCTCCTGCTGGACTTCAAGCAGTTGAAGCACGTCATGCGCCCCGTGATCGACCGGCTGGACCATCAGATGATCAATGAGATTGCCCCGTTTACGGAGCTGAACCCTTCCGCGGAAAACCTCGCGCGCTATTTTTTTGACGAGACCAACCGCCAGCTGGACGAGATGACCGAAGGCCGCGTCGGCGTGAAGGACTGCACCATCTACGAAACCGATACCACAACCGCAACCTATTACGAGTAAGCCGTGCACCTGATCGAGCTGTATGCCTCCGTGCAGGGCGAATCGAGTTTCGCCGGTCTGCCCTGCATTTTTGTGCGCCTCGCCGGCTGCAATCTCCGCTGCTCCTGGTGCGACTCCGAGTACACCTTCAGCGGCGGCGAAAAGTTCTCGCTCGACCTCATTGAAGAAAAGATTGCCGCGCTGGCCCCCGTGAAGCTGGTGGAATTTACCGGCGGCGAGCCGATGTTGCAGGAACGCGAACTGCTGCCGCTCATGGAGCGGCTTCTGGCCCAGGGCTATACCCTGCTCATCGAGACCAGCGGCGAGCGTCCGCTCGCCGCTGTTCCGAAACAAGTGCACAAAATCATGGATGTGAAGTGCCCCGCTTCCGGCGAGGCCGGGCGCTTCCACCTGCCGAACCTGGATGCCCTGACGGCGCGCGATGAAGTGAAGTTTGTGCTCTCCGACCGCGCGGACTACGAGTTCGCGCGCGACTTTATTCGCCGCCACGATCTGGCCGCGCGCTGCGGACAGGTTCTGCTTTCGCCCGCGTTTACCAAGACCCCGACGCCGCAGCGCAGCTCGGAAAACTGTACCCTCGATCCGCGCGTGCTGGTCGAGTGGATGCTCGCCGATCGCTTGCCTGCGCGCTTGAGCCTGCAAATCCATAAGTACATCTGGGAGCCCCTGAAAAAAGGGGTATAGTCACGGAGAAGCGTCTCTTATTCTTTCTATGGAACCTGCCGCGCCGAAAAATTCTGGGATTTCCGCCGGCGCCGACGCCGCTTTTTCGCCGGCCGTGATCTGCCACTGTTCCACCTTGAACGAAGCGCAGATGGTGGTAAGCCTGCTCGCCTCCTTTGGCATTCAGGCGACCATCGATTCTGAGAATTATTTGCGGATGCTCGGCAGCATGGTGCCTGGGTTTGGCGGGGTGCGGGTGCAGGTCCGGCAACTGGATGCGGAAGCGGCGCTCGAAATTGTCAACGAGAGCCAGCAACAGTCTCCAATCGAATAGCGCTGCATTGAAGCCCTTCCCAGCTCGATTCCGGCTCCATGTTTTTTTTTGATTTCTGCGCGAAGTTCTGTATCGAAAATCACGCCCGGCACATCTATTATTCTGTGCTGGTCTCAGGCTGGCTCGTATGGTGTGGTGAAGCGTGGGTCCGCATCGCAAGTTTGTCATCCGGAGCGAAGGGACCTGCATTTTCTTCAACTCCCCCATGAATTGCTGAAAAAATATCAATAAGTTTCGCAACTCGCCATACTAGTCAATAGCGCCTGAATCTTCCTCGGTTCAGATTCAGGACTCTGCGTCTGAAACCTGCTTCGGCCTCGCCGAAAAACTTCTGTTCAAGGGGAAAAAATGTCTCAAGCCAAAGGGTATGCCGCTGCATCGGTCAAAGCTCCGCTGACTCCGTTCACCTTCGAGCGTCGTGAGCCGCGCGAGCACGACGTCGCCATCGACATCCAGTATTGCGGCATTTGCCATTCCGATATCCACCAGGTCCGCGATGAGTGGGGAGGGTCGATTTTTCCCATGGTCCCCGGACATGAGATCGCCGGAATCGTCCGCGCCGTCGGCGGCAAAGTCACAAAATATAAGGTGGGCGACAAAGTCGGGGTCGGCTGCATGGTGGACTCCTGCCGCCACTGCGAGCAGTGCGCGCGCGGCCTGGAGCAATATTGCACCGAAGGCCTGGTGCTCACTTATAACTCGCGCGAGCACGATGGCGCGCCGACGATGGGCGGCTATTCGAACAACATTGTCGTGGATGAAAACTATGTGCTGCGGATGCCCGACAACCTGCCCCTCGCAGCCTGCGCGCCGCTGTTGTGCGCCGGCATCACTCTGTACTCTCCGCTGAAACACTGGAACGCCGGACCCGGGAAAAAAGTCGCCATCATCGGCCTCGGCGGCCTCGGCCATATGGGCGTCAAGCTGGCTCATGCCCTGGGGGCAGAGGTCACGGTGCTGAGTCAGTCCCTGCGCAAACAGGCAGACGGCAAGCGCCTGGGCGCCGACCATTTCTACGCAACTTCCGACCCAAAAACATTTGCCCGGTTGAAAGGATCGTTCGACCTCATTATCAACACTGTCTCCGCCGATATCGACTGGAACCAGTACCTGACCCTGCTCAAGGTGGATGGAAATTTTGTTGTCGTCGGCGTTCCCGAAAAACCCGTTCCGCTCGCCGCTTTTGCGTTGATCATGGGCCGCCGCAGCATTGCCGGCTCCGGCATTGGCGGCATCCAGGAGACCCAGGAAATGCTGGACTTCTGCGGCAGGCAGAATATCGTGAGCGATATTGAAGTGGTCCCGATACAAAAAGTGAATGAGGCCTATGAGCGGGTGCTGAAAAGCGATGTCCGCTATCGCTTCGTCATCGACATGGCATCGCTGTAATCGGCCTGGATTCAGCTATCCTGTTCCATAGTGGACCTGAACAAGCCTATGCACGACGCAGCTCCGGCGGCGCGACCGCGCGCCGTCGTTTCCCTTTCCGGCGGAATGGACTCCGCTGTCTGCCTGACGCTGGCTGCCGCGGATTATGACGTCTACGCGCTCCATTTCAGCTATGGCCAGCGGACCGAACAGCGTGAGCTGTCCAGCGCGCGCGCTGTGGCGGAAATCCTCGCCGTGCGGCAGTTTCTTCCTCTCCGCCTGGACCTGTTTCGCCTGATTGGCGGATCGGCGCTGACGGACGCGAACATTCCCGTTCCCCTTGCGCCTCCCGCGGAAAAAATCGGCCAGCACATTCCCGTCACCTACGTCCCCTTCCGAAACGCGCACTTTCTCTCGGCTGCCGTCAGCTGGGCAGAGGTCCTGGGAGCAAAAAAAATATTCATCGGCGCGGTCGAGCAGGACAGCTCCGGCTACCCCGATTGCCGCCCCGCCTACTATTCCGCCTTCAATCAGTTGATCCGCACCGGCACCCGCGACGGCGACATTGAAATTGCGACCCCGCTCATTCACCTGAAGAAAAGCGAGATTGTCCGCCTGGGACTCGACCGCAACGCTCCCTTTGCCTCCACCTGGTCTTGCTACTCCGGCGAAGACCTCGCCTGCGGAGTTTGCGACAGTTGCGTGCTTCGTCTGCGGGCGTTTGCCGCGGTCGGAACAACCGATCCCATCCCCTATCGAACGGCCCGTGCCCTCGAATAGCCGCCTCGCCGCATCTGAAATATATGGGCGGCGCGGAAGACCGGAATGGAGTTTCCGTGCAACACGTGTCCATGTGGTTTTAGAATGGTTGAGGTTGAATTGTACTTGGCGACGAGCTAACAAATTGGCGGGCCGAGACCAATGTCGAAGGAGAACAGAATAATGAAGAAGATCCGGTTAGCGGCGATTTCACGGTCCGCAACGATGCCCGCAACAATGTCCGCAGCCATTTGTGTTGCCATGCTCGCCATTTTTTTCGGCCTGATAGGCGTTGCTCCTTTGCGCGCTCAGGCCGCTCCCGCAGCCGGCGCAACCGCCGCCATGATCCACGGCCACGCCCAGGACCCCCTGTATCAGCCGATCGTAAATTCTAAAGTGGAGATCACCACCGACGGCAAAACGCCGCTCTACACCTTCACCACCGACACCAACGGCGACTATAAAGGCACTGGCATCAAGCCCGGAACCTACAGCGTGCTGCTGATGGGGCAGGTAAAGGGCAAAGATGGAAAAATGGGCGAGGGCATTCTCGACTATCAGCAGAACATAAAGTTCGCCGCCGGCACTGACACCCAGGTGGACTTCGACATGAGCCGCGAGGCATACGTGTCGAAGCTGCCACCCGATGTGCAGAAGAAGATTGCGGAGACGCGCAAGTCGAACGCGGCTGCGATGAGCGAGAACGGCAAAATCAAGAACGTTAACAAGCTCATCGTGGATGCCCGGACTGCTCGCAAAGCCGGCAATTTCGACCAGGCGATAGCGCTCGATACCCAGGCGACTCAGGCCAAGCCGGATGCCGGACTCACTTGGTACGAGCTCGGCGACAGCCAGCTGGCCGCCAAAAAATATGCCGACGCCGTTACCAACTATCAGAAGGCGTTGCAGATCATGTCCGCCGATAAAGCACCCAAGCCGGAAGTGATCGCGGCCGCCAACAACAATCTGGGCGAGGCGCTGGCTCAGTCCGGAAAACCGAACGATGCCGTCACCGCCTATGAAGCGGCGGCCAAAGCCGATCCCACCCAGGCCGGCAAATATTACCAGAATGAGGCCATCGTACTGTTCAAAACCGGCCAGGCCGACCCCGCCGCTGCGGCGGCGGATAAAGCCATTGCGGCCAACCCCACTCAGCCAATCCCGTATTACATCAAGGGCTGGGCGCTCGTGCAGCACGCCACGGTCGATCCCAAGACCAACAAGATCCTGTTGCCCCCGGGTTGCGCGGACGCTTACCACAAGTTCCTCGATATGCAGCCCACTGGCCCGCTGGCCGACGATGCCCGCAGCATCCTCGAGCAGGCGGGAGAGACCATCCACAAGTCCTACAGGAAGCATTGATGGTTATTGCCTTCATCGGAAAGTAACAACAGCAAGCTGCGGCTCCTGACCTCGCGTTAGGGGCCGCTTCCGGTTTATGGAGTTCCTCTCGATGGAAGATCGCCCCTTGCATCCCAAAGTCCGGCCGCTGCAGGATGCGCCGCCGATTTCCTTCCCCGACGCCATCGCCCTCGTGCAGGCGCAGTCCGCCACGGTTTTGTCGGCGCTCGGACCGGCTCAGGAACCGTGCGAGCTGGCGCAGGCTCTTGGGCGCGTTTTAGCCGCCGACATTGCCGCCACCCGCGATCAGCCGCCCTTCCCTCGGGTGGCGCGCGACGGCTTCGCGGTTCGCTCACAGGACATCGCTGCCGGAAGACCCTTGCGGGTCACCGGGGAGCTGCGCGCCGGCGAACCCTGGCTCGCGGAACGCCCCGTAGTGGGAACAGGGGAAGCGGTCGAAATTATGACCGGAGCAGCCCTCCCTCCCGGCGCGGATGCCGTATTGATGGTCGAACATGCGGAGGAGATTTCCGCTTCGGGCAGCGCCGTTGAAAATGGCTCGCAGCGCTCGATTCGTCCGCGAGCCGGAAGGTCGGTCGTCGCCGGAGAAAACGTCGTTCCCCAGGGCAGTGAGGCCCGGCGCGGGGAGGCGCTGCTGCCAGCCGGGGTTCGGCTCCGGCCCGAAGAAATTGCTCTTGTGGCTGCCTGCGGACTCCAGTCTGTGCCCGTCTATCCGGTCGCGCGCGTGGCTGTCCTCGCTACCGGAGATGAGCTGGCGGAGGCCTCGGAGGCCGTCCTCTCCCCACACCGGATCTACGATTCGAACAGCCATGCCTTAGCGGCGCTGGTTCGACAGGCCCACGGAGTTCCGCTGCGCCAGCCCGCCGTGCGCGACCGCAAGCAAGACCTGGAAGCGGCCATTCGTGCCGCTCTCGCAAACGCCTCTCTGCTTTTGATCTCCGGCGGCGTTTCGATGGGCCGCTACGATCTGGTGGAAGAAGTTCTGGCCGCACTGGGCGCGGATTTTTTCTTTACCGGAGTCAGAATGCAGCCGGGCAAGCCTGTTGTCTTCGGCCAAATCCCCGCAAGCAGGGATTTTGCCGCACGATATTTTTTCGGCCTGCCCGGTAATCCCGTATCTGCGATGGTGACGTTCCGGCTTTTCGTGCGGCCTCTGCTGGCGGCCTTCAGCGGAGAACGGAACTGGCAGCCGCAGATGGCCCTCGCCTTGCTGGCCTCCGAGCTGCGCGGCAAGCCGGGGCTGACCCGCTTTGTGCCCGCGCACCTCGATACCGCGCAGTCCATGCCCCTCGCCGCGCCGCTGCGAAGCCAGGGCTCCGGCGATCTGGCCGCCTATGCGCAGGCAAATTGCTGCATCGTCGTCCCCGAGCATTGCGATCTTCTCGCCGCCCGGCAGCCGGTTCGAGTCCTGCTGCTCTAAGGCAATTCCCGTTCTGAGTGTGGTTGGATAAAAATCTCTTGTCATTCTGAGCGCAGCGAAGAATCCAGAGAGCATTGCCCTCGTCTGGATTCTTCGCTGCGGCCCGACAAAATTTCGAAAACCGCGATAGGCTTGTGGCCATGAGCAATCTTTCCCATTTCGACCCCGCAGGTCGCGCGCAGATGGTCGATGTCGGCGGCAAAGCGGTGACCCGCCGCCAGGCGACAGCGTCCGCCTTCGTCGAGCTTTCCCCTGCCGTGCTCGCTGCCTTGCCTGAAAACCCCAAAGGCAATCCGCTGGAGGTGGCGCGGTTCGCCGGCATTCAGGCCGCCAAGCGCACCGCCGACCTGATCCCCATGTGCCATCCGCTCCCGCTGACGTTTGTGGATGTCACCACCGATATCGATCCCCACGGAGTGCGGGTGCGCGCAACCGCCTCCACTTCCGGCCCCACGGGTGTCGAGATGGAAGCGATGGTCGCGGCCTCGATTGCCGCATTGACCATCTATGACATGTGCAAGGCGCTCGACAAGGGCATCGTCATCCGCCAGGTTGTCCTCGAACAAAAGTCCGGCGGTAAGAGCGGAGATTACCAGAGAATCTCCGAATAATGCCGCTCCATCCTCCCTCCGTCTTCCAAAACCTCATCTAAATATTCAACGGGGGGATGATGCGTGTAACAACTTTTCTGCTGTTCAACCTTGCGGCCTTCCCCAAAGTGCTGCCCATCGTTCAACAACATGCGCACCGCCTCGTGCTTGGCTCCTTCGTTCTCAGCGGAGCACTGCTGGCTGGCTTCGGCATCTACTGGCTGGTCTTTCGGCTCATTCTGCGCAAGACCCTTCCGCCCTCCGGGCACAGCACCCTGCGGCGTTTTCAAAGACCCTCCGTCTGGCTCTTTCTCATCGCCGCGGTCATGCTGGCGGTTCCGGCCGTCGGCATCTCCGACCATCTCTACGACCTTATCGAACATGTCCTCCATATCTTCTTCATCCTCTGCCTGGCCTGGCTGCTGGTCACCTGCGTCTACGCCGTGCAGGACGTCATGTTGCGCCGCTACGATGTCACCGTGGCCGACAACCTGCGGGCGCGCCGGGTGCAGACGCAGATGGCCGTCATGCGCCGTCTGGCCTTCGGATTTATCGGCGTGCTCGCCGCCGGTCTCATCCTCTACACCTTTCATCACACCCGGCTGTGGCAGGCCGGGGCGGGCCTGCTCGCCTCCGCCGGGCTGGCAACCCTGGTGCTGGCGACCGCCGCCAAATCCACCGTCTCCAACCTTCTTGCCGGCATCCAGATTGCCTTCACCGAGCCCATCCGGCTCGACGATGTGGTCATTGTGGAGGGCCAGTGGGGCCGCATTGAGGAAATTACCACCGCCTACGTCGTCGTCTGCATCTGGAACCTGCAGCGGTTGATCGTCCCCCTCAGCTATTTCATTGAGCATCCATTTCAGAACTGGACGCGCACTTCCTCGAACCTCCTCGGCACCGTTTATATTTATGCCGACTACACCTGTCCCATCGAGCCCCTGCGGCAGGAATTTACCCGCGTGCTGAACAGCACCAGCCTGTGGGACCGGAAAGCAAGCGTGCTCCAGGTGACTGATCTCTTCCAGCAAACCATGCAGATTCGCGCGTTGATGAGCGCCGCCGACTCCGGAAAACTCTTTGACCTCCGCTGCTACGTTCGAGAAAAAATGATGGACTTCCTCCAGCAGCACTATCCGCACTGCCTGCCCAAGCAGCGTATTTCAGAGTTGCAGAACGCCCCCTGGACACAGGTCGCGGAAGCGGGCCACGAGTATCCGGAGACGCCCCCGCTTCATGGATAAAACTTCCCTGGCTTTAAATAAATTATTTGCGCGCACGCAGCTTCATCAGCATGCGAAACGATGTCCATGCGTTCGCTATGATCAACGCGCTGATCTGAATCAGTACCGCGGTAAGGTGTCCCGCATGTGTGGTCCGTAAAACCGGGATGGCGAATTCGAGACCGACACAGATCGCCATCGCAACCACGATGGCGACTCCCGCAGTCCGGTTCGACCGATACCACAGCTCGCGGTTCGCGCGCGTGCGTTGATTGCGAAAACCATACACTGCATTCGGCGGCGCCCATCCGAAAATCAGTGGGAGCGCATACAGCGATGCCAGGATCGGAAATGCGAGCAGAAGAAACATAAAATTTTGCGCTGCAAGGTTCATTTGCAAACGAAAAGGCCACCCGGCAACAGGGCGGCCTTCTCTTCAAGGGAGAATAGTTCCAACGGAGGCAAAGCCATCAGAACTTTCTGGCGTC
>JADEYI010001089.1_pt1 | contig 24344 bp, 21 predicted proteins | sample 8542331 | NCBI WGS metagenome assembly JADEYI01 (sample SAMN16510988, study PRJNA670497) | mine drainage metagenome | isolation source: biofilm near Copperflume 1 | place: Germany: Marsberg coppermine Kilianstollen | collected 2018-02
ACGTTCGGTGGCGTCAGACCGCCTGTTGGTGCTCAATCAACGTGGCGCTCAACACCAGTCCAGGAAGGGACCGGCCAACGAGAGCAGAAGGGCAAGACAAGCCCCTCCAGCCGGCCCGATCTCCAGAACGTAAGGGATCAGCTAGCGTCGCGAAGTGACCGACAGCGACCCCGGGGCGCAACGCGTGCAGGAATGGCCGGACCACCTCTTCGCCCATGCCGGGTCAGCGCCGTCACGCCCGACCCCTGCTCCGAAGTTGTCCCGACCCGCATCCCTGTGGCGCCGATGGCTGAATGCCTCCATCCACACCGGATGGAACTGGGTGGCGAAGCACGGAGCCACCGGCCCCGGCACCTCGCAGGCGGCCCGATTCGGCGCGTTCGGGGATGGGAGCTGCCTGGCCTTCCCGCCCGGTGCCATCTTCGGTGAAAGGTGGGTCGCCATCGGGCGGGACACCCTCGTCGGCCCCTATGTGAGCATCTCAGCTGGCATGGTGCCCGACCAGCACATGGTCACCTATCCGGTGGTCCGCATCGGCGACCGCTGCATGATCGGCCGCGGCAGCCACATCGTCGGCCACTTCAATATCGAGATCGGTGATGACGTCCACACCGGCCCCTACGTCTACATCACCGATCAGAACCACGGCTACGAGGATCCCGACCAGGTCGTCCACCGCCAGTGGCCCAGCGATGTCCCGGTGCGGATCGGGGACGGGAGCTGGCTCGGGACAGGGGTGGTGATCCTTCCGGGGACCGAACTGGGAAGGAACGTGGTGGTGGGGGCGGGAGCAGTGGTGCGCGGCACCTTCCCCGATCACTGCGTCATCGCCGGCGTGCCGGCTCGCATCATCCGCCGTTATCTGCCCACGTCCGGTTGGATGAGCGGAGCGGCCGGCTCGGCGGCCGGATCGTCGAATCCAGGTGTCGCCGGCGTTGACCGGGACGGCTTGCCGACGGGATCCATCGAGGGCCCGACTCCGTCCACGTCCTCCGCACCGTCCACTGTGACGGCTCCGTCCACACCCCCCGTACCGTCCCCTCCGACGGCCCCGTCGGCTCGCCGCACCACATCAACTCCCGCGGCACCGTCCAGCCCGGTGCCCGCCAGCCCCTCCGTTCCATCCGGTCTGTCGAACGGAGCGGCGGACGCCAACGCCCCGGGCCGGCCGAGTCCGTAACGACGGACGACCTCGGATGCCTCCTCCCGACCCTGGGCAATCAGGGCCTGGGTGGTAGAGAAGTCATCGAAGTCCGGGGTTCCGCTCTCATACCCGCTGCAGACGATGATCTCGACGCCCGGCGGCAACTGCGCCAAATCGCGGGCAAACCGGGCATGGATGGAGATGAAAAGGGCGTTGAGCATGGCCTCGACGGGCCGCTTCGGTGTCGTCGGGCTATAGACCGGAGGAGCGCAGAGCAGCACCACGATGCGCGTTGCTCCGGCATCGATGGCCCGACGGATCGGAACGTTGTCCACCACCCCGCCATCGATGAACCGTTCGCCGTCGATCTCGATCGGCGGGAAGATGGCGGGCACGGCGGCCGATGCCAGAACGGCGTCCATCACGGGCCCGTAGGTGAACCAGCGCTCGCGACCGTCGGTCAGGGACGTGGCCACAACCTCGACGGGAATCACGGCATCCTCGAGGCGCTCGAAGGTGACCCCGTCTTCGATCACTGCCCGCAGGCCCGAATTGCTGTAGACCGAGTCACGCTGTTGCAGGTAGAGCCACGGTCCATGCAGCCGACTCTGGGGGTAGACGGCCTCTCGGGTCAGCCCGGTCCAGATCTCGGTCATGCGCTCGACCCCGCCTCGCGTGGGATCGCCGGCGAAGGCGACGCCGTTGACCGCACCCACCGATGACCCGTAGATCCGGTCCGGCACGAATCCGTGCTCGCTGAGTACCTGCAACATGCCGATCTGGACCGCTCCCCGGACGCCGCCCCCCGCCAGCACCAGCGCCGTGAAACCGGGCTGTTCCTCCTCGTCCAGGTCGTCGTCCTGTTCGGCCAGCCACTGAGACCGAGCCACGGAGGCACGTTGGAACGTGAAGCGGAGGACCAGGACCACCAGAACCAGCGTGACCACGACAAACAGGGTGAAGACAATGGCAAACGAGGTGTTTGCAGCGGCGAACGGCATCAGATCAAGGTTACTGGTCCGCCCTTGCCTCTCCTGATTGTGACACCCTCCGGGCACACTGACCGCATGCCTGTTGCCGAGATTGCCCGCGTTCCGAAAGGGGCGTCGGTCGATCCGGGGACAGACATCGCCATGGACGCTGGGACTTTCTCAGGCGACATCCGGAAGCCGGCGGTCATTCCCGTCCACAGGGCTACCCATGATTGGCAGCCATTGGCCGGCGCGTCCCTGCTCGAACGACTGCGGGTGACCGGGAGGCCCCGCCTCAAGGCCGATCCGGAGCTCCGGCGCGAGCTGCGCGAGGGTCTCGAGAGCGGCATCCGGTGCCAATCGCCCGGCAAGCCCACTGGCGGCCCGGATGTCGACACTGCCTCCTGTCTGTCGGCGCCAGTGCTGGTGACCAAGGACCGGCTGACCGGGGTGTTGGCGTGCGAGGCCCACTATGTCGCGGGCGAGTTCGGCGAACGTCCGCCGACCCTGGCCATGGCCTGCGGGGCGCTCATGGACGTGCTCTTCCGACAACTGATCACCGTGGGGGGCATCGACGACCCCCTGGTCGACGGGTTGGCCGCCCTACAGATCGATGACCGTCAGGACGATCTGGCCTCATGGATCGAGCGATTGTCAGGAGCCGATCGGATCGAGCTCCGAACCGAGCTCGAGCGCCAGGTCCAAGGGTTGCATCGGCGGTGGCCGAGGCTCGAGCCGGCATGGCTCCCCCGCACGCAGGAGGCAATGCGGGTCGGATTGGCCGGGGGTGCCGTCAGGCTGTCGGCCAGGGTCGACCTGGCCATCGGCACGCCGCCAGAAGGAGAGGCGTCCGTCGCCTTGGTGGAGATCAAGGCTGGTGCCAGGCGGGTGGAGCACCGGGCCGACCTCCACTTCTACGCTCTTGTGGAAGCCCTTCGGAGCCCTGCTCCCCCCTTTGTGGTGGCGACCTACTACACACGGACCGGCGAGCTGGACGTGGACCCGGTCACCGAGGAGCTGTTGGTCGCCGCCGCCCGGCGAACCGCCGCCGGAGCGCGTGCCCTGTGGAACCTGGCCCGGGGAGCAGAGCCCCGGCGGTCACCGAGCTACCTCTGCGGACGCTGCGTCCTGCTGCCGGACTGCGAGCCCGGCCGTACCCGGCCGGCGAGACCCGGCGCCGGCCGAGCGCGGCGCCCGGAGGGACGGGCGACGGGATGAGGGCCACACAACTGACCAGGGCACTGATGGCGCCGCCGACGGCCTCCGTCGATGAGACATGGCGGACCCATCTTCGTGCGCACCTCTCCTCCGCCATCACCCCGGTGGTCGAGCGACTGCCCTGCGGCGAGCAGTTGACGGTGACCCTGCCGCTCCTCCGCCAGGCCATCGCCCACCCGGATTCTCTGGCTCATGACAACGTGCCGTTCGCCTGGAAGCCCATCTTCGTCCGGCGGTCGTTGGGTCTGGCCATTGTGGATGCATGCGTGAGTGGACGATTCCGATCCCCGGCCGAAGCCGCGGACCCGGTTGCCTCCGAGGCGGTGGCGGAATGGGAGCGGACCGGTTGGCGCACCTTTCATTGGGAGCCCTGGTTGGCGGGTCTGCGACAAGGGACCCGCGCTCTGGTGTTGGCCGAAGCGGTCAGTTGGGCCACCGTCCTGTGGGCTTCGTTGGATTGGAAGGCCCTCGGTCAACGTCCCCAGATCGGAGGGGCCGACGATCAGTGGGTCTGCCCGGCTCCCCGAACCGTCCGGCTGAAAGGCCGGTCGGAGTTGCGCTTGCCTCTGGTTGGCGGGCCAGCCCGATCGTCGGAGGTCGGTCAGATCACAGCGCCGGTGGCGTTGGTGTCGGTGTCCGGTGGCAGCCCGCCCCTCGCCTGGTCCGACGAGCTCTCCTTCCTCGCCCTGGTGGCCGCCTTGCGTTCTCCGTCCCGTCCCGTCCCGGCGCGTGTGGCGGGTCTGTGGCCCGATTCTGGACATCACCTCATCGTGGAAATCGGCGAAGAGGCCCTTACGGCTGCCGCTGACCGGGTCGGAGCCACGGTATCGACAGCGGTCGAGGCCCGTCTTTCCGTGCTGGAGCGCACCTGACCTGCCACCGTCCTCGGGTGACCCGGGCGAGGGCCGTCGACGCCCGTTCCGGTCGGATCAGAACAGCGCCTTGGCCGCCTTCGCATCCGGCTTGCCCGCGGCAGTCAGGGGGATCTCCTTCACCACCAGCATCTGCCGGGGGATCTTGTACCCCGCGATGCGGGCGCGACAGTGCTCCTGGAGGCCTTCGATGGTCGGCACGGCGTGCCGTTCCTTGGGCCGAACCACAACCGCCACCCGCTCGCCGAAGCGATCATCGGGGATCCCGACCACGACGGCGTCGAAGATGTCCGGGTGGGTCTTGACCGCGGCCTCCACCTCCTCGGGAAAGATCTTCTCGCCTCCGGAGTTGATCGATGCCGATCCACGGCCGTGCACCGTGATCGTGCCGTCGGGTTCCACCGAGGCCAGATCGCCGGGGACCGACCATCGCACGCCATTTGCGTCCACGGGGAAGGTGGCCTCGGTCTTCGCCTGGTCCTTGTAGTAGCCGAGCGGAATGCGGCCGGTCCGCGCCAATCGGCCGATCCGCCCGTCCCCGGGGGTCAGGGGTCGCAACTCCTCATCGAGCACCGAGGTGTCGTCACCCATCACGAACCGAGGCCCGGTGGCTCCGTCCTCCACCGCCCCCTGGGCCCCGCTCTCGCTCGAGCCGAACCGGTCCATGACCATGACGTTGGGAAGCTGCTTCCTGAGCTCGTCCTTGACCGTCGATGACAGCATGGCGCCGCCAGACCCGACGATGAGCAGTGATGACGTGTCGTACGTCCCCGGCGGTGCCTCGGCCAGGGCCTCGGCCAGCGGTCGGGCCATGGCGTCGCCGACCAACCCGACCGAGACCACCCGCTCGTCACCGATCAGCCGGCAAAGCCGGTCAGGGTCGTAACGATGATCGATGTAGAGCACGGCTGTGCCGGCCATCATGAATGCGTTCCACATGACCCACTGGGCGTTCCCGTGCATCAGCGGACCGACCACCAGCATCACCGCCCGGCTGGTGTCATCCGGGTTGAGCCGCCCGGCGAGCTCATCGGGGTGGGTGATGGGTGGTGCGCCCCACCCCCCGCCGCCCATGGCGGCGAAGAAGATGTCCTCCTGGCGCCACAGCACTCCCTTGGGCATTCCGGTGGTTCCACCCGTGTAGAGGGCATAGATGTCGTCCGGCGATCGAGGCCCGAACCCACGGCCCGACCCGCCGGCCGCCAGCGCCACCTCGTAGGAGGTGGCGGTCAGCCCGCCGCCGTCGTGCTCGGACCCGTCCTCGACGACCACCAGGTGGAGCGGTGTGGTCGGCTCGTGACCGTCGAGGGACTGGGCCACCAGCGGCCAGAGGTCGCGCTCGAAGACCAACACCTCGAGGTCGGCGTTCTCGATGACGTAGCGGAGCTCGGGCGCGACGTAGCGGAAGTTGAGGTTGACCGGGACGACCCGTACCTTGTAGCAGCCGATCATGGCCTCCACCCACTCGGCCCGGTTGTAGGCCAGGATGCCGACGTGCGCGCCGGCGGCGATGCCGAGCGAGCCGAGGTGGTGGGCGAAGCGGTTGGCCCGTTCGTCGAGTTGGCCATAGGTGAGCCGGACGCCACCGGCCACCAGGGCCAGGCGGTCGGGGACCGTGTCGACCACGAGTTCGAACAGATCGGCCAGGTTGAACTCCCTCGCACTCATGGTGCCTCTCCTCGTCTCCGGCGCACGGGTGTCCTGGGCGCAGACCGGCCAGATGGTCAGGGCCCCGAACCTAGGATGCTGCAGTCGAACGGACACTCTGTACCACGTCCCGCCGGGGCGATGAAACATCGGGTGGCCGCGATCCGAGCCAAAGGGAGTGCAGCAGTGAGTGAGACCGACCGTAGGAGCGGGATCGCCGGCTGGTCGGCGCTGGTCACCGGCGGCGGTACCGGCATCGGACTCGGTGCTGCCACGCGCCTGGTCCGGGACGGCGCCCACGTGACCATCTGCGGGCGGACCGAGGAGACGCTGCGCTCGGCGGTGGCCTCATTGGAGGCGACGGCGTCGGCGACTTCGTCGGCGGCCGGCCCTGGGACCGCAGGCGTCCCCGCCGGCGTCCCCGGGGGGTCTGCCCGCTATGTGGTGGCCGATGTCACCGTGGAGGAGCAGATCGCCGCCGCCATCTCGTCGGCGGCGTCCGACCGGGGCCGGCTCGACATCCTCTTCGCCAATGCCGGGGGAGCGGCCCACATGGGCCCGATCGCCGACGCCGCCCTCGACCAGGTGCGGGCGACCGTCGACCTCAATCTCATCGGCACCTTCCTCTGCATCAAGCACGGCGCACCCCTGATGGCGGCCGGGGTGGGGACGGGTCCCGACGGGGGCGCAGCGCCTGGGGGCTCCATCATCGGGATGTCCTCGGGAGCCGGGCACTTCCCTCACCGCTACCTGTGGGCCTATGGGGCGGCCAAGGCCGGCATCGACATGCTGTGCAAGTACGCGGCGGAGGAGTTGGGCCGTTCCGGTATCCGGGTCAACACCGTGCAGCCGGGGATCGTCGACGACGAGTTGATGGCGCCGATCACCGCCGGGGGGCCACTGCTCGACGACTATCTGGCGGAGATGCCGATCAGCCGACTGGGGACGGTGGAGGACATCGCCTCGGCGGTCAGGTTCCTGGCCGGTCCGGAGTCGTCGTGGATCAGCGGCGAGAGCCTGGCCGTGGACGGCGGGCACCATCTGCGTCGTGGGGCCAACTACGGGTTGCTGTTCGGCGAGTAGTCCCGGTGGCGGCGGGCCGAGGCCGCCGCACGGGCGGTGGCGTGGGGATTTGGCTAGTGTCCCTGTGCTAGTCGAGGTGCCGAACGGGAGGGATCTCGTCGGGGGTTGCACGTCACGCTCGCCGCCGGGGCCTGTGGCCGGGTGCGTCGTGGGTGCGAGACAGTGACGATCGGGGGGAACGTGGCGCACGACGGACACACCATTGGGGTCTCGAGCCGACGGAGGAGTGCCCGGCATTCGCTCGGTGTCGCATCCCTGGCCTGCATCGTCGTTTCCCTCGCCGTTGGCGGGAGCGTCGGGGTGGGGACTCACGCCGCCGGCGCCGCAACCGCCCCACTGACGGCCGCTGTCGTGCCCACCGTGCTCACCGATCCGACCGGCGGCAACCACACGTACCGCCACGGAGCCGTCCCACGGATCGTGTCGTCCATCCCGGCGCCGGCCAGCGCCAGTCCTCGAGCGCTCCCCGCCATCCTCGCTCCTACCGCCTCGACCAAGCTGCTGGCCTACGGGGGCGGGCTCACAGCCGGCGGCCTGGTCAATGCCGGGGTGACGACGGGGCCGCCACGGGTGTACCTGGTGTTCTACGGCAGCCAATGGGGTAGTGAGGGCACCAACGGCGCGGGCTATGCGACCTTCTCCCACGACGCCGCCGGACTGGCCCCTGCGCTCCAGACCCTCTTCGCCGGACTGGGCACCAACGGCGAGCAGTGGAGCAACATCGTCACCCAGTACTGCGACGGTGTGGCGGTCGGGGCCACCTCATGCGCGGGATCCAGCCAGAACGTCCCGTATCCGACCGGCGACGTGCTCGCGGGTGTCTGGTACGACGCTTCTCCGGCGGCCACCAACGGGGCCCAGGCCGGGGCCACCGGGCATCAACTGGCGAGCGAGGCCGAGGCCGCAGCCATCCACTTCGGTCATTCCGACCAGGCATCGAACCGGAACACCCAGTATGTCGTGGTCTCGCCCACCGGAAGCAATGCCGACGGTTGGAGCGACCCGGTCAACGGGTACTGCGCTTATCACGACGACACCCATGACGCCAGCATCAGTGGGGGCGGTGCGGTGACCGGCCCCATCGTGGCCTTCACCAACATGCCCTACGTTCCCGATGCCGGGGCGGCCTGCGGAGCCGGTTCGGTCAACAGCCCGGGGGTGCTCGACGGTGCCACCGAGGCGGCCAGCCACGAGTACGCCGAGACCCTCACCGACCAGTTCCCGGAGGCCAATCCCCCCGGCGGCTGGTCGACCAGTGCCGGCAAGGAGATCGGCGACCTCTGCGCCTACATCGCCGCTCCCCGTGCGGGCACCTCCTACGACCTCCCCCTGGCCACGGGATCGGTGGCCGTGCAGGGCTTGTGGTCCAACAGTGCCAAGCGAGGCCGGGGCGGGTGCGTCCAGAGCACCGGACCAGCACCAGCCATCGCCTCGGTGTCCCCGGCGTCGGGCCCGAGGGGCTCCTTGGTGACGGTGACCGGCACCGGACTGAGCGGGGCCACACGGGTCACCATCAACAGCAAGCGGGCCGCCATCATCTCGGATACGGCAACCCAGATCGAGGTGACAGTTCCGGCGCGCGCCACCAGTGGTCCGATCACCGTTCGCACCCAGGCCGGGACTGCCGTCAGCGCGTCGGTCTTCACCGTGACCTGAGGCCGGGCGGAGCCCCGACCGCAGTGGTTCGGATGATGCTGGGGTTCCCATGATTCTGGCCGCCCCGGACAAGTTCCGCGGAACGGTGACCGCCCGCCAGGCCTCCGAGGCCATGGCCCGAGGTGTCGTGTCCCGTGGGGGGTCGGCTGACCAACTTCCGTTGTCGGATGGGGGAGAGGGCTTCATCGACGTGCTCGACGTCCTGGGAGGAACCCGGGAGCGCGTCCAGGTCTCGGGACCGCTGGGCGTGCCGACCGGGGCCGACTACCTCCGGGTCGGCAGCATGGCCGTCCTCGAGATGGCCCACCCGTCCGGCCTGGTTCTGGCCGGCGGCGCCGAGGGCAACGATCCGGTGGCGGCAACAACCCGGGGTACGGGCGAGCTCATGGTTGCCGCGGCCCGGTCACTGGGCCGCCACCCCGGAGCACCCGTCAACCACGCGCCGGCCGCCGCGCCCTCCCATGACCGACAGCCGACGGGAACGGTCGTGATCGGGCTCGGCGGGTCGGCCACCACCGACGGAGGTCTGGGGGCGTTGCGACGCATCGAGGAACTGGGTGGTGTGGGAGGAGTGGAACTGGTGGGCGCCTGCGATGTGACGGTGGGGTTCATCCAGGCGGCGAAGCAATTCGGCCCCCAGAAGGGGGCCAATGAAAAGCAGGTGGTCGAGCTGGAGGAACGCCTTCGACGGTTGGCCGAACAGTACGAGGCCGAGTACGGCGTGGATGTCCGGGCGGTGGAGGGAGCGGGTGCGGCCGGCGGGCTCGGCGGTGCGATCGTGGTACTGGGTGGGCGCCTGCGGCCCGGGTATGCGGTGGTCACCCGGTTGGTCGGGTTCCGCGACGCGCTGGAGCGGAGTTCGTTGGTGGTGACCGGCGAGGGCGGACTGGACTCGTCGTCGTTCTCCGGCAAGGTGGTGGGTTCGGTCGTGCGGGACGCAGCGGAGGTCGGGGTCCCGTCGCTGGTGGTTGCCGGGCGAATTGCCCCGGAGGCGGTCGGGATGGCGGAGCGGCTCGGCTCCGAGGTGGTGTCCCTGAGCGAACGGTTCGGTGAGGTCGCCGCCATGACGGACACCTCGCGGTGCATCGAGATCGCCGTGGCCGAGCATCTGGACGCCATGGGGTCACGGATAACGGGTGATGAGTGACTGATGACTGAGGCCGGGTGAGACGATGGTGGGTCCGGGCAATCAACAGAGAGGACCCCTGATCGACGAGCGGACCACCTCGGAGTGGATGTTCCGTCTCGGGCCGGTCCGGCCTCAGTCACCCGCCCAACAGCCCAGGATGACGATGCCGACGGTGACGGCGATGGCACCGGGGTTGGTCGGAGGGTTCCCGAACTGCGGTGGAAGTCCAGAGGCGTCCACCAGCAGCACCTTGTAGTCCTTGCGGACCACGACGGACCCGTTGGTCGTCTGATACGCGCCTTGACCGAGGTTGCCGAGTGGCCGCGCCACTCCCAACTGCGTGCCGAGCGACTTGTAGTAGGCGGTCGTCTCCGCCACGCTGGAGAGTTCCTTCACTGAGATGGTCACGGTGGCGCTCGGATAGACATAGCGGCAGGTATAGAGGTGGTCTGAGCAGGTCGGCGTCGTGACGGTGGCCTTCTCCCCCAGGGCCAGGCCTACGTCGTGGGGCGCCTCGCTGGCGCAGACCATCTTGGACACCTGGGAGGGATATCGCCCTGCCGGCAGGGGCCTCGTCGTCGCCGTGGCCTGCGGGCTCGAACCGCAACCGGCGGCCACGACCAGGACAGTCACCAGGGCGACTACCACCGGAGCAACACCGAGCTTCGCCGCTCTGGCCGTTACCATGCCGGCGACCAGGACCCGGGATCGTGCCGAGCTGTCATTCGAGGCCGGCGGGCAGGTAACCAGCCGGCAACCGTAGGGATGTGTTCTCTGTCAATGGGTACCCTGCCCCGAGTCGTCATTGTCGCGTCGCGGGCGCTCTTGAATGCTGCTGAAGACACCGAAACGATAACCCATGGCGAAGCCGTCCTATCGGCGGGCCGGTCCGGAGACCGGTCGGCCGCAGCTGATCAGTTGACCCTCTGCTACCTGGACATGCCGCCCGCGCCCGCCACGACGAGGAGGGCGACCACCGGTGATGTCGACGGGGCCCTCATGAATCCCTCTCGAGATGGCGGATGACCCGAGCCGGATTGCCCACCGCCACCACGTTCGGGGGAATGTCCCGGGTGACCACGGCGCCTGCGCCGATCACCGAGTCCTCGCCGACGGTCACACCGGCCAGGACGATGGCACCGCCTCCGAGCCAGACATTGTCGCCGATGACAATGGGTCGACCGGACTCCCATTTGGAGCGTCGAGCTTCAGCGTCAACAGGGTGGGTCGCCGCCAACAGTTGGACGTTCGGACCGATTTGCACGTCGTCACCGATCACGATGGGAGCCACATCGAGTACCACCAGGCCGAAGTTCGCGAACGTCCTGGCTCCGACCCGCAGGTTGTAGCCGTAGTCACAGTAGAAGGGTGGCCGGAAGTTGCTCTCCGGTCCGAACGCCCCGAGCAACTGGTCCAGGATCCGGGCCCTGTCGGCCGGCTCGCGTGCCAGCCCGTCGTTATAGTCCTCGAGCACCTCCATGGCGTGCAGGTGCCCGGCGATGAGCTCCGGATCATCGGCCATATAGGGTTCGCCGGCGACCATTCGCTGGCGCTGCGTCCTCTCGTCCCTGCCCGTTCCGGAGTCGGCCACCAGGTCAGTCTGCCCGACGGCGGGCGGCGGCCGAGATGATTGGGGACGGCACGTCGGGGCCAACCGGTGGGGAGGGCGGTCCTAGGCTTGGAGGGAGCCGGTTGGCTCAGGCCGGCGATGGGCGCTCTCACGGGGCGGCGACCATCCGGACTGACGAGGAGAACCGACAATGGACAAGCACACAACGACACCGGACACCGTTCCTGCCGTCACCCTGAACGACGGGCGGACGATCCCGCAACTCGGATTCGGGGTGTTCCAGATTGCCCCTCGGGACACGGCTGCAGCCACCGCCCAGGCCTTGGAGGTCGGCTACCGGCACATCGACACCGCCGAGATGTACGGCAACGAGAAGGAAGTCGGTCAGGCGGTGGCCCGGTCAGGACTCGACCGCGCCGACGTGTTCGTGACCAGCAAGCTCAACAACGGCTATCACCGGCCTGACGATGCCCGCAAGGCCTTCGACCGGACGCTGGGCGAGCTGGCCTTCGACTACGTGGACCTCTTCCTCATCCATTGGCCCCTCCCGACCCTGTACGACGGAGACTTCGTCTCGACATGGGAGACCCTCATCGAGTTCCACCGAGACGGTCGAGCCCGATCAATCGGTGTCTCGAACTTCCAGCCCCACCACCTCGAGCGCCTCCGTGCCGAGACGGGCCACGTCCCCGCCGTGAACCAGATCGAGGTCCACCCCTACCTGGCCCAGGACGACGTCCGCCAGTACGACGCCGATCATCAGATCGCCACCGAGGCGTGGTCTCCGATCGCGCAAGGCTTGGTCCTCGACGATCCGACCATCGGCGCCGTGGCCACCGAGTTGCGCAGGACGCCGGCACAGGTGGTGCTGCGCTGGCACATCCAGCGCGGCGACATTGTCTTTCCCAAGACCGTGTCGCCCGCCCGCATGCGGGAGAACCTCGAGCTCTTCGACTTCGAGCTGGATGCTGACGGGATGCGCGCCATCACGTCGCTCAACCGGGACGAACGCACCGGACCCGACCCCGACACCTTCGACTACATCCCGGCCTGACAAGGACCCGGGCACTCGGGATCCCCGCCCTGGAGTGGTCTTGCCGATGCGCCCCGTCGTAGGCGGACGGGAGTGCTAGGCGAATTCGAAAGCCGCAGGGTCGGGCACCTCCATCGCCTGGCGGAACCGCACGAATGACCACGGCCACACGGCTGGGAGTCCACGGTCATCGAGATACCAGCTGCGACAGCCGGTGACCCACACCGTGTGCTGCGCCGCCTGCTCGCGGGCACGCTCGAATTCAGCCAGCGCCTCGTGGGTGGCGGAGACCTCGCGGCAATCGCCGGCCCGGATGCGCTCGACCAGTTGCAGGATGTATCGGACCTGGAGCTCGGCCACCTCGATGAGTGAGAAGTTGCCGACGGGCCCGTTCGGTCCGTTCACCATGAAGAAGTTCGGGAACTCCGGCATCGAGATCGAGAGGTACGCCGCCGGTCGGGGGTCCCAGGCCTCGTCGAGGGTGAAGTCATTGCGTCCGACGAGGCTCATGGGGCGCATGAAGGCGTCCGCCTTGAAGCCCGTCGCCAGCACGAGGACGTCGAGCTCGTGGAGGCGGCCGTCCGTGGTGCGGACTCCTCCGGGCTCGATGCGCTCGATGTCGTCGGTGACCAAATCGGCGTTGGGGCTCTGGATGGCGTCGTAGAAGTCAGGCGAGAGGATCAGGCGTTTGCACGCGGCGCGGTAGGTGGGGCGCAGTCTCTCGCGCAGGTCTGGGTCGTGCACGTTGTCCTCGAGGTTGGCGAGGCAGGCCCGCTCGATCATCTTGATCTCGGCCGACTCCGAGTCGACGACCGCGTTGGAGAACAGATCGAACAGATCCGACAGGCTCTGGCGCCCCTCCGACAGCAGGTCGGGGTGCTCACGAAGCTCGGTCCGCTCCTCATCGGAGTAGGCAGGATTTTCCTGCGGCATGATCCACTGTGCCGTACGCTGGAACAGCGACAACCGTGCCACCCGGTTTGCCAGTGCCGACACCATCTGCACCGCTGTCGATCCGGTGCCGATGATTCCGATGCGTGCACCATCGATTTGCACACTGTCATCCCAACGGGAGCTGTGGAACATCGTTCCCTTGAAGGTGTCGATCCCTTCGATGACGGGGTAGTTGGGGTGATGGAGCACGCCGGTGGCGGCGATGACGACGTCGACCTGGTCGCGGTGGCCCGAGGCCGTGGTCAGATGCCACCGGCCCTCCGAGAACACGCAGCCCAGGACCTGGTCACCGAAGCGGACGCGTTGCGTGACGCCGTTCTCCCGTGCGATGCGCTCAAAATAGGCGCGGATCTCCGGACCGGGAGCAAAGCGGCGGCTCCACTCCGGCGTGAGAGCGAAGGAGTAGGAGTAGAGATGGGACGGCACATCGCACGAGAGACCCGGGTAAGTGTTCTCCCGCCAGGTGCCGCCGACCCGATCCGCCTTCTCGTACACGGTGACGTCGGTGAATCCCGCCTCGGCCAGCTTGATGGCACTGAGGATGCCGGCCATCCCGGCCCCGATGACCGCGCATCGCAGCTGGCGTGGCCCCGTGTTCATGGCAGCGAGTCCAGCACATCGTCGGTGGACCTGGCGAGATGCTCACCGCGGCAGCGGCCGAGCCGCGCCGTCGGCCCGGGACATCGGACTTCCTATCGCGGCTTTGGTGACGTCATCCTGCGGACAGTGGTCAGTCCGTACAGGGCCGAAGCCATGAGCAACAGGCCTCCGAGTCCGGCGCTGGCCGGGGCCCAGGCGGCGACGGGGAGGGTGGCGACCACCGCCCCCGGCCCGACCACAAGAGCCGCCCCGAGTGCCCGATCCGAGTTCAGGGAGAGCAGCCGGCCCATCCACCAGAACAGCACGCCGAGGGAGATGACGATGAGCGGTGTGGCCAGGGCGGGACGGTGGAGCGCCGAGGCGATGGCAGCCACGGCCACACTGATCGCCAATTGGCCGATCGTGGCCACTGTCAACATCCGCTCGATCGATCTCGCTGCGGGCCCGGTCGGTCGGCGGCCGAGGCCCCGGGTGGACCACCCGCCCACCGCGACCACGGTGGCGGCCGCGACGATCCCGGCTGCGGCCAGGACCGATCGACCGGGCACGCTCGTGGCCAGGACGGCTCGGGCCAGCCACCACCCGGCGAATCCGGCTTGGACCAGCGAGCCAACTCGGCTCACCCGGACCGCCCACCCTTGACGAGCCGCGACGGTGGCCCGCGGCCAGGTCCATGGCGGAGCCGACGCCGGCAGGAGAGGGCCCCGTGGCCATTGCCGCGGACGTGGTCATACCGCCACCGATTCCCCGACCCGCGACTGATCCCGACCCCTCCACCAGCGCACCGTGGCCAGGGCCGCCCGGTCGAGGGGGGTCGGCGGCACGCCGAAGGTCTCCGTGAAGGCGGTCGACTCCATGACGAAGGGCCTCTCGAATTGGTACTGGATCTCGCCGAGCTCGCGCATCCCCGGCGACACGAAGCCGAGGGAACGCAAGGCCCAGTTGGGCAGGCCCACCACCTTGGGTGCCGGGACGCCGGCGGCGTCGGCGAAGGCCTCCACCATCTGGCGCTGGCTGCAGGCGGCACCGCTGGGCACGTGCCAGGCGCGTCCCCAGGCCCGCTCGTCCGTGCCCAATACCACCAGGGCGCGGGCCACATCGTCGACGTAGGTCCACGTGTGAGCCACCTCGGGGTCACCCAGCACCCGGACGGTCCGCCCGCTGAGGACCCGGGGCACGACCCGGTCGGCCAAGTGAGCGGTGTCGGTGAATCCCGGCCCGAAGTAGTCCGAAGCCCGCGCCTCGGTCACCCGCACCCGACCGGCCCGGTGGGCCGCCAGGGCGTCCAGCCACATGGTGGCCCGGATCCGGCCCTTCTTGCCCGGCGCCGCCAGTGCCCCGTCCTCGCTCATGGGACCGTCGACCGGCCCGTAGCCATAGAGGTTGGACATGGTGACGAGCACCACGCCTGCCTGCTCGGCCGCCCGCAGCATGCTGGCTGCCATCGGGGGCCATTCGGTAGCCCACCGCGCATAGGAGGAAGGGTTGGCGCAGTTGTAGAGGGCGTCAGCCCCCTGGCACAGTCGTGCCAGGGCCGCGGTGTCGGTGGCGTCGGCGACCACCCGCTCGATCCCGTCGTGTTCGGCTCCGCGTCGGTGACGGGAGACGAGGCTCACGCGGGTGGCCCTGCTCGGCCAGGAGGAGGGGCGGTTGCCGACCCCACGGTTCCTGCTCCGACGATGACGTGGTCCATGGTGACTCCTCTGGGCTGGGTCCTCGACGTGAGCAGTGCTCTCTGTTGTGATCATTATTCGCGCCCACCACCTTCAAAGTCAAGAGCAGTGCTCACAATCGCGTGTGTTGCTCTCGCCAATGTGGCAGACTCGGTGGATGGGAACGACCATTGCAACCGCCCGGGCCAGGGCACGAGCCGAGGTGCGGGCCGAGATCGTCACTGAGGCTCGTCGCCAACTGGCGGTCGAAGGAGCTCCCGCCCTCTCGCTCCGGTCCGTCACCCGCCAGCTCGGTATGGCCTCCTCGGCCGTCTATCGCTACTTCCCGTCCCGTGACGAGCTGCTCACCGCCCTCATCGTGGAGGCCTACGACGGTCTCGGCGCGGTGGCCGAGACGGCGGCGGCGGCCGGCGGTCAGGCCTTCGAACGCTGGCGCACCGTGTGTCGGGCCATCCGCGGCTGGGCCCTCGAGAACCCGCACGAATACGCGCTGATCTTCGGCTCACCAGTCCCGGGCTATGAGGCCCCTGCGCTGACGGTCGGCCCGGCCAGTCGGGTCACCCTGGTCCTGGCCGGACTGCTCGTCGACGCCCACCGTGCCGGAGAGCTCACCGACGTCGACGCCGGGCCACTGTCTCGTGCCATGTCGGTCGAGGCCCTCCGGTTGGCCGACCTGGCCCTGCCGGACGTACCCCTGGCCACCGTGGCCGGAGGACTGGTGGCATGGACTTCGCTGTTCGGGCAGATCAGCTTCGAGCTCTTCGGACAGCTCAAGGGCATCGTGGAGCAACCCGAGGTCCTCTTCGAGCACGCCATCATCGTCACCGCCGGGCTCCTGGGCTTGCGACCCGGCCAGCTGCCGGGTCCCGTGGCGGCGCAGACCGAGCCGTGACATCGTCCCGGCGGAGGCGATCGGCTTAGGATTCGCTCATGAGCACGCCGACCCTCGCCCAGCAGGAACGGGGGCACCTGTGCGATCTCTTCGTCGAACTCGGCCCCGAGGCCCCGACCCTGTGTGCGGGATGGGACGCCGCCGACTTGGCTGCCCATCTGGTGGCTCGGGAGCGCCGGCCCGACAGCGGCCCCGGCCTGGTCTGGCCCCCGCTCGCCGGCCACACCGACCGAGTTCGCCTGTCGGTGCGCGACCGCACCCCGTGGCCGGAGCTGGTCGAGACGGTGCGCCGCGGCCCACCGCTGCTCCTCCGCCCCTTTGACGGCCCGATGAACACGATCGAGCTCTTCATCCATATCGAAGACGTCCGACGGGCGCAGGCGGAGTGGGAGCCCCGCCCGCTCCCCACGGAGCTGGCCGACGCCCTGTGGGCGCGAGTGGGTGCGGGGGCGATGGCAAAGCGGATCGCCGGGACCGTCGAGCTCGCATCCCCCGGACACGGCACCAAGGAGAGCGGTAGCGGCCCGCGCGTCGTCATCAGCGGCGATCCCGGTGAGCTGACCTTGTTCGGCGCCGGTCGGCAAAGTGCAGCACGGGTGGAGATGACGGGCGACACCGAACTGGTCGCCCAACTGCGGACCGCCTCGCTCGGCATCTGATCCCCATTCGTGGGAACCGGCGTCCCTTGGGCACGCGGCTCCCCGACCGAACGGTCAGTGTCGACCCGGCCCGAACCGCGACGAGTGGCCTAGCGTGGTCCCATGCACCACCGCGCCGCCGAACACCGCTATGACGGGATGGAGTACCGCCGATGCGGGCGCAGTGGGCTCAAGCTCCCGCTCGTCTCCCTCGGGCTGTGGCAGAACTTCGGCGACGCCCGACCGCCCGGCGAGGTGGACGAGATGCTCACCCGGGCGTTCGACCTCGGCGTGACCCACTTCGACCTGGCCAACAACTATGGGCCGCCCTACGGGGCGGCGGAGTCCAGCGTGGGCCGAGTGCTCAATGGATCCCTGGCTCCGTACCGAGACGAGCTGGTCATCTCGACCAAGGCCGGCTACGACATGTGGCCGGGCCCCTACGGCGACGGCGGCTCGCGCAAGTACCTGCTGGGCAGCCTCGATGCCAGCTTGGCGCGCACGGGTCTCGAGTACGTGGACATCTTCTATTCCCACCGGTTCGACCCGGAGACGCCGCTGGAGGAGACCATGGGGGCGCTGGACACCGCAGTGCGCCAGGGAAAGGCGCGCTACGTCGGGATCTCCTCCTACCCGCCGGAGCAGACGGAGGCGGCCGCCGACATCCTCTTGCGCCTCGGCACCCCGTTGCTCATTCACCAACCCCCGTATTCGATGTTCAACCGCTGGATCGAGCACGGACTCCTGGACGTCTTCGGTCGCCTCGAAATCGGTTGCATTGTCTTCTCCCCGCTGGCACAGGGGCTGCTCACCGACCGGTACCTGGACCGCGTGCCGCCCGGCTCGCGGGCCAGCCGCCCCGGAACGCTGGACCCCGCTCATCTCGGCGACGACGTCCTGGCCAGGGTGCGGGCCCTCCAGGAAGTCGCCGGGCGACGCAACCAGACCATGGCGCAGATGGCGCTGGCCTGGACGCTGCGGGACGACCGGGTCACATCCACGCTGATCGGGGCCAGCAGTGTGGCCCAGTTGGAGCAGAACGTCGCCACCATCGGGACCCTGGGATTCTCCGACGACGAATTGGAGGAGATCGAAACGGTGCTGCGCCCGGCGTGATGGGCATCCGGAGCCGCACAGCCACCGCCCGAAATGCCCTCGGACCGGGGAGTTCCTAGACTCGTCCCCACAAGAGGACAGGGCACGACCTGCGAACGAGCGCTCGGGGAGCGCTCCCGACGGCAATCGAGGACCGCACCGCTCGTTCCGACGGGCCCCGGGGGAGAGACGATGGTTGGGATCTGTGACGGGAGCGGGGTGACGGGGAGCGTCGCCAGTCGAGGTGTCGAGCGAGGCCGCGCTGTGGAGTTCGCCCGATCTGCCATACCGGGTGCGAGACCCGCACCCGCTGGTGACATGATGGGAGGAAGCAGCTGATGGTGACGGCAGGTATTCCGCACCCGGCCTCCGACTCCGACGTGGCAACGACGTTCAAGATCGTCCACGACCACGCCGAGCGCATCTACCTGTGGGACTACGAGCGGTGCCGGACCCAGTTGGTCACCCTGTACAACAAGGCCATGGGCTCCCAGTGGAACAGTGTCGCCGATCTGGACTGGGACACCGACGTCGACCCCGAGCGACTGGTCGACCACGACGGCCCGATGATGCAGGTGGTCCGACTCGCTTCCGATGAGCCCGGCTCGCCCATCGCCAGCTGGGGCGATCGGGAGTTCACGGCACTGGGCGTCGAGATGTTCAAAGCGTCAATCAGTCAGTTCATGCACGGCGAACAGGGGGCCATGCTCACCGCGGCCAAGATCGTCGAGACGGTGCCGTGGATCGATGCCAAGTACTACGCGGCCACCCAGACGATGGACGAGGCCCGGCACACCGAGGTGTTCGCCAAGTACCTGGACCTGAAGGTGGGAGAGGCCTATCCGATGAGCCCGTACCTCGAGGAGCAGATCACCGCCCTGCTCGAGGACAGCCGGTGGGACATCGCCTATCTGGGGATGCAGATCGCCATCGAGAGCCTGGCTCTGGCCGCCTTCGGGGACATGCTCCGCCGCACCACCGAGCCCCTGTTGCGCAAGCTGCTGCGCTATGTGATGTCGGACGAGGCCCGCCACGTGGCCTTCGGGGTCCTGACCCTCAAGGAGTTCTATGCAGGACTCAGCGACCCCGAGCTGAAGGAGCGTCAGGAGTTCCTGCTCGACAACACGCTGCGCAACCGGTCGAGATCCACGACGCCCGAGGTGTGGGAGCGGCTCGGCGTCAATCTCCACGCCCTCATGCCCCATCTGGCCGCCGCGGCCGGCACGATGATGACGAGCCCCTACGCCGGATTCCAGCGCGGGTTCTTCGCCAAGCTGGTACCCAATGTGGGCAAGCTCGGGCTGCTCGACGCCAATCGCGGCTACCTGCGGGAACGCTGGGGTGAGGCCGGCCTGCTCCAGTTCGAGCACGAGGCGGACACGCTCTCCGACTACGACTCCTACGACGAGGTGGCCAAGGATCGGGCCCGGTCGTGAAGGTCGACCCGGACGGAGCAGGTTTCGACGAGGCCCGTCTCGAACGGATCACCGGGCACTTTGCGGACCGGTACGTGGACACGGGCAAGATCCCCGGCTGTCAGATCGCGGTGGCCCGCGGGGGGAGGCTGGCCTACGCCAAGTCGCTGGGCCTGATGGACCGGGAGCGATCCAAACCGGTCGAGGACGACACCGTTTGGCGCATCTACTCGATGACCAAGCCGATCACCTCGATCGCCCTCATGCAGCTCTACGAGCAGGGGATGTTCCAACTGACCGACCCGATCCACCGCTACATCCCCGAGTGGCGTGGCCTCAAGGTGGGCGAGCTGCAGTCCGACGGATCCTTGCGGATGGCCGACCCCCTCCGGCCGGTCTCGGTGCGCGACGCGCTCACCCACATGACCGGTCTGGCCGGGAGCCTGTTTCCCGGCCATCCGACCGACGACGGGTTCAACGAGGCCTTGCGCGCCAACCGTCGGGGCATGACCCTCGAAGGATTGTGCTCGCTCCTCGCCGACTACCCGCTCAAATTCCAACCGGGTGCACACTGGAACTACGGGCTCTCCACCGACGTCTGCGCCCGGTTGGTGGAGATCCTCTCGGGCGAGCCCTTCGACCGCTACCTCCTCACCCACCTCTTCGAGCCCCTCCAGATGGTCGACACGGGCTTTTCGGTTCCTGACGCCTCGGCCGATCGATTCGCGGCCTGCTACGGCTATCAGGCAGGTGTTCCACCCCTGCTCATCGACGACCCTGAGCGGAGTTCGTATCGCCGACAGCGCTCGTACCTCTCGGGTGCCGGTGGCCTGGTATCGACCTCGGGCGACTATCTCCGCTTCTGCCAGATGTTGCTCAACCGGGGTGAGCTCGACGGGCGCCGCATCATCGGTCGCAAGACCCTCGAGCTGATGACCTGCAACCATCTTCCCGAGGATGGGGACCTGGCCCAGCTGGCCAACGGCGGCTTCGGCGAAGCCGAGTTCACCGGCGTGGGATTCGGGCTCGGGTTCGCCATCGGCAAGGGGCCCGGAGCCACCGCCGCGGCGGGGTCGGTCGGCGAGTATTACTGGGGCGGAGCGGCCAGCACCGCGTTCTGGGTCGATCCCTCCGAGGGCGTCACCGTGGTGTTCATGACGCAACTCATTCCGTCCATCTCCTACCCCTTCCGATCCCAGCTCCGCGCCTTGGTGTACCAGGCCCTGACCGACTGAGGTGCCAGCGGGCGGTTCGGGCGGGTACCAGCCCGGGCTGGCCGGCGGGCTCACCATCGGCAGGTGAGGCATTGCTCCTGACGACCGTCGGCTCGTCGGGGTGCCATCATCGATGAATGACCGAGGCCGAGGGCTCGCCGCCGTCGAAGCCGCGGCCCCGACCCCGGCTGAGGCGTTCGGCGCCTGAGGCGCAGCTCGACCAGGCCGACGACGGCCAGGTCGACGGCGACCTCCCGTACACCCCGGGGAGTGCCCGGGGCGCGCTGAGCCATCGGGCCTTCCGATCCGTGTGGCTGGGGACACTGGCCTCCAACATCGGCACCTGGATGCAGAACATCGCCCTCGGGGTGTTCGCGTACCAGCTCACCCACTCCGCCACCTACGTGGCGGCCATCGGGCTTGCGCAGCTGGGACCGCTGTTCCTGTTGGCGATGGTGGGAGGGCTACTGGCGGACATCGTCGACCGCAAGAAGCTCCTGATCGGCTGCCAGGTGGAGCAACTGGCTTTCTCGCTCGCTCTGGCCTGGGCTTCCTCCCGGCCCCATCCTTCCGCCCTCCTGGTGTTCTTGTGCGTGCTGGCCATCGGGATCGGCAATGCGCTCAATGCCCCCGTCCTCTCCGCCGTCCTCCCCGTGCTCGTCCCCAAGCGAGACATGCCCGGGGCCGTCTCGCTCCAATCGGTCCAGTTGAACCTGTCGCGGGTGATCGGTCCGGCCATCGGCGGCCTGTTGCTTCCGGTGGTCGACGCCTGGGGGATCTTCATCCTGAACGCCGGCACCTACGGGTTCGCCATCTACGTGATCGCCCGGGCAGCGATGCCGAAGGTGGTCGTGACAGGTGAATCGGGGAGGCCCATCTCCGGGATTCAGCGGCTGCTGGGAGGTCTGGCCGTTGCTCGGGCCGACCCCCTGGTGCGGTACTGCCTGGTGACGATCTTCAGCGTCTCCTTCTTCTGCCTCGGGTTCATCGGATTGATGCCGGTGATCGCGGCCCGCGACCTCCACATCAATCCTGCCGGGGCTGTCTATGGAGGGCTCTACGCGCTGTTCGGCCTGGGCGCCGCGCTCGGAGCGGTATCGGTCGGGACCATCTTCGTTGGTGTCGACCGGACATTCCTGATTCGGCTGGGACTGACCGGGTTCGCCCTCTGCCTGGGCGCATTCGGGCTGATCCGCGAGATCTGGTTTGCGTACCCGATCGTGCTGGTCGTCGGCTACGCCTACTTCGTCATGGTGACGTCCCTGTCGACCGCCATCCAGGCGCACATCGCCGATGAGGTACGTGGAAGGGTGATGGCCCTCTGGATCATGGGATTCGGGGGGACGGTCCCGTTCGGCCTGATGGCGGGTGGGGCCATCGCCTCGGCCACATCGGTCAGCACGGTGGTGGTGGGAGGCGCCCTGGCCGCCCTGCTCATCGGCGCCCTGGCCTGGCTGCGGGCGCCCGCAGTCGAGGACCGTACCGCCGGTGCCGTCTGAGCGGCCCCATTCCGCGACCGAGCAGGTTTGCGCCGAGCCGCCCGGTGGGGACCCGCAGTGGGGGCGGGGAGCACGCCAAGGGGTACTGTTTCGGGGGCTCAGCGAACGTGCCGGGATCCGATCCCTGGTGTGTCCTGCCAGAGCCTTGGGGGAGCGGTGTCGCGCCGCCGGCTGGAGAGAGGCAGGAGGAGCCGTGTTGATCGAACAATCACCACCGTCGCTGAGCAGTGACGAGATCCTCGGTGAGCTGCGGTCGTGGCTGGCTCAGAACTGGGACCCGGATCTCGCCGTTGCCGAGTGGTGGGAGCGCCTCGGCACCTCGGGTTGGGCTGCTCCCACGCTCCCGGTAACCGCCTACGGGCGCGGCGTGGCCCGCAGTGTCGGTGTGCAGATCGCCCAGGAGATCGCCTCCTTCGGCGCTCTCGGGGCGCCGAACGGGCTCGGGCTGCTGCTGGCGGCGCCGACCATCGCCGACCACGGCTCCCAGGACCAGATCGACACCTACGTCCGAGATATCGTCACCGGTCAGCGAGCCTGGTGTCAGCTGTTCAGCGAGCCGGGCGCCGGTTCCGACCTCGCCGGTCTGACCACCCGGGCAGTCCAGGACGGCGACGAATGGATCGTGAACGGCCAGAAGGTGTGGACCTCGCTCGGGCAGAGCGCCGATCTGGGCATGCTGATCGCCCGCACTTCGCCCCATGTCCCCAAACACCAGGGCATCACCTATTTCGCCCTCGACATGCACCAGCCCGGCGTGGACGTACGCCCACTGCGCGAGCTCACCGGGCACGCGCTGTTCAACGAGGTGTTCCTGTCCGATGCCAGGGCCGCCAGCTCGGCGGTCATCGGTGGCTTGAACAACGGGTGGGCGGTAGCCAACACCACGCTCGGCCACGAGCGCGCCGGCCTCGGGGCCGGAGGCGGATCGGGCTCGGTCGCCATCGCCACACCCGGCACCGTCGCCGGCAACCTCTCGCGGAGGGCAGGCGACTTCGTCAAGCAGTCCCGCAACGGGACGAAGACGACGACCACGTCGGACCGGCACGGCGGACCCCGCCCCGCCCCGCCAGACCTGCTCGTCGATCTCGCACGGGGCAATGGATCGAACGCCGATCCGACGATCCGCCAGGACCTGGTGCGGCTCCACATCCTCGGCGAGCTGGGCCGCTTCAACGCCGAACGGGTGAAGGCGGTCCGCGCCGCGGGGGGCGACGTCCCGGGCATGGCCAACATGGCGAAGCTGTCCATGAGCACCATCGTCCGGCTCCAGCGAGACCTCGGCTTACGGATCGTCGGGGCCCAAGGCATGCTCCACGCCTACGATCCCACCGATCAGAAGACCCTCGACCAGGCCACCGGCAATCCCTTCCTGGCTGCGGTCACCCTGAGCGCCCTCTACGCCCAGGCGCCGCCGATCTATGGCGGAACGGACCAGATCCAGCGCAACATCCTGGGGGAGCGGATCCTCGGGCTGCCCAAGGAGCCCGGCAACGAGAAGGACCTTCCCTTCGACGAGCTACCGAAGAACGGCTGACGCCGCGGCCTCTACGCAGGCGATTCATGAACGAGCCCAGAAGCATGTGGGATCCGGCGTCGATGCAAGAGGGACCGGCCGAGGGCGAGACGGTCCTTCGGTTGCTCGCCGAGGCTGAAGCCGGGGGAAGGCCTCAGACGAACTCGGTCAGTCGCGGGTCCCTGGGAGGAGCTACGGAGCTGAGCGCGAAGACCCGGGACGTGCTCTCCCTTCTTCATGCGCTCGAGGTAGGCATCGGCCTCCTCTCTCGTCATGTGACCACCCTCGACGGCTTCGTCCAGCTTCCTCCCGGCGTGCCGGGCACGGATGCCAATGGCCACCTCGTCGAATTCGCCCTGCCCCGCTGCCGCTCGCAGACGATCAGCCTCTGACTGGGTAACCCGTCCGGATTCGACCATCGGGTCGAGACGGTCGACGAGGCGACGGCGTCTCCTTGACTCTGTCTGGTCACGCTCTGTCTGGTCACGCTCTGTCTGGTCACGCTCTGTCTGGTCACGCTCTGTCTGG
>JADEYI010001090.1_pt1 | contig 24337 bp, 17 predicted proteins | sample 8542331 | NCBI WGS metagenome assembly JADEYI01 (sample SAMN16510988, study PRJNA670497) | mine drainage metagenome | isolation source: biofilm near Copperflume 1 | place: Germany: Marsberg coppermine Kilianstollen | collected 2018-02
GTCTGGTGGCTGGCTTTGAGCTGTTCGCGGGAAATGTGCCAGTCCATGTCGATGACAAGGACGTCGAGGGGCACATTGTTCTCGTGAAAGCCGTGGACGAGATCATCGAGTTCCTGATCGGTATAGGCCCAGTAGCGAGACCACCAGGCTCCGAAGGCGAAACGCGGCGGCAGCGGAATGCGGCCCGCGACCGCGACATAAGCCGCGAGGGCCTGCTTGTAATGGTGGCCAAAGCCGAAGAAATACCAGTCCTGACGCGGGCCGACGGGCCGCTGCATCACCCACGGCCAGGGGCTTTTTTCTCCCTGTGCGAATTGGAAATTGGCAGAGTCGAACAGTGGACGGGTGGAGTCGTCCACGACGGCCCATCCGTTGCGGGAGATCAGCCCCGCGCCAAGCGGTTTGCCGGTATTGCTGCCGCTGACACCGTCGAGTGTTCGCAGCGTCCCCTGTAGATTTCCGGTGTCGGGCATGCCGGGGCGCCAGAGGACTTGCTTGCCGCCCATGATGAAGCGGATTTGCAGATTTTCCGGCGTGAACTTTCCGTCCGAGCCGCTGGCGACGGTATAGGTGAGGGTCAAGTCCGATGTTTTGATGGTGAGCTTTTGTCCCGCACCGCTGGAGGCGATGTGGTGTTGGAATGGCGGCACGGGCAGGTTTCTATTCAGAAAAACAAAAGAGGCGTGGTCCTCGAATTTTCCATCCGCGGCCCACTCCATGCGGACCAGGCGGGAGGTCAGCACCGTGAAGCGAGCATGATCCAGGACGACGACGGCCTTGGGATTGGCGACAGGATTATCGAGTCCGGCAGGGTGAAGGGAAGGCTTTTCAGGGATTGAAGAGGATATTTGTTTGAACTGTGCGGCCAATGCGAAAGGGCCGAGGATGAAAAGCGCGACGAAAATTGCTGTCATCGCCAGTATGGAAATACCCGATCTTGATTGCATACGCAGTTTTTCCTAGTCCCTGGATTTTTCCCTTGCTCCTGGATTCCGTGAAGCGAATTATACAAGTGATAGCGGAGAACGCTTTTTGTGCACAGGCCATTGTCGCGCAGGAGTGCATCCTAAATATGTTGAGGAATTGAAATTACCCAGCCGGGAAACCTATCGACCATTATGAAAAACGGAGTTAGACGCAACGCGGCAAAAATTACAGGGGCCCAGGATTCTTCCTGCCGGATCGAAATCGACGGCGTGCAGCAGGCCGCGCTGGCGAATGAGCCATTGGTGGATGTGCTGAACCGGGCAGGCAGAATAATTCCCCAGGTTTGCTACCACCCGCAGCTCGGTCCCATTGAGACATGCGACACCTGCATGGTGCAGGTGAATGGCAAGCTGATGCGGGCCTGCGGAACGCCGGCGGCGGCGGGCATGACTGTGATTACCGAGGGCGAGCGTGTGGACGTGGCGCGGCGGGAGGCATTCGATCGCATCCTGGGCAACCATCAGCTTTATTGCACGGTTTGCGATAACAACAATGGAAATTGCACCGTGCACAACACTACGGCGCTGCTCGGCGTAAAGCACCAGAAGCGTCCGTACATGCCGAAGCCATATCCGGTCGATGCCAGCAACCCTTTTTACCGCTACGACCCGGACCAGTGCATTTTATGCGGACGCTGCGTGGAGGCTTGCCAGAATGTGCAGGTGAACGAGACGCTGACGATCGATTGGGAGGCGGAGCATCCGCGTGTGCTGTGGGACGGAGGCGAGACGATTGCCGGTTCCAGCTGTGTTTCCTGCGGCCATTGCGTGACGGTATGTCCCTGCAACGCGCTGATGGAGAAATCCATGATCGGCCATGCGGGTTACTTCACCGGGCTGGAAACGGGAACGCTCGACAACATGATAGACGTGGTGAAAGGCATCGAGCCGGAGAGCGGTTATGAGCCGATTCTTGCGGTTTCTGAAGTGGAAGCCAGGATGCGTGAGGAGCGTGTTCGCAAGACCAAGACCGTATGCACATATTGCGGCGTCGGCTGCACGTTCGATGTGTGGACCAAGGACCGGCATATTCTGAAAATCGAGCCCGGCCAGGGCGCCGCGAATGGAATTTCAACCTGCGTGAAGGGCAAGTTCGGCTGGGATTATGTGAATGCGAAAGATCGGCTGACCAGGCCGCTGATCCGCAACGGAGACACCTTCCGCGAGGCAGGCTGGGAGGAGGCGCTTGCGCTGATTGCGGAAAAGTTTACGGCGATCAAAAACAGCGATGGCCCGGACGCGATTGGACTGATCGCCTCTTCCAAATGCACGAATGAAGAGAGCTACCTGATGCAGAAGCTGGCGCGCGCGGTGATTGGCACCAACAATATCGACAACTGTTCGCGCTATTGCCAGACGCCCGCAACCAAAGGGCTTTCGCGGACGGTTGGGTATGGCGGCGATTCCGGGTCGATCACAGATATCGAGAGCGCCGGTCTGGTGCTCATCATCGGCAGCAATACTGCGGAAAGCCATCCGGTGTTGGCGACCCGGATAAAAAGCTCTCACAAGCTGCGCGGACAGCGCTTGATTGTCGCGGATCTGCGCGAGCACGAGATGGCGCGCCGCGCCGATGTGCTGATCCGTCCCAATCCAAGCACGGACCTTGTCTGGCTGTCCGCCGTTGCGAAATATATTTTCGACAACAACCTGGCGAAGATGGACTTTATCGAACGCTGGGTAAATGGGCTGGAGGAATACAGATCGAGTCTGGCGCCGTTCACCATGGAATTTGCCGAGCATGTCACGGGCATACCGATTACAACACTGGAGCGGGTGGCGCGGGAGGTGGCGCAAGCGAGCGGCGTTTGCATCCTGTGGGCGATGGGTGTGACCCAGCACTGCGGCGGCTCCGACACCTCCACGGCCATATCGAATCTGCTGTTGATCACCGGCAACTACATGCGTCCGGGCACGGGAGCCTATCCGCTGCGCGGACATAACAATGTGCAGGGAGCGAGCGATTTCGGCTCCATGCCGGACATCTTTCCCGGATACCAGAAAGTTGAAGATCCGGAAGCGTTTGCTCGCTTCGAGCAGGGCTGGAACGTGAAGCTGCCGAATTCCAAAGGACTCGATAATCATGAAATGATCGAGGCCATTCACCAGGGAAAATTAAGAGCGATGTATTTGAAGGGTGAGGACACGATTACCTCCGACGCGAATGAAGGCGATGTGTCGGCGGCATTCAAAAAACTGGAATTTTTTGTGGTGCAGGATGTGATCCTGAGCGAGACGGCGCGCTATGCGGACGTGGTGCTGCCGGCCAGCCCCAGCCTGGAAAAGGAAGGAACATTTACCAATACGGAGCGGCGGATTCAAAGGCTGTATCAGGCGCTGGAACCGTTGGGGGAGAGCAAACCGGACTGGAGAATTATTCAGGAGATAGCCAATGCGCTGGGAGCGAATTGGAAGTACGAGCATCCGTCGCAGATCATGGATGAGGTCGCTTCGCTGACGCCGCTGTTTGCAGGGGTGACGTATGAACGACTGGAGGGCTACAAGTCGCTGCAATGGCCGGTGGCCAGGGATGGTTCCGATCAGCCATTGCTGTTCACGGAAAAATTCCCATTTCCGGATGGCAAGGCGAGGCTGTATGCCGTCGAATGGCAGGAGCCCGCGGAGAATCGAAATGATGAATTTGATCTTCATCTGAATAACGGCCGGTTGCTTGAGCATTTTGAGGCGGGCAATATGACGTTTCGTTCAAAGGGAATCATGGAGGAGACGCCGCATCAGTTTCTGGAGGTGTCGCCGGAGTTGGCCGCCGAGCGAGGCGTTACCACAGGCCGGTGGGTGCGTCTGCGTTCCAGAACAGGTCAGACCCGGGTGCAGGTGCTGGTGACAGACCGGGTTCAAGGCAAGCAGTTGTATCTGCCGCTTAACTCTGTCGCGGAGCCGGTGAATCGCCTGACCGGCAACGCTACGGACCGAGCTACGCATACGCCGGCTTACAAGGAAACCGCGGTGCAGATGATTCCACTGCCGGAGCAGGGCGCGTCGCCGTTGCCGCGCAACAATTTTCGATTTGGGCATCCGACGCCGCAGAATGGTGTCGAGGTCGAACGCAAGTGGCGGCGTGGCGACTACCGGCTTCCGGGAACTGCTCCTGACGACGAGCTGGTGCAGATCGCAAACACACGTCTGTAAGGAGGCAACATGGCAGAACCGATTCGCAATTACACGCCGCAGCGGGACGCACGCGAGGAGCTGCGGCGCAAGGTGGAGGCTGCGCCGACCGACCATGCGGAAGCGCTGCTGGCCGCCTACGGAGTGCTTCAGGAGGCGCAGGACCACGGCGTGCTCGACGTGCTTCGGGGAGCGATTGGAGCCGGTGGCACGATCATCGGCAAAGTCAGCGAGTATGCCAACACGCCGGAAGGGATTCGGCTGATGCGTAATCTGCTGGCCGCAGTGCGCATACTGGGAGAAGTGGATCCCGGGGTGCTGGATGCCGCCGCAAAGGCGCTGACGGACAGCCGGCAAATTTCAAAACGCGATGCGCGGCCGCCGACCCTTTGGCAAACATTAAAAAAGTTGACCGGGGAAGGCAGCCTGCGGACACTGGCGACGGTTGCGGCTTTTTCTGATTCCTTCGGGCGCACAGCGAATTTCGAGAAGGCTGAAGCTGCCGCGGAGCGCGATACGCGATCCCTTGACAGGGGGACTGTCATTCCGGTCTTCGCATCGGCGGTTATTGTCATGATTGCCATCTATATGATCGGGCGCCATAGTTCATCCGACTGAGAGAGCCAACAAGAATCAGCTGGGGGAAGGCAGCCCCTGGACACACTCCTGAATCTCATCCGGTGTAAGAATCGGCATAAATAGGAGGCCAAAGATGGCGCGCCCATATTGGTCCGGACATATACAAATTTCTCTGGTTTCATTTGGCGTTTCGCTGTTTCCCGCGACGGAGGCGGCCAGTGAGATAGCGCTGCATCAGATTGACCGCAAGTCAGGAGAACGAATCCACCACAGAAATGTCTCCGAAGAGCGGGGCAATGTCGATCGCGGCGACATTATCAAGGGATATGAATTCCGCAAGGGCGAGTATGTAACGATTGAGCCGGACGAGATTGCCCACCTGCGAATTCCCAGCAAAAAAACTCTGGAGATTGTGCAGTTCATCGATGCCGGCGAGATCGACCCGGCATTTTTCGAGAAGCCATATTTCGTTGTCCCGGAGAGCGGCGCGCAGGGGCAGGCGTTTGCGGTGATCCAGAAGGCCCTACGGGAAACCGGCAAAGCCGGACTGGGCGAGGCCGCCTTTGCCGGACGAGAACACTTGATTGCGCTGATGCCGCCGAGCGATCCAAAGTCGCGCGGCCTGATGGCGTACACCATGCGTTATGGGGCGGAGCTTCGCAACGCCGCCGATTATTTTTCCGATATCAAAGATGTGGGTATTGATAAAGATCAGCTTGCGCTGGCCAAAGAGCTAATCAAGCGCAATACCGCTAAGTTCGATGCGTCGAAGTTCGTGGACGATTACGAGGTTGCGCTGCGTGAGTTGATCGATGCGAAGATCGAGCATCAGCCGACCCCGCGAGAGGAAAAGGCACCGAAGCGCGCCAAGGTCATTAACCTGATGGATGCGTTACGGAAGAGTGTCGGCGAGCCTTCGAGCGGTGGACGCAGGGTCAACGCGGCCAAGAAGATCTCCGGCGAAGGAAAAACTGCGGTGAGCAGGGCCAAGAGCAAAAGATCTGGCCTGAAACTGGTGAAACCAGCAGCGCGCGTCAAGCGGACAGCGTGAGCGATGCCGACAGGAAAAGCTAAAAAGCGCAGCGGTAAAGGCGCCGTTTCCTGGGATCGCCACGCGGATGCGGTGGATGAGCAGCTTGCACGCTATCGCACCATGCGGAACTTTGATGTGACGGCGGAACCGCGTGGCGGTGTACGCCTGTCCGCAAAGGCTGGCGCAAAAGGGAAAGCGCCTTCGCTGCCATTTGTTATCCAGAAACACGCAGCTACCCGCCTGCATTATGATTTTCGACTGGGCTGGCGCGGTGTGCTGAAGAGCTGGGCGGTCACCAAAGGGCCGAGCTATTATCCAGGCGACAAGCGGCTGGCGGTGCAGGTGGAAGATCATCCCATGGAATATGGCGGGTTTGAGGGCATCATTCCCAAAGGCCAATATGGCGGCGGCACGGTCATGCTGTGGGATGAAGGAACATGGGAGCCGCATGGCGATGTGGATGAAGGGCTGGCCAGGGGCCGACTGAAATTTACACTCCACGGCAAAAAATTGCGGGGAGACTGGGCGCTGATTCGAATGGGCGGCAAAGCCGCTGAAGAGAAAAAGCCAAACTGGCTGCTGATTAAAGAGCACGATGGCAAGGAGCGCAGCCCAGACGATCCTCGCGTGACCGAGGAAGAACCTGACAGCGTCGTGACGGGGCGCAGCCTGGATGACATTGCAGACAGCCGGGACCATGTGTGGGGGTCGCAGGGAAGCCGACGGCAAAAAAAGAATGATAACGCGGCGGTATCGTCCGCTCGAAAATCGGACGCGAAGGTTCGCAGCAAAAGTGTAGCTGCCGCGACGATAAATTTCGGCACAAGAAAGGATTTGAAGGGCTTACCGAAAGAGCCGCTGCCGAAATTTGTACCGCCCCAGCTTGCATTGCAGGTGAGTGAGCCTCCAGAAGGTGCGGAGTGGCTTCATGAATTGAAGTTGGATGGGTATCGCATCCAGGGACGCATCGATCATTCCAGCAGGAATGTGTCGTCTCCGGTAACTCTAATCACCCGCAGCGGTCTGGACTGGACGCATCGCATGAAGGACGTGGCGAATGCGCTGGCGGAGGTGCCGGCCGAACGTGCGCTGCTGGATGGTGAAGTTGTGGTGTTCGAGGAAAATGGCGCGACCAGTTTTGCATTGCTGCAAGCCGCATTTCAAGAGGGAAGTCAGCAACCATTGACCTACGTGGTGTTTGACCTGCTGCACCTTGATGGGCACAACCTGCGTGGTCTGCCATTGGAACATCGCAAGCGAATCCTGCAGAGACTGCTGGCCAGGGCAACAAGCGAGAGCTCGAAGGTCCGGGAGACGGTGAGATTCAGCGAGCACCTTGGGATGGACGGCAAAAGAATCTTCCATAAAGCCTGTGAGCTGGGGGCCGAAGGAATCGTATCGAAGAAAGCCTCGGCCCCCTATTTTTCCGGCAGAAGCGGGGCATGGCTGAAGATCAAGTGTGTGCGGCAACAGGAATTTGTGATCGGAGGATTTACTCCGCCATCAAAGACCGGCGTTGGAATTGGTGCGCTGCTGCTGGGGTATTACCGGGATGGAGAGCTGATCTACGCGGGACGGACTGGAACTGGATTTACGCAAAAAGCGCGCAAAGACATGCGCGCAAAGTTGGAGAAAGTGAAACGGGAGCACTCCTCATTCGCATCTGTGCCGCCGGGCGCCGCGCGCGAGGCAAAGTGGGTTGAGCCAGAATTTGTCTGTGAAGTTGGCTTCGCAACCTGGACCGCGGACAACCTGGTACGGCAAGCCTCGTTCAAGGGATTGCGCGAAGACAAGCCCGCGAAGGAGGTCAGGCGGGAAATACCCACGGATTTGGACGCAGGCAGGAAAGAGCCACACAGCCGCGAAGAAAAACCAGAGAAGCCGGCGACAGCGCAGGAGAGGCGAGTGCGGAAATCGACTTTAGTAAATGCCGGGAGAAAAATTCGCAGTTGGAAAACGCGTCCTTCAAAAGGAGAAGCATTTCCTATTGAGTTGTCGCATCCGGAGAAACTGGTAGACACAGAAACGAAGCTGACCAAGCGGCAGCTAGCCGACTACTTCTGGGCCGTCCGTGACAACATGCTGCCCTATATTTCCCGCCGGCCGCTGAGTATTGTCCGATGTCCCCAGGGAAGTACGAAGCCATGTTTTTTTCAGAAACATGTGACGGAAAATCTGCCGGATGGAATCGAGGGTATTGACATTCGCGGCAGAAAGAGCGGAGCCGTAGAACGCTACATTACTCTCTCAAGTCCGCTGGGTCTGGCCGGACTGGCGCAGATGGGGGTGCTGGAGATCCATCCCTGGGGTTCGAGCAACAGTGATATTGAAAAGCCGAACTTGCTGATCTTCGATCTCGACCCTGATGAAGAGATTCGCTGGTCAACGCTGGCGGATAGCGCCAGGGAGGTGCGTGCGCGGCTCAAACAGTGCAGGCTGGAAAGCTTTTTAAAAACTACGGGAGGAAAAGGCCTCCATGTCGTCGCTCCCATTGAGCCACGGCATGACTGGCCGGTGGTTAAGAATTTTGCCCACGCATTTGCGAGCCGGATGGAAGCGGAGAGTCCGCGGCTGTATCTGACGAAGATGACGAAGGCGGCTCGCAAAGGAAAAATCTACATCGATTACCTGCGCAACGAACGAGGGGCAACGTCCATAGCCCCTTATTCCCCACGAGCACGGCATGGCGCGCCAGTGGCTGTGCCGCTCGACTGGAAGGAACTGGATGGACCGGCCATGCCACGTTTTCCGGTCGCCGAGTTCGAAGACTGGAAGGACAGGCTACGCCACGATCCGTGGAAAAAATTGCTGGAGAAGCGGCAATCCATCCGCGCGGATGTTCTGGAGCGGTTTACTTCCGGTCCGGCGTCCGATTGACATCGTTGGGGGCAGAAGGATTGATCTGGCCTTTCTCTGTTTCTGGAGTGGGGCTGCGAACCGCAGCGTCGCCGGGGCCGGCGGTGGCCGGATTCTTGCCATCGTAGCCTGAAGGCTGGACAGCGTGTTTTTGCGTCGCGGGACGGTTCTCCACTTTTTCTTCTTCTGATTCCATGTTCTCTCCACTCAAAAACCAGTTCAATTTATTGCCACTGATCAGTGTGAATGCCGCTGGATGGAAATGGTTGGCTGGCCGGAGCCGGGTTAGCGGCCGCGGAACATTTGCACCAGCAGCCAGCCGTTCAGCGCTGCAATCAAAATGGCTGCCGACCAACCCAGTATGCGGAGCCATGTGCGATTGACGAACGGCCCCATCTTGGCTGGGTCGCTGGTGAATGCAACGAGAGGAAAAACCGCAAAGCTGAGTTGCATACTCAAGACCACTTGACTGAGCAACAGGAGTCGCGCCGTTCCGGATTGTCCCCACAGTGCGGTCACAATCACAGTTGGGACAATGGCAAGAAGGCGAGTGATCAGGCGGCGCTGCCAGCCGGGAAGACGCAGCCGGAGAAAGCCTTCCATGACTACCTGGCCGGCCAAAGTTCCGGTCAATGTCGAATTCTGGCCGGAAGCGAGCAGCGCGACGGCGAACATGGTGCTGGCGCCGGCAACTCCCAGCAGCGGAGTGAGCAGCTTATACGCATCGCCGATTTCAGCAACCTGATTGTGGCCGGAGCGATGAAACACGGCGGCGGCAACGATGAGGATTGCCGCGTTGACGAAAAGAGCGATGGTCAGGGCAGCACCGGAATCCAGACCGGCCAGCCAGATTGCCTCGCGCTTTCCTTTCAGTGTGCGCGGATAGTTGCGCGTCTGCACGATGGAGGAATGGAGATACAGGTTGTGCGGCATGACAGTCGCGCCAAGGATAGTTATCGCAATGTACAGCATGTCGCCGTTCGCCAGTATGTCGTGCGGAGGGACAAAGGAGTGAAAGACGATGGAACTCCACTGCGGCCTGGAGAAAAAGATCTCGACAGCAAACATCACGCCGATGGTGGCGATCAGAACCATAACAACAGCTTCAAGGTAGCGGAAGCCGCGATTCTGTAAAACCAGGATCAGCAGCACGTCGAGGCTGGTTATCAGCACGCCGAGAAGAAGTGGAATGCCGAACAGCAACTGCAAGGCGATGGCAGAGCCGATGACTTCCGCCAGGTCGCAGGCAGCAATAGCTATTTCTGCAAAGATCCACAGCGCTATGGTGACGGGTTTGCTGTAATGCTCGCGGCAGGCCTGGGCCAGGTCCATTTCCGTCGCCACACCCAGCTTTACAGCAAGGCCTTGTAGCAGGATGGCCAGCAGGTTCGAAATCATGATGGCGAAAAGCAGCCTGTACCCGTATCGCGATCCCGCGGCCAGATCGCTTGCCCAGTTTCCGGGGTCCATGTAACCGACAGAGATTATGAAGCCCGGGCCAATGAAGCCGAGCGCGCGTCTCCATAGCTGGGGAGAGTTCGAGACGCGAACACTGGAAAATACGTCGGGCAAGGAAGGCCGCCGTATCGTCTTCTCCAGTTCAGATTTTGCGACGTTTCCGGGCATGCGGGGAAGAGAAGCTCCTTACCGCAGTATGCCACAAACAGTTAATTGTAGTTAACTTTTAATATTAATTTGCGCTTATCTTTTCTTTCGCAGCTTCACCCAGACCTTTTCCGCGGCGGGGCGCCCCAGTGTTGTGGTGCCTGAAGGGGTTTCGAGGGTCACAGTCTGGTCATAATGCCGCGCCGTTACTTTTACCTGAGTATTGGGCCCGATCCCGGAGCGATGGAGAAAAATCAGCAATTCCGGGTCGCGCTCGTGCAGACTGGCGACGGCGTACAGCACGTTTTCGGCGGCCTCGTAAAGCGGGAGCAGTCCTCGCTTTTTAAGCTGCGCGGGACTTTCTGGCAGTACGGAATTTCCATGCGGGCAGGTGCCTTTCTCGCCGAGTTTCTGGATAAGTTTCGCTTCAAAGGCGGGTGAGACGGCGTGCTCCAGACGCTCGGCCTCGGCGTGGACGCGATACCAGTCCATGCCGAACATCTCCGACAACATGCGCTCAATCAGGTGGTGACGGCGTGCGGTGCGGTATGCGGTCTCCTTGCCTTTGCGAGTCAGCCGCACGATGCCATCCGGCTTGACCTCCACATAGCCATCGCGCTTCAGGCGTTTCAGGGCCATGGTGACAGCGGGAGGCGAGACGGACAGCCAATGGGCCAGCGTGGAAGAAATTACCGTCTGCCCTTCGGATTCCGCCTCCAGAATGGCTTTCAGATAATCCTCTTTTGAGATAGTGATGGATTCTTTCATTTGGAAGGCGCCATTGGACCCATTATCCACCTTTGGAATTGCGATTGAGCGGTCGATTATATTCAATAAGGATGCGGTTTGCTGGTCCTGGGGTCATAGACATCGGGTGCAGGCAAATCGTGATCACAAAGCTAGCGTCACCAACATAAACTATCTGCACGAGGCGTCGTCATACAAGGTCCATTTCAAAGAGTTCTGAAGATCGTGTGTCGATGACGGCCAATATTGATGCCGGCGACGGCACAGGATCTCCGGGTTTCCTGCGTGGTCTCGGCCTGTTCGATTCGATCATGGTCGTCGTCGGCATCATGATCGGTTCGGGCATCTTCATTGTGCCTGCGGAGATGAGCCGCCTGATTGCAAGTCCCGGCTGGTTGCTGGCTGCGTGGGGAGTGACCGGCGTTCTGACGGTTGCGGCGGGACTGACTTACGGTGAGCTGGCAGCCATGATGCCGGAAGCCGGAGGCATGTATGTCTATTTACGTGAGGCTTTTTCTCCACTGGTCGGATTTTTATACGGGTGGACGCTTTGGACGGTCATCCAGACGGGAACCATTGCGGCGGTCGCCATTGCGTTTGCCCGGTTTACCGGCGTGCTGTTTCCGGCCATTTCAGAAAGTCATTATTTAGTTGCGCCGATCCATGTCATCGGGCGGTATTCCATTTCGCTCTCGACCACGCAACTGCTGGCAATCTCAATCATCACGCTGCTGACATATGCCAACAGCAGGGGGCTGAACTATGGTCGGATCCTGCAAAATATTTTCACAGTCGCCAAGGTAGGTGCGCTGATCGGCCTGATTGTTCTTGGTTGCACGATCGGGATTCACCACGCTGCGGTTGCGTCCAACTTTCACAATTTCTGGACTGTCAGACATCCGGTACCGTTTGCAACGGGAATGGATGCTTCCACGGGACTGGGACTGTTTCTCGCAATCTGCGTCGCGCAGTCCGGCTCGCTTTTCGCCGCCGATGCGTGGCACGACATTACGTTTGTCGCCGCAGAGGTGAAAAATCCTGCGCGCAATCTGCCGCTGGCGCTGGGGATTGGGACGGCCGTGGTCATCGCAATTTATCTATTGGCGAATCTCGCGTATTTGCTGACGCTGCCGCTGGCGGCGATTCAACATGCGCCGGCGGACCGCGTGGCGACGGCCGCGCTGCAGAGCATCTTTCCATATTTTGGGGCGGCACTGATGGCCTGTGCCATCATGATTTCTACTTTTGGCACGGTCAATGCAATGACGCTGGCAGGCGCACGTGTCTTCTACGCGATGGCGCACGATGGTCTGTTCTTCTCGAAGGCCGGGAAGCTGAATGGCGCGCGGGTTCCGGGATGGGCATTGGCCATACAGGGAATATGGACGGTTTTCCTGGTTCTGCCGCGCACCTTCAACCCGTTAACCGGGAGCTACGGCAATCTTTATAGCGACCTGCTGGATTATGTGATCTCCGCCGCTTTGATTTTTTATATTTTGACAATTGCCGGGGTGATGCGCCTGCGCAGAACCAGGCCGGATGCAAAACGCCCATACCGGGTGTGGGGATATCCGTGGCTGCCGTTTTTGTATATCGCCGGGGCCAGCGTGATCTTGATTGTCTTGTTTACATATCGACCCGCAACAACATGGCCCGGCCTGGCGATTGTGGCGACCGGCCTGCCGATATATTTCGGGATGCGGTGGCGAAACCGCGTGCGTCCGAGTCAAAATCCGGGCAGTTGATCGCACTATGCGATTTTTATTTCGCGCATCCATGCTGGCGTGAATGGGCGACCGGCTTGCAGCCGAAATTGAAAGCGGGCAGCACGGCGAACATGATAGACCAGCGCCGGGCGGAAACAGACGAGGCATGTTCCTGCCTTGCGCCGCACACTGGGATACAGGATACCGTTGGATTGGCGGGCCAATAACGACGCGGCCAGCAACTGGGGCTCTCGATAGCACTCCGGCACCGGCAACGGTTTGAGATATTTTCGATAGTGCGTGCGGGGTGCGGTCAGGTCGTGCGCCTCGGCGGCGAAGTCGGACATATAGTCGTCGTAGATCGCAACTTCTTCCGCAGGCCAGTCGACTTCTTCCAGTTGTTGCAGTTTGTGGAATGCAACTTCCGCGGCGGCGGTATCGCGGTCAAGCCCTGCGTACCATGCGCCTCGCTGCGAATCGTTGAATCTGCCCCCGCCGGGAGCGGCGTGCGTGAATGCGGCGTTGACGATGTGGGCATACGCTATGCCATAGACGAGTTCATATACGCCGATGCCAGGCAGCAGTCCTTCCTCCCCGAGCAGGCGGGCATTGGTCGCGCCATCCAGTTCCGCCAGTTGATTGAGCGTGGCTTCATCCTCCATCAGCCGCGACAGCACTGTTCCGCTGTCGCTGTGCCGGGAGGGAATCATCCGGTGGGTGTCACGCAATGGGAGCATTCGAGAGGGTGGAAAGGGTTCGCGTCGCGCAGTCCGCCGATGTTCGGTCATTGTCCGCCCCGGCGAGCGTCCAGCAGCTGACGCACGGAGACCATCCCCGGCAGCCCGCGCTGCACCATATAGGCAAGCGGAGAGGCGCCGCGAAACATCAAGTTGCGGTTTGGCAGCGTGATCCACGCATCCGCCAGCGATTGACTGTACAGAATGTTCAGCGCCTTGAAGATCCCGATCAACAGGGAGATGCGCGTCAGGGTGTCCTGGTCCAGCACCCGATGCGCCGGGGTCTTTTTCAGGCCGTAGTAGGAGCCTGAAGAGATCCCGCCCAGCAACTGCCGAGCATCGGGATCGCGGATGTTCCACTTCTCCATGATCCGGAGAAAACCCTTCAAGGCAGTCCGGCTGAGGCGAGCACGGGTCGCGGCATCGGACAGGTCCGCCGAAATATCAAAGGCATAACCGGCGACATGAGGCAGGATAGGAGCTGTAGCCACAGCGAATCTTCCTCCAATAATGATTGATTATTTCATCATTTATGAAAATTCTGCAATTATTGTGAGGGCTGCTGTGCGGGCGACATTGGTTTTCGGCCCGTTTTGCGAGACAATCGCGCTAGTTCCGCCGGTAGTCAACAGCATAGACATTGAGGATATTTCGATTGAGCCATATACCTTTTCCACTTCAAAAGACGGTGTGCGCAGCTATTTTGGCATGTGTGGGCGCAGTGCATGCCCATCCGCAGGCAACTTCGCCGGCGCAGCCTGCCATCGCGCAGAGCTATTTCGATGCGCTCCACTGGCGGCTGATCGGACCCTTTCGTGCGGGGCGCACGGTCGCTGTGACCGGGGTGCCGGGGAACGCGACCGAGTTCTATTTTGGTTCAGTGGATGGCGGCGTATGGAAGACGGGCGATGCCGGCACGGTCTGGAAGCCGATATTCAGCGGCCAGCCTGTTGCCTCGATTGGCGCGATTGCCGTTGCGCCGTCTGATCCAAAAATTCTTTACGCAGGCACCGGCGAATCGGACATTCGCTCGGATCTGGCTTCCGGCGATGGGGTCTATAAATCTACAGATGGAGGGGCAAGCTGGAAATGCGTCGGGTTGAAAAATTCCCGGCAAATCAGCCGTATCTTGATCGACCCCGTCGATGCAAATGTTGTGTATGCGGGCGTATTAGGCCATGCCTATGGTCCCAGTGCCGAGCGGGGGATCTATAAATCCAGCGATGGCGGCGCGACGTGGCAGCATGTGCTGGATAAAGGACCGGATATCGGTATTGCCGACATGGCGATGGCAATGGGGAAACCGAATGTTTTGTTCGCGGCCACCTGGAATGCGCATCGTCCGCCGTGGAGCACCTATGCGCCGCTGGAAGGGCCGGGGAGCGGACTGTATCGCTCGACGGACAGCGGCAATACGTGGGCACTGCTAACGGATCATGGCCTGCCGCAAGGGAACTGGGGCAGGGCTGGCGTGGCAGTGTCTCCGGATGGAACGCGCGTGTATGCCGTTATCGACGATCAGAAGCAATCGGGGCTGTATCGATCGGACGATGGCGGAGACAACTGGCAGAGGATCAACAGTGACCCGCGCCTGACCGGCAGGGACTGGTACTTCAACCGCGTGACCATCGATCCGACCAATCCGGATGTTCTGTATGTGCCGAACGTCGCGCTCTATCGCAGCCGGGACGGCGGCAAGACTATTTCCGTTCTGCGGGGTGCGCCGGGCGGAGACGATTATCACGAACTCTGGGTGGACCCGAAAGATTCCAGCCGCATGATTCTCGGCACCGACCAGGGAACAACCATCAGCCTGGACCGGGGCAAGACGTGGAGCACCTGGTACAACCAGCCAACCGGGCAGTTTTATCACGTGATCACGGACAATCATTTTCCCTATGTCGTATACGGGGCACAGCAGGACAGCGGCAGCGCGGCTGTATACAGCCGCACCGATCATGGCCAGATCACGCCGCGCGACTGGTTTCTGCCCGGCAGCAGCGAGAGCGGGTACATTGCGCTGGATCCGGACCGTCCTGACATCGTATATCTGACAGATACATTTGGCGGAGTGACCCGGTTCAACCGCAAGACTTCATTCGGCCAGAACATTTCTCCGTGGCCGGTTCCCGAGTTTGCTACAGAGATTGCGGCGCACAAGTACCGTGATCCCTGGACTCCGGTCCTGATTTTTTCCGCAGACTACAAGACACTCTATCTGGGCACCCAATACGTAATGAAGACGACTGACGGAGGGCTAAACTGGCAGCGGATCAGCCCGGACCTGACGGGCGCGGCTGCTTCCGGCCCGGCCACTTCCAATAAGAGTCCCGCTGCCAAGGTAACGGTCGACAATGCCATGCGGCTTGGCTACGGTGTGGTGTTCACCATTGCGCCGTCGCACGTCAACCCACAGGAGATATGGGCGGGGAGTGACACCGGCCTGATCCACCTGACGCTGGACGGGGGAACTACCTGGAAGGATGTGACGCCGCCGGGGTTGTCTGCATGGAGCAAGATTTCCATGATCGAGGCCTCGCGGTTCGATCCCGCAGTGGCGTATGCGGCGGTGGACCGGCATCAGCTCGACGATCTGCAGCCCTATCTATACCGCACGCGGAATTATGGAAAGACATGGGAGAAAATCGTTGCGGGGATTTCATCAACGTCATTTCTGCGGGCTGTGCGAGAAGACCCGGAGCAGAAAAACCTGCTGTATGCGGGGACAGAGTTCGGCATTTATGTTTCCTTTGATGCGGGAGAAAAATGGCGGCCTTTGCAGTTGAACCTGCCCGTGTCTTCCATTCGTGACATGCAGATCCACGGAGATGATCTAGTGGTTGCGACGCATGGGCGTGCATTCTGGATTCTGGACGATATGACGCCTCTGCGCCAGTTGGCGGCAGCAGCACACTCCGGACCGGCGTGGCTCTATAAGCCGCAGAAAACTGTGCGTATTGATAACGACGCCTTTCCGGGAACGCCGCTGCCACCGGAAGAACCCACGGCGGAGAACCCGCCGCAGGGCGCAGTCATCGATTACGTGTTGCAATCGCCAGCGCGCGTGGTCACGCTCACAATCACTGACCCCAGCGGGAAAGTAGTGCGTCACTTTTCCAGCGCGGACAGCACGCCACCCATGCCACACCTGGCCGCGATCGCGGAGCGATGGTTCCCGGAGCCGCAGCGCCTGGAAACTACGGCGGGGATGCACCGGTTCGTGTGGGACCTGGCATGGGGCAGCTCTGGTGTGGTCGCCGCGGATGTGGACAGCGGGGAGGGCGATGACGTTCCGCATGGCCCCCGCGTAGCTCCAGGGGCTTTCCAGTTAAAGCTGACAGCGGATGGGCAGACGTTCACGCAGCCATTGACAGTCGTTATGGATCCGAGGTCCCCGGCCAGTGCGATGGTCCTTGCGGCACAGCAAGATCTGGGCCTGCGCATCTATTCCGACACATTGCGGAGCCGTCAGGCGATGGCGGAGATCCAATCCGTGCAACAGGAGCTGAATCGGGTCGGGCCGCTCGCCAAGAAGAAACCAGCCCTGGCAGCGGATGTGCAGAAGTTGACGCACTCGATTGAACAAGTAGTCCAGGGAAATGCGGGCGCGGTCGGCCTGCGTGAAGCAAATGTGAATCTCGCCACAGCTCTAAGCGTTGTGGAAGGCGGCGATCGTGAGACGCCTTCGCAGGCCATCGATCTGTATCGCCAGTCGAGACAGGGCATGAATTTGCAACTTAGTCAGTGGCAGACTCTGAAGCGGACTCAACTGAAGCAATTGAACGAACGGCTCAGGAGCGCGGGTATTACGCCGATACAGGTTTCTCGTATCGAGCAGCAGGTGGTGTATCAAATGACCCGATGAGAGATCAGATCCCGGGGCTATCAACAGCCAGGCAGGCAATCTGAGTCAAAGGAGAATTTACGCGATATTTGATTCCGACGCTTGTGCTGGCATTGGTTACCGGAGCATTTTTCCTGCTTGCGGGAGGAAATTTCCAGCAGTTCGGCAAACCTCAGCGCGTGCTGCAGGTTGTAGCGGCCCTTCCGCTGGCTGTTTCCGGCATGGGCCATTTTTTTCGCACTGCGATCTACGCGGCCATCGTTCCGCCTGTGTTTCCGCACGCTGGCTTCTGGGTAGTACTGACTGGAGTTCTGGAGCTTGCCGGGGCCGTTGGGCTGTTGTTTGCTGGAACGACCAGAACGGCGAGCGTGTGTCTGGCCGTATTGATGATCGCGGTGTTTCCCGCCAATGTGTACGCAGCCAACCAGACTGTCGGTGGTTTGCATATGCCGAGCGTTCCGGTTCGGCTGGCGATGCAGATTTTCTATGTCATCCTGTTGCTGCTTGCGGGCTGGGGCGTTCCAGGCCGCAAGTCCGCAACCGGAGAGTGAACACTACTTTTCTTTTCGCAGCTTCCACGCAATTTGGCGCAGCATCCCCAGCCATGTCGAGCTGTCCTCCGACGAAAGATTGAGCCTGTGCACCAGGCGGCGAACCGTCTCTTCCTTGTCGTTTGCAGGGCGCGTCTCCATGTAGCCGCTGGCGTGCAGTGTATCGAGCAGAACGGATGTCAGCCTTTCCAGTTCTCCAGAGGAAGCCGGAGCCGGTTTTTCCGAGGGGGACATGTCCGTTTGCGCGCGAATAAGTTCATACAGGGAAACGGCAACGGCCTGGCCCAGATTCATGGAGGGCTGCTCCTGCGCCGTCGGGATGTGCATGAGCCAGTTGCAATGGCTCATGTCCTTGTTGGAAAGGCCGAATTTCTCTGAACCAAACAGGATCGCAACATTGTTTCCAGGCTGCTGCATTCCGCAAATTTCAGCGTGGATCAGCGGTGCAGCCTGGGCCAGGGTCTTGTGTGGAAGCTGGAGTTGACGCTGCTGGATGGCGGTTGTCCCGACGACCAGAGTACAGTCGGCGACGGCCGCGGCCACGCTGGTGAACTCCTCGGCCAGGGTCAGGACGCTGGACGCGCCGACCGCAGAGCGGGCCTCGCGGAACGCGGCGTCGTACGGACTCACAACGCGCAGGCGATGAAAGCCAAAGTTGCACATGGCCCGCGCTGCTGCGCCGATATTAAGCGGATTACGCGCCGACACCAATACGACGCAGATGCGGTCGAGATCCACGGATGACGGCCTCACTGTTTGTGAAACGTGATCACCGTCACGCTCGCATGGCGGAAGGTGTAGGCGATTTCGCCGGATGGAACAGGCATTGTCGTCTCGGTTGGAACAACGCGCTGGGGATTGACTTCATCATTCCCCTGGTCGATGCCGCTGGCATCAAGGACCTGCACCGTTGCTGTCGGTCGCGCAGGAAAGTCAGAGAGATCGATGGACGAGGCGATGTCCTGCGATACGTTTCGGTTGACGCAGAAGAGCGTAAGAGTATCGGCTTTGGAGTCGACAGCCGCGAAGACATCCAGATACGGAACGGCTTCGATCTTTGGCAGCCGGACGTTTCCGTGCAGTACGGAATAGCTGCCGGAATCAACATCCACCGCAACCGGCGTGTCAGCGTCCGCGCCGGCATACATGCGGAATGCGTAATAGGCCGGTGACGCGTATACCTGGCTCTTCTTTTTCCAGATTCCGCCGAACTCCATAATTCCAGTCATGTCAGAGATTGGAACAATGTTTGCATTTCGCATCAACATATTGAAAAATCCGGCGGCGGCGATGGCTCCCCCCATGTTGCGAAATCCGGGAGCATCGTTGACGTTGCCGACAAAGAGCCATTCTGTAAAGGCGAGATGAGCTTTATTCGCGAAGGCACGAGCGTGGCTGATTTGCGTCTGCATCGCTTGCAGCCTTCGGCCCAGCTCCACGGGCAGCGCGAAAGTGGAATCTGCCACGAATTCTGGAGTGGGATTGGGCAGGCGCACGTTCGAGCCGACGACAAAATGCGTTGAGAGAAAATCGAATGTCCCAGCGGGGCTGGTCAGTTGTGCCGCATTCCACTTGCGAAAATGGTCTGGATCCGCACCGGTCGCAATCAGAATCGCGTTAGGATCTACCTTGCGGATAGCATTGCTGAATGCCTGCGTGCGGCCCGGAAGCTGAGCCAGCGTAGGCCAGCCAGTGTTCCATGATCCCCACAACTCATTGCCAAGCTCCCAGTGCAGGCCGCCTTTGCCTTTGTTGAAGTGGTCGTCTACGTAGCGGACCCAGTCGGCTGCCTCCTGCGGAGTGCCGCTGCCCAGATTCAGCGCGATCTGCGGCTCAGCCCCAATCAGATTGCAGAAGCGTAGAAACTCATCCGTGCCAAAGGTGTTGTACTCCGGTATGCCCCAGGCAACATTCAACATGCTGACCCTCTTATCGGGAGGGCCGACGCCATCTCTCCAATGGTAGCCGGAGGTGAAATTGCCGCCGAACCGCACCAGTGGAGTGTGCATCGCACGCGCCATTGCGACTGCATCGGGGTCGAGGCCGTCGATGGCATCCGCAGGAACGAGCGAAAGCTGGTCCAGCTCGACACGCTCATTACCGTTCAACTGAATGACAAAATTCGCAGCGTCTAGGCGATGGAGCGTGTTCCGGGGAAGCACCAGAGAAAACTCATATTTCTTCCATCCGGGTGTATCGGCGGGAACATTTGCGGATGCAAGAACCTTGTTGGAGTTCGCCAGCCGTATCGAAACAGTGAGACCACTGTCGCCGCTGAGATGCCTGGCGTAGAGGCTTCCGTGATATGCGAGGGTTCGATGGACAGGAAGATAGACTTTTTGGAGAATGCCCGTGGGCTTACCGGGAACGGAGATAATTTCGAGAGAGCGCCAGGAGTTGGCCGCGTCACCATAATGCGGCTCGTAGCGGTTCCCCTCGGCAGGATCCAGCGGCTCCCACGGCAGCGGGAGGCCCAACGCGGAAGCACGCTTGAGTTCCGGCTGCTGATCGACCATCGCGGCAATTTTTTGGACACTCCATAACCCGTCTTCAAGGCTGGGATTGACAAGTATTTCCGCCCATAAACCGTTGTAAGTGGAATTGCCGATGGGTTCGAGGAAGGTACCGAAGATTGTGCGAGGAATTTTATAAGTGGCGATTCGATCTGTGTACACCACGATTTTTGTCGTGGCAGGAATGGGTCGAACATTTGTAATTTGCGCACCGGCAGTTGCTGCGGTAATGAAGCAGAGAAACAGGGAGATTAATTGCCTGCCTGGAAGCCGAGTATGCGCTGTTACAGCCGGTTGCATAAATAGAAGAATAAACGCCGATCGAAGTTGCGATGCGTGCAATCTTAGCGTCCGATTCCCGTAAGCAAAGGAATTGCGCCCAGCAATCCAGCATCGTTTCCTAAAGAGGCGGCAAGGATCGGCACGGTTCCGCTAGGGGTCCAGGAGAATTGCCGCACGTAATTCTGGATGTATGGAAGAATCGTGTCCGCGCTTCGCATGACGCCACCGCCGATGACCACTTGTTCCGGACCATAGGCATGGATCAGTCCAACAGTGCCACAGGCCCAAACCTGCAGGCAGCGTTCGCGCAGTTCTATAGCGACATGATCGCCGGCTTTTGCGAGTTGGAACAGCGTTCTAAAATTGATCGTTTCCGCGCGCGCCAACCGGCTCTCGGAAAATCCAGGCCATTCTTTCGCAATCAAAGGCAACGACCAGCCGGAGGCCTCGGCCTCCATGCACCCATATCCCCCGCAGGTGCATTTTCTGCCCATGAAAAGAGCAGGAATGTGACCGCCGAGGCATCCGCCTTGAACTTGCTTTGTGCGGAACAATTTTCCACCGGCCATGGCCGCGCCGCCGATTCCGGTACCCAGAGTGATCATCACCACGTCTTGCACGCCTTGCGCAGCTCCGGCATACCACTCTCCTAGAAGCGCCATGCGCGCATCATTCTCCAAGGCAAACGGAACTCCAAATTCCGTTTGACACCATCGGCGCAGGTCGATTCCAGGAGCATCCTCAAATTTTCCGTTGGTCGAAACCACCGCGTCATTCTGTGTCATAGCGCAAAAGCTCACCGCAAGCCCGATACAGTCTCTGGTCTGAAGTGCAATTTCCGATAGCAGGTCGAAGAGAATCGTTTTCAGAACAGGCAACAGGGGTAATAGACCGGCAGTGGAGTCGGCGGGAATCTCCCGCGAAATCAAAATCGATTTATCTTCAACCACGGCGAGCGTGGCGTGGGAACCGCCCAGATCGATGGAAAGAGCTTTCATTGGTGCCCTTCGGAAATGTTTTGTCTGTGCCGCAAAGATTCAGATCGAGCGCTATGTCGATACCTGATGAAAGTTTACCTGTAGCAGCTTGGCGAGTTTGCTCAGACGTCCGGCCAGATGCCCAATTCCGACGGCGCAATGGTGCGCTGGACCCTGCGCGTTCCAGTTTTGCAGGAAGTTGCGAGCCCCGGCGGGAAATCGATATCGACTGTTGGTGTTTCCAATTTCGAGGATTTCTCCAGGGACGCACTCACCCTCGGCAGCCAGGAGCATAAATCCGGTCTCATTATTTTCGACGACGGAGAGCAATGTCACGGGGCCATGCCGCACCGACATTTCCACGGAAACGCCACAGCCAACTTTACCGTGGTAGACATTTAACGGGCGGATTTTCGTTTTTCCCTGCGCGATTGCCGCGTGGCCGGGGCCATCATGGCCCATAAGTATCAGGTCCGCATCGTAATCGACCGCATAGAATTCCGTGAAGGAACCTCCGGCGCAAAAGCAGTCCATGATTTTCATTGCGATTGCGTTCTTCACCTCATATTCCCCGGCCACGGGGATGTGCCGGGCGGTCAATATCGACGCACCTAAAATGACGGAACTCATCGCATCTGCGTTGGCGGCGTTGCCTGTCCCCTCGTAATAGTAGGCCAGAGAATTGAGGTTGTGGATCGCAACGAAGCGGTCCATTGCCAGCGATGTGCGCGCCGCTCTTCGCAACTCCTCTTCGGAGCAATCTCGCTGAACATCGAAAAAGTCTCGAAAATCGGCGACCCGGCTGGTTATGGAAGGCTCATCAATCGACTGGCAAAGAGCGCTCAGTTCATCCACTTCTAGTATTTCCACATGTGTGCCGAACGTGATCGCCACCTGGGTTACATCTGTCATCACATCCAGCATTCCGCTGTAATAATGGCCGAGCAGGCCAAGCCGGTTGGACGCCAGAGCCGCTTTTACAGAGGCCGCTGCAATCCACTCGTCAATCTCAGTCCAGCTTTGCTGCTCCAGTAGAGTTCCATTCACCACATGGAAAGGTATCTTTGCGCGCATCAGCACGTTGGCAATTTCCGGAGCGGAGCACGTCGAACAATAGGCGAGCCAGTTCGCAGTCATCCTGGTGCGATCCGATAGCTGGTTGAATGCGCGATAGTCGATGGCGGCATTCGGCTGAAGATTCAGCAGGACGACTGGCACCCCAGCCCGTTGCGCCAATGGTAGAACCACACTGGAAACGGCGTAGGTTGTTACATAAATGAAGAGCAGATCGATGTCGGCTTGGCGGCATCGATGGCCAGCCTGTAAGGATTTTTCCGGAGTATCTACGAAAGGCAGTAGTTCGAGAGTCACTCCGGGACGGGTCAACTTGTTCGCCGCTTCCAGAACGTATCCTTCCAGGCGTGATTTTAGTCCTTCGAACTGGCCCCAATATGCTTCCAGACCGATTCCGCAGAGGCCGATTCGCAAGTTTTTTGTGGTCGTCATAAATGTTTTAGTTTTATCTGTTAACCTTCCGAATCTTTTCAGCGATTGGGAATATTACGCCATATAAAATACTTCTCGCATCATGGGGAAGCGCTCGCCAGGTTGAAGTGGACCGGGGTCGTCAAAGTATTTGGCCATTTCTGCCTGCCAGCGCGTATTAACCGGGTCTTGTTCGATAAGGCTCCATACCGCGTCAAAGTTCTCGACCCGCATGTAGAGGAACAATAGTTCGCCGCGCCGAAAAATAGAGTATTCAAAAACTCCCGCGTTTTTTAACAGGGCCAGCATCTCGGGCCAAACTGCCGCATGGGCCTTGTCATAGTCCGTACCCATTCCAGGGCGTAGTTTTAGAAAAAATGCAACTCGCTGCATCACTCACTCCGCATTTTATTTCCAACTGACCACGGTAACGGCAAATGGCGCAAGCTGGATTGCTTTTCCAGCAAAGTACGATTTTCTTGGCGGACCTTCACCACTCTTTGCGTCGACAGTCGAAATCTCTGTAATGTTCGAGCTGTCTGGCAGCAATATATTTTGAACACGGTTTCTCTGATTGATTACCAGCAACTTCTTTCCCGCTGGAGTCAGGAATGCCTGTGCAGCGATTCCATTGCGTGTCGGCACTGTATCGACAAGTTTGTCGCCAGGATGGAAACTGTGTTTGAGCAGCCAGAGAACCCAGTAGCGCGCATTCGGTTTGCCATTGGCCCAGTCGATCATGGTAACGCTTGGGAACTGAGAAGGGTAGCCAACCAATTGAGACTCGCCAATTACATCAATACCCTCCTTCGCCAGGCCAGCGTAGAGATATGCGTATAACGCACCGGCTGCATTCCAATATAAAGGAGGGATTGACGGAATGTGGCCTGCTGCATCCGCTACCTTATCGTTGTCGTTGGGCAATATGACGCCAAGTTCGTCAATATCAGTTCGCGTGGTGGGAGATAAGCGCTGCCGGATTGCGTCGATGTAACGGACGGAGTTTAAGAAGCCGTCTGCCTGATCGAAGAAAGTGTATTGCCAGTCGTTAATCGTCTGCCCAGCGGTCGGACTTGCATAGAAGTGATAAGAAATATAGTCGAGCGGAATTCCCGATCGATGATTTTTGGGGTTTAGAAAATATTCAAACCAGGCTGGGTCTGTTGGTTTCGCTAATGCCAGGCCCATAAATTTTGTATCAGGGCTAATACGATGAATTGCAGAAGCTATGGCGTCATAGCGCTTTGTATACTGCTCCGGAGTTGTATCGTGTTCAAAATCTACTTCGTTTAGTACCTCCCATATGG
>JADEYI010001091.1_pt1 | contig 24314 bp, 13 predicted proteins | sample 8542331 | NCBI WGS metagenome assembly JADEYI01 (sample SAMN16510988, study PRJNA670497) | mine drainage metagenome | isolation source: biofilm near Copperflume 1 | place: Germany: Marsberg coppermine Kilianstollen | collected 2018-02
CGCAGATCCTCAGCCACCTGATATGCCTCAACATACGTGGTTTCAGGAAGGATTATCGCCATCTCTTCGCCGCCGTAGCGGGCCACACGGTCTGTGCTTCGCATCTTCTCGATTAGCATATCGGCCACCCAGCGCAATACTTCGTCTCCTACCTGCTGGCCGTAGTTCTCGTTCACCTGCTTAAAGTGGTCAATGTCGAGCATCACCAGCGAAAGGGGGCGCTTGTACCGCAGGCTGCGTGTGATCTCGTCGGCCAAACAGCGGTTCATCTCCCGCCGGTTGCGCAGGTTCGTTAGCTCGTCGCGGGTGGCTAGCTCCTTGATCGCCCTCTCTACTTGCCGCCTCTCGGTCAACTCGTTCCATAGATCTTTGTACGAGTTTTGTAGCTGTAGCGTTCTATCGGCCACACGTTGCTCAAGCTCCTGGTTCAGCAGCATGATCTCCCGCTCAGCTTGCTTGCTGAGGGTAATATCCCGCGCTACGCAAAGAGTGGCCCTGGGTTGGCTCTTGCCGTCATTTATGACCGAGGCAGCAAGGCTCAAAACTCTCTGCTTGCTCCCTTCTGGCCGGTAATCCACTTCATAGGTTTGCGTAAGCCCCGCCTCTACTAGCGCCCGCAATTGGCCTGAAAAGCGATCATCGCCCAATACCGCCGCCACTGGCTTGCCCGTTAGCTCCTCTACGCTCACGCCGAATATTTCGCCCGCAGCCTTGTTTGCCAGCCTGATAACACCTTCCGCATCCACAATCAGCAGTGCGTCGCTCATTGTGGTGATTATTTCATTCGCCGCGAACGGGCGCGTGATGTTAGCCAGGCGCAAGCGCCACATAGCGAGGGCTACAACTATAAAGCCAAGAATAGCCGGATAGCCGAGAGGATACACTGCTAATCCATAGACTGGGGCAAAGTCAACCACGCTCAAGCAGCCTGCGCCTACAGCTATCAGTAGCCACGTAATGCTCGTTTTACGTACACCTGCATACGCTAGCCGGTATTCGCGCCAGCAGTGAAGCATGCTCACAAAGAGGATGCCGAAGAAGAAGATGACAAAAGGCAAGCCGAGCGCGCCAAAGTTGCTGTAATAACCTCCTGGATAACGGGACACGCCCTCTACCATCGCATTGGTACTCACGCCTGCCGCCGAAAAGAAGAGCGCAACACCCCACCCAAGCCATACGCCTTTCCTATGCTGCGCGTGAAGGCCGAGGCTCGCGACGCTAAAGTGATAGATAGCGGGCGCAATAAAGGGCATGCTCATGAACCCTGCTCTGGCCCACCAGAGAGCGATATGCTCATCGGTAGCGCTGTACATAGCCGCATGGGTAGCAAGCCACGCTGCAACGCTGAGTGTAACCAGGGAAAAGGTGAGGCTCACGGTAGAGCCGCGTTCGCGACCAAGCGCCGACAATCCTGCCAGTAGCATAGCCAAGGATGCAACAAGTGTGAGGGTCGCAGTTACGCTACTTTGGTAGTTTTGAGCATCAAAGAGAGGAACCACCGGAGCTTAGCCTTTCTGTCTTGCATCCTATGTAAGGTTCCGATAGCGCGTCAGGGGCAGCGAAAAAGAAGATTAGCGCCCGAGGTTAAAGAACGAGAGGCCCTTTTTAGGGGGCCTCGAACCAGGAGGAGCATGACAGCGTTTTTTCTCTTTTGTTCTCTGCCCTTATCTTAGCCTACACCCTCTACTATGTATATAGCCTATCGGTACCACAGCAAATCCTCCCTTGGTACTATCAAAGTAGTAGCCCGGCGACCCAAAGGTACTACTATGGAAGAACCCCACTTGTGGAGAGGTGGTCAAAGGGGTGGGGTTTGCTTGCCGCAACTGTATATGCACGTAATTGAGCCTCCGCAAAACCTGCTGTTGGCAGCTCACACAGATAGGCGTTGAGGCGTGGCTCTTGCGCAAGAATGCGCTGCGTCTTAATCATACGCACGGCGAATGTGCGCTCCAAGCGCTTCTAAACGGCCCTCGATTGATTCGTAGCCCCTGTCTATCTGGCGCACGTTGAAGATCGTGCTCTCGCCGTCGGCGCAGAGAGCCGCTTGTAGAAGCGCCATGCCTGCGCGTATATCAGGGCTTGATACTTCCTCGCCCCGCAGCCGCGCTTTGCCTACCACTACAGCACGATGAGGGTCACAGAGGACGATGCGTGCGCCCATCCCTATCAGGCGGTCAACGAAGAAGAGCCTGTTCTCAAAAAGCTTCTCAAAGATCAGAACCGTACCTTCCGATTGGGTGGCCGTTACGAGAGCTATGCTCATAAGGTCGGAAGGAAAGGCAGGCCAGATGCCATCATCTATCTTGGGCACAGCATCATGCACATCGTTGGCTATCCTGAGCTCCTGCCCACCGGGTACAACTATGTCAGAGCCTTCAACCCTTACCTCTACGCCCAGTTTGCTGAAGACGAGATTGGTCATTCTCATATGCTCAGGCACAGCTTTGTGTATCCGCAGTTCGCCTCCGGTCACAGCGGCAAGCCCTATAAAGCTGCCGACTTCCATGTGGTCGGACATTATCGTGTGCTCACCGCCATGCAAGGCGCTTACTCCTTTTATGGTGAGGGTATTTGACCCTATCTTCTCAATATGTGCGCCAAGTGTGTTGAGCATCCGACAAAGGTCTTGCACATGAGGCTCAGAAGCGGCGTTGCATATCGTAGTCTCACCTTCGGCCATAACTGCGGCGAGGATAGCCTGCTCTGTGCCTGTGACGCTGGCCTCATCCAGAAAGACCTCAGCGCCTCGCAGCCTGGCGGCGGTCATTATATACTGGTCACCTGCTACCTCTACGGTGGCCCCAAGCGCTTTGAGGGCCAGGAGATGTGTATCTATACGCCTGCGACCTATCGCGTCGCCGCCCGGTTGCCCCAGTACTGCGTGACCTGTCCGCGCAAGGAGTGGACCCGCCATAAGGAGTGAGCCTCGAACGCGTGAGCCAAGCTCGCGGTCGGGCTGCCTGCCAACCTCTTTAGCTTGCAATGTGACGGTGTGCTTGCTATCTTCAAGAGAAGAGTCCACCCGTACGCCCATCCCACTCAGCATAGTGAGGAGGGTACGCACGTCCTCTATGTTGGGCACGTTGCGCAAAGTCACCGGCTCGTCAGTAAGCAGGCAAGCCGCTAGCATAGGTTGGGCCGAGTTCTTGTTTCCAGCAGGCGTTATCTCACCACAAAGCGGATAACCGCCCTCTACGATTAGACGTTCCATAGTACTCCTGAACAAGGGGTTAGGCGTCACTGGCTAGGGTGAGAATACCAATCCCTGGTCCCTGATACCTGACCCCTACTCTCATCTTGTTGCTCGTAATGTCAGGCTGTAATAGAGAGGCTGACCGATGGCCGGAGCCTTTAGCTTCAGCCAGTTGGTGCCGGGGTGAAGCGCGCTGCCGGGAAGCGCCATAGAAACTGTGCTACCGTCACTTGAGGCGGTCTGCACGTCCACAGGATGGTCATTCAAGGTGAGGATAGGTGTGCCAGGCAAAGCCTTTTCCCCAAAAGCTACAGCAAAGTGAGCGAGTGCCCAGAGAGCGTCAGCCGTATCGGAAGGTGTGCGCCAGCCGGTGCCCTGTCTTGATGCCATGAGCGACTGGGCATAAGCCCTTGCCGCGCTGTCGTAGGTAGAGGCATCTTGCGCCCCTGTCTTGCCCTGGCGAGCAGTGGCGCTCGCCGTGATCAGCACCTCAAGAAGAGGAGCTTGCGCGCCGCTTTCTGCGCCTGGCTGGTCGCTAACCAGCTTGTTGAGCAGAAGTGTACCCTCCGCCGTGTCACCCGTCTGCCAGAGGGCAAGCGCCAACCATGCCTTGCCCGCGCTCGAAAGGCTTGCCCCACTGTCGGTGCGAGACGTGTATGCTATGAGTGCGCGTGTGCTGTCGGGCTGTAAAGCTCCGTACAGCGACAGAACATACAGGCCATAAGCACGCTCATCCAGGGCTGCTGTAGTGGTCAAGCCCTCAACGGGTCGTACCATCTGCGACGACAGGTAGTCGAGGCCGCGAGAAACCACCGAAGTATCCACAGCGGGCTGAGGTGCGCTTCCACCATCTGCCCAGGAAAGGCTCTCTCGCCGTATACCCAGCAACACCTGTGCTGTCGTAGTCACCTGGCTGGGGCCGGAGCCTGGCGCGCTCTGACCCCAGCCTCCATCGTCATGCTGCCAGGAGTATAGTTGCTGTAAAAGCAATGAGCGGGTAATAGAAGAAAGCGCAACAGAGGCAGAGTAGTCCGAGCCGCTACGGCGGTAGGCAGCGGCAATCGAAGCCTTATCGCTCAACCGCGCAGCAGCCAGTGAGGCTTCTTCTCCTGTGCGCGGTGCTTCATCATCCATTCCTGCCGCGATGCTTGCGAGGGTAGGCAACAGCGATGTAGAGGCGCGCACCTCAAGCTGGAGGCCGTCCTCCGGGATGCCGGAAGGCACCACCACTCCCACCGTCTGCTCGCCGGTAAGCATCCCGGAAGCGTAGCTCGTATTTGTGCTGGGATTGCGCTGCACCTGCACATCGAGGCTCCAGTAGCCTGCAATGTGCGCATTGGGCGAGAAGGAGAGTGCGAGGCCGGAAAGACCTGGCTGCCCGGCGACCACCTGCCAATTGAGTCGGTTCCAGCTTACCGGGTCAATTTGCAGGGATTGCGTCTTATCTCCCACCAGGCGTAGCGAACCCTCGACGGAGGCGCTTATATCTGAAGCGGCCCTTTCTTTACCGGGGTTATAGACGGCAACCGATAGCTGGTGTGGCGTGCCCACCTGCACCTTTTGGGGCGGTGGAAGCTGGATGTAAGGACCGGGCAACACCTGAATCACTGACCATGCACTCACATCACGGCCGTCGGTAGTGGCGGCTGAAGCCATCATGTACCACAGGCCGGGAGAAGCAGGAGAAGCTACTGTGACAGTGACCGGGCCGCTAGCCTCAAGGCTTATACTCGGCTCCCAGCCGGTTGACCCCTCTTCAGGCAAGGAGCCTGCCACTCTCACGAACCGGAGAGAAGCAGTTCCTGCAAGGCTCTGTCCCCCACTATCCACCATACTGAGAGTGAGCGACATCGGAGCGCCTGCGACAACAGTGGGTTGCGCCGCAACGCGCAGAAATGTATCGGAGCTTTCTTTCGGCAGTAGCTCCAGCTCGCGTGAAAGTGCGACACCCGCACGGTAGAAGCTGACCATGCCGCCCGCGTAGCTCCCGGGAAGCGTCAGCGTGACATCGTCCCCTCTGGCAGAGAGATCAAGCGACTGCGAAAATTGCTTGCCCATTCGAGCTTGGGCGAGGACCAGTACGTCGCCCTTTATATCTTGTTGTCCCATTCTCACCAGGCGCAAATGGATAGCGCCGTCAGACATGGGCATAGCGATAGCGACAAGATCGAGGCCTGGAGAGACCAACTGCCTGGTGCCAAGCTGCGCGCTACGTATAGATGTGAGGTCCAGGAACTGTGAGGCGCTGCCGCGCAAGTCAGATGATGCACTTTCCACATGTATATAGAGGCCAGGCTCATTATAGGCCGAAGCCCAGGCGGGCAGCGGCAGAGATATAGAAGCGCGACCCTGGCCGTCCGTAGCCGCTACCACCGGAGTGGAGGCCCAGCTATCGCCCTGTATGCCCAGCGTCGCCGTGAACAGTGCGCCCGAAGCCGGCTCACCATTCGTGCCGAGGACGCTTACCGTGCGCGTGATGGACATAGAGCCATCCCAGGCGGAAGGGCCGGGCGCCAGATACACGCTGAGAGTGTCAGTGGAAAGGGGTGTTACCTGCAAGAGGAAATCACGCTGCCCACCGGAGGCGCGTACCCTTATTGTATAAAGGCCGGGGCGCAGGTCCGGTGATAAGGTGAAAAGGCCGCTAACGCCACCTACGCTATCGGGTTTGAGGTTCAACTCGGAAACTACCGCGCCCGTGGAGGTGAGGAGGAGCACCGAAACGTCTTGCTCCACAGATGGAGTGGCGGGGGCTGCGCTTTGGCTGGAGGTCTCAAAAAGCAAGCGGAAATTCACCTGCTGGCCCGGGCGATAATCGGGGCGGTCGGTCTGAAGATTAGCCTGGAGAGTAGGGGCTATATCGCTCCAGCGCTTGCCGGGGTCCGTCAATAGGGCGGCTGCCATGTGGCCTGCGGTGTCACGGGCGATTGCCAGAGAAGCGTTCGCGCCCCGCGTGGACGGCAGCCAAAGCCCTGTTTTGTCGGCAACACCCTTCTCCAACAGATTGCCTGCGGGCGAGTAGAGCGATATTTCGGCTCCAGACCATGAATGCCCCGCCTGATCCGTTGCCCAGAAGGAAGCATTGTCGCCGGTGAGAGTTAGAGCACCGTCGGAGATGACCAGCAACTGCCAATCGCTCATAGTGCCGGACTGCGTGGAGGCGGTGGCTACGAGCAGATAAGTGCCCGCCGGTAGTGGTGGCACCTGTACACTACTTTCCGGCTCTTCCATGACCCGGGGTGTGGGTTGTAATTTCTGCAAGTGCGGTAGGCCAGCAGGCAACCCCGAAGGCAAGCTGCTCGGCCAGAGGCTAGACTGTGCGCTTATCGCCGACAAGAACTCGGCTGGGAGGGCATAGAGGTCGAAGCTGGTGTCTGCGAGAGAGGCAGTGGCGTCGGCATCGCCTGAAACGGCCTCATAACGTAGTTGAGAGTAGCCATTTGCAGCCAGGAGGGCAATGCGCCCATCGAGCATACGGAGCCGGGTCTTCGGCAAATCAACGTTATATGCGAACTCATAAGCGCGCCCCAGAGTGTCGCCTGCTTGTGTGCGCAGGTCTGCTCCCACGCGCAAATATATCCTGCCTGGCGACAGCGGCCTCCCCGGGGTAATCTGTGCGCTGCGGCCATCCGCCGCCCAGCCAATCAACTCGGAAACCGCCCGCCCCGTGCTCTCATCATGAAGTGAGATAGCTATCTCTGATTTAACCATAGGCGCAGTGAAGCTCAGGATAAAAGTAGCTGTAGGGGCAACAGTAGCGCTCACGGGCAGAGTGGACGAAACCAGATATGGGTCTCGCGTATGGAAGCGCCACGATATAGCACGGTCCATTGGCGTGCCTGCCAGCGATCTCGCGCTATTACTGAGGACGACGGTGTAGGTGATGCCACGCAACAGCCCAGCCGAAGCCGGGGAGAAACGTACTTCATTGTCGGCATCCCAGCTGTAAAGACCGGCTACAGGCGGGGCGATTTGCAAGGCGTTTTCTACCGACGCGCGGTCCATAGGCAGGTCAAAGCGGATGCGGATGGTGTCGCTCAACGGCACGTCGCGGGAGCCGTCTGCTGGCATTGCGCGGAGCAGATTAGGCACGGCCATCATGCCGCCCACGCCCTTGATGCCCGATGACATAGCAGGGAGAGGAGTGGCGTTTACGGTGCTTGCGTTCGCCGCCTCGCCTGGGAACTCGAAGCCCAATTTGTTATAGCCGGTGAGCGGGGGCAGAATGTTGAGCCAGTAGCCCAGACCCACAAGGGCCATGAATGAGGCAACCAGCGCAACTGCAATAAGGCGTGGCGAAGGCTCAAACCTGAGGAGGAGTCCCGCGGTGCCGAAGCGCAGAGCGCCGAAGTGGGGCGGAGGCGCACTTTTAGCGAGTGCTGAGCCGTGCGGCGCTCTTTTGTTGCGCACCGAATCGAGCACAGCAGCACGCACCCGGTCGGAGGGGCCATCTTCAATGATGCCACCTTTGAGCAGCACATCAGTTTGCCGCACGCGTGCCAACCAGGCAGCACAATGGGGGCACTGCTGCACGTGCGCCAGCAGTTCATTGCGCTGGCGAAGGGTGACTTCGCCATCTACGTAACGCGACAGCAGTTCGCGGTAACGATTACAACTCAACGCTCCTTGCCTCCCAACTTGTCATCTAGAGCGCCTGAGTCAAGTGGCCCTGTATTGTGCGCCACTTTGTTGTAGACCTCTATAAAAGATTCGCGGGCGCGAGCGAGGCGGCTGAATACTGTACCCTTTGGTATCTTGAGAATCTCTGCTATCTCTTCACAGGAGAAGCCTTCCACCGTCCTGAGCACAAGGCAAACCGAAAGAGTTGGGGGCATTTCGATTAACGCGCGACGTACCAGGTGCGACTCGATTAGCTGGGGCGTGAAGTCCTCGGAAGTAAACTCATCGCTCTTGTCGCTTTCTTCCATGATAGGCATCCAGGTGATGATCTTGCGCCGGCGCATTATATCAAAGCAGGCATTAGATGCGATACGGTACAGCCATGCGCTGATATTAGAGTCCCGAGAGATGCCGCGAATGCTTTGTAAAGCTTTGAGGAAGGTTTCCTGGGTAATGTCGTCGGCGAGTTCCTGGTTACCCACCAGGCGGTAGACATAACGATGTATCAGGGGGCTAAAATGCTCATATATGAGCACAAATGCCTCGTCATCGCCGTTGCGTGCTCGCTCGATTGTTGCTATGTCCATAATGGGATTCTGAGCGGTAAGGAGACCCGGGTCGCTATAGAGAGCCAATGCAAAAAGGGCTATTCGCCTACTGGATTATATGAGGGATTAGCGGGCAACGTCAAGAGTAGAGAATGCCGTAAATGTTCAGAGGAGTTAGGATAGAACAATCCTCAAGACGTATCTATGCAAATACGCCCTCACCCCAACCCCCTCTCCCATGTGTGGGAGAGGGGGCTTGCTTCCTGGCGAGTATCAGGGAGCGCCCCGGCAGCCCCGTCAGGGGCCTTGCCTTAGCACACTACCGGGTGCAACAACTCCGAAGAAGCGAGCCACTATCCTGCTACGGCCTTGCGTTTTCTTTGTAGTATATTGTGTAGATGACACCCGCTTTGTCGTCTGTAAGCAGGAGGGAGCCGTCGGCGGCAACCAGAGGGTCTACCGGCCTGCCCCAAACATCGCCGCCGGCTTGCCAGCCGGTGGCGAAATCCTCTACCCCCATGTTGGCAGCCGAAGTATCAGGCTGGTTGTTCTTAAAGCGTACGAGCACCAGCTTATAGCCCGTCGGCACTGAGCGGTTCCAACTACCATGAAAGGCGACAAACATATCCCCTTTATACTGGGCGGGGAACTGGCTGCCTGTGTAGAAGGCCAAGCCCAGGGGCGCGGAGTGCGCTTGCATCTTTACAACCGGTGTGCCGGTCTTCTCGCAGAAGCCTGCGGGCGTGTTCTGTGTTTTGTCGGGTATCTGGTCGCCATAGCAGAAAGGCCAGCCGTAGTTTGTCCCTTCTTTGATATTGTAGATAGTCTCAGGAGGAATGTCATCGCCGAGGCCGTCGCGCCCATTGACGGTAGCGTAGAGGTCACCCGTGCCTGGCTGGAAGCCCAGACCTACCGCGTTTCGCAGCCCACTGGCATACACCTTCTCGAACTTGCCATCCGCTGAATAGAGCGAGATAGCTGCTCGCTTCTCGTTAGTCTCGTCGCAAACGTTGCACGAGGAGCCTATCGAAATAAGCATCTTGCCATCGGGTCTGAATAAGAGCGTGCGCGTTGTGTGCCCTGCGCCTCCTGGAATGTCGTTAGCCAGCACATCGCGCTTGTCGGCAACGCCATCACCGTTTGTATCCTGCAAGCGCACGATCTCCGTCTCTGTGGCAACGTAGACAGCGCCATCTTTGAAATCTATGCCATGCGCACCCGGCAGATTATCAGCGAAGGTCTTTACGCTGTCGGCTACTCCATCTTTGTTGGCGTCTGGCAACGTGAGCACTTTGCCCGCACCGGTTATTGTGGCGTAAACAAGACCTTCGGGTGAAAGCCCCAGCCAGCGCACGCCATCAAGCCCAGAGGCGAACGCTTTTATATGGAAGCCTACGGGCAGGTTGATTGACCGCTCATCGGCAAGCACACCTTTGCGAGTGGCATCGGTGGTTTCTATGGTAGTAGGCTCCAGTTGCAGCGGCCCCAAGCCCCCTGTGTCGGTGGGTGGGGGGGCCGTCTGCGATGTGGCAACCACAGACTGTTCAGTCGTTGTTGGTTGGTTAGCCTGCGCTTGCGTGCTGCCTGCGCTAGGTGTCTGCTGCATCACAGTGATGGTCTGCGCGGCGTCTGAAGGGCTGATAGTGGCTGTGGGCGTGGGCTGCCCCACTCCATTATCGCAAGCCACAAGGAGCGCCGCCAAAAGAAAAGTAAAAAGAGCCAGTATCCTGAGCTTCATTGTTATCTCCTGACCAGTTAGGGAAGGACCTGCCTCATTCGGTTGTGCAAGTTTCGTTCCCCTTCCACATTGCGCTCGTTACGGCCCTGGCTGTTTCCTTCCTGAGCATATGGTACATATGCGTTGAGAGTGTTAGGACCATGAGTACAGATTATGGCGTAGACTGTGCTATAATCTTTGTGGTATACTTCCATAAGGCAATAGCGTACAGCAACAAAACGGGCAAAGGTAGAGAGACGAAAAGCCGTTTGTACCGGGCCGGTTGCTGAAAGCTGGTAGGGCAGTTATCTATATGGCAAACGACGCACCCCACGAGAATACGGAGTTCCCGCTCCTGCCCCTCAAGAATGTAGTCGTATTTCCCAGGACAATAGTCAATCTGACAATCGGGCGCTCACGTTCCGTGCAGGCGCTCAACATGGCTACGGGAACCGACCGCCGTCTGGTTGTGGTTGCCCAGAAGAACGCTGATAGCGAGGACCCTTCACCTGAAGACCTCTATCCGTTAGGTACGCTAGTCGAAGTACGTCAGGTGCGCCACCAGGTTGATGGCGCTTTGCAGGTTGAAGTAGAAGCCCTTAGTCGTGTACGCATAGGAAAAGTGGCGCAAGGAGCCGCTTGCCTCATGGCAGAGGTCGAGCAGTTGCAGGAGAAGACGGTCTCCGGGCGCGAAACCGAGGCGCTTATGCGCCAGCTGACCGGGCTTTTCGACCGGTACGCTGCTCTCAACAGCAAAGTACCCTCCGACGCCGCCGACCACATCCGCGCAGCGCGCCATGCCGGTTATATGTCCGACCTGCTGGCTGCCCATCTACTCTCTGATGTCCACGAGCGCCAACAAGCGTTGGCGATGACCGACCAATCGGAGCGTTTGAGCCATATCTCCTCGGTACTCACAAACGCTGTGGACATACTGGAAACTGATCAGAGAATTAGGGATAAAGTGCGCGCCTCTCTCGACAAGAGTCAGCGCGAGTTCTATCTGCGCGAGCAGCTCAAAGCAATACACGATGAGCTTGCAAGCGAAGGCGGCAACGAGATAACTGAGCTGCGCGAACATCTTGAGAAGAAAGGCCTGCCTGACGACACCCTCCAACGGCTGTTGAAAGATGTAACCCGCCTGGAGCGGATGCCGTCAATCTCGCCGGAAGGTACAGTCTTGCGCAACTACCTCGATTGGGTGCTTGCCCTCCCCTGGAACGAGAGAAGCGTTGACCGGATAGACCTGCCCCTTGCCGAGCAGGTGCTTGAAGAAGACCATTATGGTCTGCCTCTGGTCAAAGAGCGAATACTCGACTTCCTTGCTGTGCGGCAGTTGACCTCCAGGAAAAGATCAGGCGACGGCAGACAGCACACGTGGCGTAATGCGGGGGATACAGGAAATGCTGGGGACGCCGGGCATGATGAGGATGCCTGGGCTTCTTCTCGCTCGCAGCAAGGCTCAATACTTTGCTTCGTAGGGCCTCCCGGCGTCGGCAAGACCTCACTGGGCGAGTCGATTGCCAGGGCAATGCACCGCAAATTCGTCAGGTTGTCTCTGGGTGGGGTACATGACGAGTCGGAGATAAGGGGCCATCGGCGCACATATGTGGGCGCGATGCCGGGCCGTATTATCCAGGCTATGAGGACCGCAGGCACATCCAACCCTGTCATGTTGCTCGATGAAGTTGACAAGATGGCAGCGGATATGCGCGGAGACCCCGCCGCGGCGTTGTTGGAAGTACTGGACCCAGCGCAAAACCACACCTTCGTGGACCACTACCTCGATGTACCGTACGACCTGTCGGATGTGCTTTTCATCACTACCGCCAATACACTCTACAACATACCCAAACCTCTGCGCGACCGCATGGAAGTAGTAGAATTAGGGGGCTACACCGAGGAGGAAAAGACGCAAATAGCGCGCCGCCATTTGCTGCCCAAGCAAGTTGAAGCGCACGGATTGGAATCGGGGTTCCTTGAAGTACCTGACCGCATGTTGCACTCCATAATAGGCACCTATACCCGCGAGGCTGGGGTGCGTGAACTGGAGCGCAAATTAGCGACGATATGCCGCAAGGCGGCACGTAAGGTGGTGCAGGGGCGCACCACCAGGGTCAGGGTTACTCCTCATAATTTGGAGGAGTTCCTGGGGCCGCCGCGATACAGAGCAGAAGTCGAAATCAGGCACGATCAGGTGGGTGTGGCGATGGGTCTCGCCTGGACCGAACATGGTGGCGAACTGCTACCCGTAGAGGTGGCAGTAGTTCCGGGCCATGGGGGGCTAATCATAACAGGGCGATTGGGCGACGTGATGCAAGAGTCGGCGAAGGCAGCGCTCACCTTTGCCAGGTCACGGGCAGCGCAACTCAGAATCGACGTGGCGGAGCTGGAGCGATCAGACTTGCATATTCACCTGCCCGAAGGCGCTATCCCCAAAGATGGGCCGTCAGCAGGCATTACTATGGCGATCTCCCTCATCTCGGCGATAACCAGTCGCCCCGTGAAGAGCGATGTAGCCATGACAGGCGAGATAACGCTGACGGGGCGCGTACTGGCGGTAGGCGGTCTCAAGGAGAAAGCGCTTGCAGCCCACCGAGGCGGAATGAAGCGCATAGCAGCCCCCTTTGCCAACAAAGCGGACCTTGCTGATTTGCCCCTTGTTATCAGGCGCGAGTTAGACTTTAGCTGGGTTGAGACAATGGATCAAGTTATAGACCTTGCGCTCCACCCCGCCGATGAGTCGCCCGCAGTGCCCGTTGGCGATCTAAGCAACGCAAACGCTGAGCAGCCCACCGCGCAAGATAGCTCGCTAAAGAAACCTCGCGCACTGCAAGCTGATACCCAGGACGTGCAACATACCCAAGCCCAGGGAAAGAATAGCTCCCGAACCTCGTCTTCGGGGCGCAGCAAGAAAGTTGCCCAGCCTAAAAACAAGAAAGCAGACGCGCCTCAGGAAGATACCCAGGCCTTCCTCCCGCCCCAGGGGGATTTTCTGGTGTGAACTGGCTGACGAGCTTTGATTGTCCTTGTGACATAGCTTAGAGCCACACTTTGCAACCTGGTAATTGATCAAAACAGCAGCCTCGCGAAGTAGACAGACGCATATATGTTAGAACGCGCATACTTTTTGTGTGGGACTTGTCCCCTGACAGCGCGCGCTATGCATTCGCTCTGCGCTGTACTGAGAGGTAAAAAATAATTGAGCATAAACCGAAGAAACTACTACCGCGACGGAGCCAGACGCCCGTCGGGCAACCCTGCCTATCGTACGCAGGACCGAGACAGAGAAATAGCGCATAATCGCCCAGCTGGAGACGGCCTGGAGTGGAAGCGTATGGACCTCCACATCCATACGCCCGCTTCCACAGATTACCGCGACCCAGGGATATCGTACCTGGACATATTAAAGAAGGCTGAAGAGAGAGGGCTCGATATCATTGCCTTCGCTGACCATAACAGCGTCGGCGGCTATGCCGCCATGCACCGGGAGATTGAGACCCTTTCTCTTCTTGAGAGGCTGGGCCGCCTTACCGATGAAGAGCGGACTACCCTTGAAGAGTACCGCCGCCTCCTGGCGAAGCTGGTGGTCCTTCCAGCCTTTGAGTTCACCGCCACCTTTGGCTTTCACATACTGGGCGTCTTCCCTGAGGAGACATCAGTCAGGAAGCTGGAGCACCTCCTGCTTGACCTGAATGTGCCGGAAGAGAAGATGGTTATGGGCGCGCCCGATGCAGGATCCACATCTGATGTGCTGAGAGCATATCAGGCGATAGCCGCTGCCGGTGGGCTTGCTATTGCTGCCCACGCCAACTCCTCAAATGGCGTAGCTATGCAAGGCTTCCCATTCGGAGGGCAAACCAAAATAGCTTATACACAGGACCCCAACCTGGCCGCGCTAGAGGTAACAGACCTTGAGTCGCCTGGAAGGCGTAATACAGCTTCCTTCTACAATGCGTCCAAGCCGGAATATCCGCGCAGGATGCACTGTATACAGGGATCGGATGCCCACTCGGTGAACACCGAACAAGCAGATAGCATGAACAAACGTCTGGGCGTAGGAGCGCGTATCACCGAGGTGCTGGTGAGAGAGGCATCGTTTGCCGGGCTCAGAGAGGTGCTTCTGGGCACCGACTTCACGCGCACTCGGCCATATAGATCCAACAGGGCTTGGGAAGCCGTAGAGAAATCGCGCCAGGAGGGTCCAAGCACAGTGCAGGCGTTCCACGAACTGGCTCTCTCCAAATTGCACCGGACGCGGCCCATCCTGCACGACATCGTGGCCTTTGCCAACGGCGAGGGCGGCACCATATATGTCGGCGCTACTCCCGACACCCATCTGGCGATACATGGGCTGGATAGGGCAGATGACGATATGCGTATCCTGAAAGAGGATGTAAAACGCACTATCGAGCCGCCTCTGGACGTCACATTCAACGTTGAGAAGAACGGGGACCGAGGCGTAATAATCATTGACGTGCCGGAGGGCGGCGACCAGCCCTACGCCTACACACCCACAGGCCAGATTTATCTGCGTAAAGAGGGCGAAACTCTGGTCGCCACTCGCGATGAAATCGTAAGCCTGGTGTTGAGTGGCGCTGAGGAGAGAGTTGAGCGTCCGGTACCCGCTGGGCGCGCTCAGGCTCAACCTGCTGCCGTGTTGATAGAATCTGTGCCCACGTCCCAACCTTCCTCTCAGGCGGCGGCGCAACAGCAGCCCATGCGTGGGGAAAGAGTGCAGCAGCCTAATCGCCGGCCGGAGCGGGCGGTGCCGCAAGAGAAGCTTGCGGAGAGGCCCGCAGTTCAGGAAGAGCAGGCGCAACAAGCTGCACCCACCCTTGAGCGAGTGGTGCGCACGCCCTTCCCGAACCTTCCGCCTGAGAAGATAAAAGGCCAGATTCAGCCGATGGCCAGGAAGAACGACCTTATCGTGGAGAGTGCTGCGCTACCCGAAGTGGCAGCTGTGCCGCAGGCAGAGCTACAGATAGCGGAGGGCACAGCCGAGCCGCAACCGGAGCAGACAGCCGCCACTCCCGAAATGGAGACGACCGGCAGGGCGCGGGGGCGTGGAGGCCGCCGTACGACAGGGCGCAAGGTTGGCGAGGCGACGATAATCGAACAAATCCCACAGGGAGCGCCCGCTCCAGAAACTGCTGCGAGCACCACTCCTGAGACAGCAGAGAAAAGCGAAGCTGAGAAGCCTGCGCGAGGCCGCTCGCGGCGCAAAAGCGGCGCTCAGGCTGTCGAGGCCGCGCTCGAAGAAGCAGGCCCAACAGCCGAGCCTATGGAAACCACAGTCTCAGCCGAACATATCAGCCGCGAGGAGAATGTAGCTGAGGAGAAATCGAAGCGGGGCAGGCGGCGCACCTCTACGAAAGGACTGGAGGTAGAAGCGCCCTCAGCAGCGGCAGCTGCCAGCGGATCCGGGGCCGAAGCCATTCTGGTTGAAGCGCAGCTTGAGCCCGGGCCACAGATACCGGGCGAGCTAACGCCCGAAGAAAAAGAGCCGGAGCTAACCGCGCCCCCCCTAACGCGTGGCCGTTCGCGCCGCAAGAGCGCCGCGCAAAAGGCCGCCGAGGCTGCGATGGCAGAAGCGGAATCTGACACCGCAAAGAAGAGTGAGGCGACTGGGGCAAGAGCGCCGCAGGAGGAAACCGCCGCCCCTGAAAAGGGCAGGCGAAAAGGACGTGCCAAAAGCTCAGGCAAAGCCACTGACGCAGCGCCTCAGGGTGAGCCACCCGACCCGCCCACCACAGGCGTCGAGATAGTAAGCACCGAGGCTCACGACGGCACGAGCTATCACACGATGCGTGATTTGCGTAACGAAAGCACCGTGCATAACGTCACCAAGCAGTCAGCGCGGCGGCTGTGGCACTACGCAATCGTGCAGCACGAGCATGGGGACCCCGCCATGTCAGAGATTTTCTGGCACCCTGAGTTGCCGATTGGCCTCTGGCGGCGCGAGCAGCGGGCCGGGGCAGCGCGCTGCGATCTTGTAAGCCGTTATCCAGATGGTTCTATGCGAATCTTCTACGGGGTGACCAACGATGGGCTAAGCGGCCCCTGGCAAGACCTTCTCCAGATGGTCGAACAAGCAGGCTACACAGGGCCGGCAGCGCCGGAGAAATAAACGTGTTATGTGGTAGTCAGTGGTCGTATCGCTTCACTATTATCTGCGACTACAAAGGTACTGACCACTGACTACCACACGGGCGTATGTTATAATAACGCCGAGTCTCCCTCCCCTGAAAGGAATTAAATGAAGAAGCGCATACTTACAGGCGACCGGCCTACCGGGCCGCTGCACCTCGGCCATTATGTTGGCTCTCTTGCGAATAGGATCAAGCTACAGCACGAGTATGATACGTATATAATCATCGCGGATGTGCAGGCCCTTACAGACAACTTTGACAACCCGCAGAAGGTGCGAGATAACATCATCGAGGTCGCAATGGACTACATGGCTGTTGGCCTTGACCCTGATGTGGCGACCTTCTTCATACAATCGCTCGTGCCACAGATAGCTGAATTGACTGTCTTTTACTCGAACCTGGTGACGGTAGCGCGCCTTGAGAGGAATCCAACCACCAAAGATGAGATGCGCGAAAAGGGAATGGAGGATAATGTCACCTATGGTTTCCTCGGGTACCCTGTGTCGCAGGCCGCTGATATAACGGTGGTGAATGCCCATCTCGTACCCGTCGGTGAAGAGCAGAGACCGCACATCGAGCTAACCAGAGATATAGTAGCTCGCTTCAACAACATATACGGCCCGACGCTCAACGAGCCTGAGGCGCTGATCGGCCAGGTGGGCAGGCTGCCGGGCACTGATGGTGTAAACAAGATGAGCAAAAGCCTGAACAACGCCATTTTCCTCAAGGACGACGCCAGGACGGTAGAGCGCAAGGTTATGAGCATGTACACCGATCCCACCCGCCTGCGCGCCACCGATCCAGGCCACGTCGAGGGCAACCCTGTCTTCTCATACCACGATGTTTTCAACCCCAACACCGAGGAGGTAGAGGAGATGAAACGCCTCTACCGCATCGGCGGCATAGGCGATGTGGCTGTAAAGCGGTCGCTTGCGAAGGCGCTCAACGACTTTCTGGAGCCAATCAGAGAGCGGCGCGCAGAGTATGAAGCCAACCCCAGCTATGTACACGAAGTGCTGATGGAAGGCACGCGCAAAACCCGCAAAGTGGGCGATGAAACCCTGCGTATGGTGCGCGAAGCTATGAAGATAGACTACTACCCCGGCAGCGATCTTGAACCGTGAGTCCTCGAGCGTGAAGCGTCATTGTAACCCATGCACGGCTATGCACAGTAGGAGAAGGAGCCGCAATACCTAATTTAGAGGCTTCGATGTGAGCTTATCAACCTTGCAACTGCACGGGAGTCCACCAAAGCTGAATGCAAGCGACGAGGCATCGCTAGCTCAGTTAGTACAAAACACATTTGGCGCGAAAACCTACATCGTGAACTATCAAGTACTCAACTATCACGATGATTACATCGTACTCTGTGCTGAGATAAACACCTCCGGGCTGAAATTGGTTATAAAGTTGGCGGCTGCCCAGGCTTCACTCTCCTCCCCGTTCGAGCAAACAGCCTTTATACACAGGCTGGTAAGTAGCCAAACCGATCTTCCTCTCCCGCAAGTACTGGCGGCGGATGTCTCATATCGCAATTTCCCCTGGCGCTACATAATCAAGAGTTACATACCAGGTGTGGAGTGGTCTGTTGTGCATTCGCAAATGGGATCTTGTGAGTTGAGAGATGCCTACCGGCAAATCGGCGAAGCTGTTGCTAAATTACATAGTATCCACTTCCCACTCTTTGGAGAGTTATCCGCCGCCCCGCCAGCAGGCACAAACAAAGCATATGTAGAGGCTCTGGCCGAAAGGGCCGAGCTGCGTATTAAGAGCGCGTCACGGACAGACATTTTTCTTCGCCTGCTGAATGACAGGTCTGAATTGTTCAGTGATCTACAGCCACCTTGCCTGTGCCATGAGGATTTGCATAAGCACAACGTCCTGTTCACCTGGAATGATGGGCACTGGCGCTTGGCGGCAATCTTGGACTTCGATAGTGCGTGGTCGGGGCACCACGAGTCCGACCTGGCACGTCTAGAGCTATGGGATACCATGATTGGAGATGGTTTCTGGGAGGGCTACAGAACCTCACACTCGCGAGAGGATGGTTATCTACAAAGGCGACCCATTTACCAGTTCCTCTGGTGCCTGGAATACGCAAGCAAGAGCCGAAGGCACATGGCCCTCACGCAACAACTTTGTACTCAGTTGGATATTCATCCCACAGATAGATTCGAGTAATGTGTACCTGGCACCCAACACGCGCCTACTGACACCCTGCTATGCCTGATATCGTTGTCTCCAGTTGGAACGAGCTAAACGAGCGGCTCTACGAGGAGTCGTGGAGTGAGCACCTGGGGCGCTTCAGGTCGAACTTTGCTTTCAGGGGCATGCCCGACGCGGACTACGACCTCAAGACAAGCCTCATGGTGCTGGGTGGAGCTTACGAGCGGCAAGAAGATGATCTGCTACGTAATTTCCGCAAGTATGCGTACCGGAACGCTGTGCCCGGCGATTCTCTCTGGAACTGGCTGGCCCTCGCCAAGCATCATGGCCTCCCTACACGCCTTCTCGACTGGAGCTATTCGCCTTTTGTGGCGATGCACTTCGCCACCGCCAATCTCAGCCTCTATAACGTTGACGCCGTCATATGGTGCATAGACTATGTTAGAGCGCACGAAATGTTGCCCGCTGCGCTAAGGGCAATATTGGAAAAGGAAGATTCAGTCGTTCTGACAGCCGAGATGCTGCACGGCGCTGCGGATACCCTCAGCGACTTTGATGCGCTCGCCGAGGACGATTTCGTCGTCTTCTTCGAGCCGCCCTCGCTTGACGACCGGATAGTGAACCAGTACGCTCTCTTTTCGCTCATGTCCAGTCCAACGGCGAGCCTCGACAAGTGGGTGAGTGAGCACCCGGAGTTGTGCCGCAAGGTAATCATTCCCGCCTCCCTCAAGTGGGAGGTGCGCGACAAACTGGACCAGGCGAATATCACCGAGCGGGTGCTATTCCCCGGCCTCGATGGTCTATGCCTCTGGCTCAGGCGATATTACAGCCCGCGCTTTGACGATCCGCCTCCGCCCTTTGAGTAGCTCATGGCACGCAAGTTGCGACCAGTTGCAGCTATTAATTACCCCGCAGGAAGTGTTGAATGTCGCCGATAGATACCAAAGCCCGCGAGAAGTGGCCCGCCCCCGCTCACGTCCCAGATGAAGCCGACACCGAAGCAGAGGTGGCTAAGGCTCTCAAGGAAGTGGCCGCCGAACCGTTGCGGGCTAAAGCACGAGCCGTGCTCGCCCTGCTGCGAAGCGCCTATGGTGAACCACGCTGGCCTACGCTTGACCCACTGAGCGCGCTAATCGAGGTGCTGTTGTCGCACCGCACTGCCGACCCGCAAACCTGGGTGGCCTACAAAGAGCTACGCCGTCATTTCCCCACCTGGGAAGAGGTGCGGTATGCGCCTGTAGAAGAGATCGAGGCGGCAATTCACGGCACCACCTGGCCTGACCAGAAAGCCCCACGTATCAAGAAGGTATTGCAACAGATCACCGAAGAGCGCGGCAGCCTTGACCTTTCATTCCTTGACAGCATGCCAGTAGACGAGGCCAATGCATGGCTGCAAAGTCTGGGCGGCGTTGGACCCAAGTCGGCGGCGTGCGTACTGCTCTTTGCGGTCCATCGCCCTGTGCTGCCGGTAGACACGCACGTACACCGCGTCAGCATACGCCTGGGTCTGATAGGACCAAAGGTCAGCGCCGATGATGCTCACGAGCAAATACTTGCCCTCCTGCCCAATCCTGACAACGAGCACGACGTGCTAGCCTTTCATCGCGATATGCTCCTGCACGGCCAGCGTATCTGCGTCTGGCGCGACCCCAAATGCCCGGAGTGCGTCCTGCGCGAGTGGTGCGACTATTTCGCCTCTCACCCCGAAAAGCAAGCTGAGGTCGCCGCGAAAGGGCTATAGAACAGGCAGGAGAAAAGCCCTTCTTCGCCTGGGCCTGTAAGGGTAGGTTTTTGCAGGAAGCTCAATTGTCCCTTACATCCTGGTAAGCTAATACCCATCCCCTGACCCCTTCCCACAGGGAAGGAGGAACGTAGGAGGCTCACCTTACGAAGAGGTGGAGAAAGGCACAAGCCCGGGTAGGTGTACCCTCTCACCTGTCATTCTGAGCTTTAGCGAAGAATCTAAAGCACCCTCCTTTGTACCAGGCCAGCATATCAGATTCTTCACTAGGTTCAGAATGACAAGGGAGAGAGGCTTCTCTTTCCGCAAGCTGTAACATTTCTCCCCACTTGCGTAAGGTGAGCCACTAAGCCTTAAGCATTACTCTTCCGCCCGAAATGATGGGACTGTAGGCGGTATCTTAGATCCTTGAGATTTTGGTATAGTTACATCCAGCAACTCTGTGGGTTGACCGTTAGCGTTTGGCGCGGTATTCATAGATGAAAAGGAAGCTCATGGGCCTTACAGAGGCACGACAAAATAGCATCTGGTCGCGTCTTACGACGCGCATCCGCAACAGCCCTCCTGTGCACTATCCCGATCTGGGGCTTATTTGCGTTGGCGTCTTCGTCCTGCTGATAGGGGTAGGCGCTATTATTCCTATCAGGGCTATCTATGCCCGCGATCACGGCGCGACAATGACCGAGCTAGGGTTGATGGCCTCCGGCTTCCTGCTGGGTCAGTTCGTGTCGCAGCTACCGGGCGGTTGGGCCTCCGACAAATGGGGCCGCAAACCGTTGCTGGTCGGTGGTATAGCCATCTCAGGTGTGATCTCGTTTCTCTTTTTGCTCAACGACCAACCCTGGTACTTTATCGCGCTGCGTTTCATCGAGGGCGCGGCGAGCGGCGCAATCAATCCCGCCGCCAACGCCTATGTGATTGATGCCGTTCCCGCAAAAGATCGAGGCGCAGCATTCGGCTGGCTTGGGGCGGCATTCAGCGCGGGGTTGATGATGGGGCCTGCCATCGGGGGCCTGATGGGTGATGAGCTTGGTTACACAGCGCCTTTCATCTTCGGTGGAATAATCACTCTCCTTGCTGCGTTGTTCTTGATGATCAAGATGAGCAACCTCAAACCCGGAGCCAAACAGCCGGAGGTTGAGGAGCCTGCGGAGACAACAGGCGAAGCGGAGGCCAGGGCACGACGTCAAATCCCCAGGAAACTTTTCGCGCCGGCGTTTGTGGGCGCGCTCGTCTTCACAATAGCGGCAGGCTTCGGTGATGGGCTGTTCATATCTATATGGACCCTATGGCTGAACGATCTGCACGCTTCTAATTCTTTTATCGGGTTGACGTTCATAACCTTCTCGCTGCCCCTTATGGTGCTGATGCCCATAACCGGCAAGTGGGCCGACAAATACAGGCTCTCGATGCTCATAGCGCTGCCAGGGATCCTTATCAGCTTCGTCTACGTGACATACGGCTTCCTGACCAACCTGCTACTGATCGCGGGCATTGGCATAGTAGAAGGCACGCTCATTGCCATCATGGGTCCGGCCCTGAGCGCGTATATAGCTGATCTATCGCCAACTGAGGGCAGAGGACGCCTCCAGGGGATCATAAGCACAGTGCGCACAATAGCGGGCTTCGGAAGCTCGATGCTGGTAGCTATACTCTATGGCGTGAGTATGCTCTATCCTTTCCTTATGCTGGCATCAGTGCAAATTGCAATTAGCATCGTGGGTGGGCTGCTGATCTGGCGTGTAGAAAGGCGTACAGAGGCTCTAGCAAGAGCAGATACGCACGTCGCGCAGGCCGAGATAGGGTCTGCCCCTATGCTGGAGGGCGCAGGCAAGTAAGTACAACTTGCTTGGCGCATTGAAAGAAAGCCTTTTGCTTGTGGGGCTTACAAAGGTTGCTTTTCCCTACAAGGGATTGCGGCCCTTGCCATTCTGCTAAGGCGGGACCCCACCCCAGATCCTCTCCGCAAGTGGGGAGGGTCTTTTCAGCTAATTAGTAACGCTGGCGGCGCAGTCCGCTGTGAAGAAGGCGCTGTTCCTTACATTCCATACTATGGACCTACGAAAATATTTGTTGCGTGTGACAACCCTGTTGCGCAGGCTTGACATTCATGTTACATTGGCAGATAGTAAGCTGTAAGACGAGTTTTCAATCAGCGCCAAATGTGATATAGCCACAGGGCTATTTTGCGAATAACAAGGGTAAGAAAATGGCTTCTACGCTGAGCAGGACCAACCGGCCAGGATCTGATAATAAGACGAACGGCCCTGAAGCGGGGCGCGATACAAGCGCCGGCAACGGCACAGCTAAAGGTGCTGAGGTCGCGACCGGTCCACATGTTGCGGAGCAGCGCAACCCGGGTATGCCGCTGGACCTCGATTGGGTATATAGCACGCGTGTCAACAAGAGCGCGGTCGAGCGCAGGGCCGCGACCCTCGTCACCCGCCGCACCGTCAAGAAGGAATGGCAGGCGGCATGGCTGTTGCGCGCTATCACCTGCATAGACCTCACTACCCTCTCAGGTGACGATACTCCGGGCAATGTGCGCCGTCTCTGCGCCAAAGCCCGCCAACCGCTTCGCCAGGACCTTATTGAGGCTCTAGACGTACAAAATCTCGGCATTACAGTTGGCGCAGTATGCGTCTACCATAACCTTGTGTCCGTGGCGGTCGAAGCCTTACAAGGCTCAGATATTCCGGTGGCGGCTGTCTCAACAGGCTTTCCGGCGGGTCAAATCTCTTTCGAGCAGAAGATAGAGGAGATAAACGCCTCAGTTGAGGCGGGAGCGCGGGAAATAGATATTGTTATCTCACGTGCCCATGTGCTTACAGGCAACTGGCAAGCTCTCTACGATGAGGTGAAAGCATTCCGCGCAGCATGTGGCGATGCCCACATGAAATCTATCCTTGCCACAGGCGAATTGGCTACGCTGCGCAACATCTACCAGGCGAGCATAGTTTGCATGATGGCAGGCACCGACTTCGTTAAAACCTCCACAGGCAAAGAAGCCACCAATGCCACCCTGCCCGTAAGCACAATCATGGTGCGCTCGATAAGAGAATACCTGGAGAGAACGGGCTACCAAGTAGGATTCAAGCCAGCCGGTGGCATACGAACCGCCAAACAAGCGCTCGACTGGCTGATCCTGATGAAAGAGGAGCTAGGCATCGAATGGATGATGCCCGACCTCTTTCGCATCGGGGCCAGCGGCCTCCTCACCGATATAGAACGCCAGTTGGAGTACTTTGTCACGGGCAGATATTCGGCAGGCTACAGGCACCCTATGCCTTGAGGAAATCCTCGCATGCAGCGCGCCGATTTCAAGAAGCTAGCGAAGTTGAGAACATTTACATATACTTCATCAGCGACGCGGTAAAGCCTCTGCCTGGCACAAGGCTAATTAGACGTTGAGCTTCTCAAAGACTCTGATGGCGGAAGGAGTTTCGGTTGGCGACGTTATGAAAGCTGGAGTAATCAGGCCCGTAGCCATTTGCATCTTCCGCAACGGCGATAAGATCCTGGTACCCGAATTGTACGACCCGTCTGCGCAGGAAACCTTCTACCGCCCACTTGGCGGTGCGATAGAGTTTGGCGAGAGGAGCTCGGAGGCCGTCGTGCGTGAGTTACGCGAAGAAATAGGGGCTGAGATCACCAACCTGCGCTACATAGGCACAATCGAAAACCTCTTCACCTATGATGGGCAAATGGGACACGAGATAGTGCTTGTGTACGAAGCAGATTTGGCCGACAAGTCGCTCTACGACAAAGAAGTTATAGAAGGCCAGGAAGATGACGGTATGCCTTTGAAGGTAGTGTGGAAGTCGCTTGATGAGTTTGGCAGCCAGAGCATTCTCTACCCTGAAGGAATCATGAAGTTGTTGGTACGCAAGACGCTTTAACTGGCGACAAAGGTCATGGCAATCGTGATCGAGAAAGGATTGGTTCCGTTGGCACCGGATAGTGATGAGGTGATTCGTGTGGAAGGAGGCATAGCTATGTCTAACCCTACAGCTGCCAATCCAGCGATTACTACCTGCGATCCTGCCGAGGGTTATCCTCCTCAGCTTGGGCGCTACGTGGCGCAGATGGGCGAAGTGCGGAGCGACCTCAAGAGCGAAATCGCGGGCCTTAGTATAGAGCAGCTAGATTGGCACCCCGATGAGCAAACCGAGTC
>JADEYI010001092.1_pt1 | contig 24288 bp, 22 predicted proteins | sample 8542331 | NCBI WGS metagenome assembly JADEYI01 (sample SAMN16510988, study PRJNA670497) | mine drainage metagenome | isolation source: biofilm near Copperflume 1 | place: Germany: Marsberg coppermine Kilianstollen | collected 2018-02
GGTCCAGAAAGTCAAACTGTAGCAGCTTATTTCGCTCTTCTGGCTTACGAATAACCTGCCGGGGAAATTCTTCTGCCAGGAAAAGCGCGTTCTTGAAATGAAGCGCTTTTATGAATTGCGCAAAGTCTGCAACCGTTCCAGCGCAGATAATCTCTTCCATCGTTGTTCCTCTTCCTGCTATGGTTGGCTAGCGCCGAACTGCCGAAGGTAGAAATGTTCGCGCATACCTGCCTGTCCAGGACTGCATCCGATTGACAAAGTTTTCAACAGAGGCATCCCGCAGATGTGCCAGATCATCGCCGATAAACGCCCGCATGGCGCGAATGCCTCTATCAGTGCGCACAATTTTACCTTGAAGAGTCAAGAAATCGCTATACTGGGTGCCGTAGCGGTCTTCTTCTGGCGAATTATTCAGCCAGCGGCCCAATCCCCAGAGTTCGTTATCCGGCTCACCACTCTTGCGAATTGTGCTGGTGACAAAACCGCCTGGACGCCCCGCCGTCTCTTTCAGGCTGATTTCGGCTTTTACCTGTCCCAGACCACGCGAACGTCCGGAGCCGAGGCGAATCAGTTCATGCTCCATATCCTGCAAGACGATAAAAAGCATACCGAGCTGCCAGATCTCAAAATTGCGCAGGTGAATTGTGGTCTCGAAGGCGACTCCCTCACTGACCACCTGCAGATCAAACTTCGCGCCGTGGCTGGCTCCTCCGGTCAGGCGGTCAATACCCACTCCATCGCGCAGTTCCCTGGCTTCCTGCGAGACAAGGTACGCATCGCTAATGGCAACACGTCCAATAAAGGCGGTTGAACCAAAGAGCCGACAGGTCGGGCAGGAAGCAGCATAAACAAGGTCAGTTCGATCTTCTAATGTCCGGCGATTTTCCTCGCCTTTCCTGGCATACTGGTTAAATATGCCACCGCATGACTCGCGATAGTCGTTTTGTAGCTGCGTCATGTCGGAGATGCTTTCTCGCATCTCACGGCTATTTAGTTCAAATGGATAGCAAACCACCTGGGATTTGAGGCTGCACACGATCTTTTCAATGTGGCTGCGAAACACGCCCTTGAGCGAACTACCGGGAATGAAGACCTCCTGTTTGCCACCACGATTCGTCAACACCGGTGTCATATCCGGGCCACTTACACTGGCATGGCCGGATTTCACCAGCAAGGGTCCTGTTGTAGTAATGCGTACCGTGCAGAATGCTTCGTTTACGATCTTTTTCAACATAGCTAGCTGGCTCCTTCATTGCTGGTAAACATCTTCGTAATTTGCTCCATCAGGAAGACTTCACCTTCGTCTTTTTCATAGTGGCGCGTCACATCTCGTTTGACCAGGTAATCTTGCAAGCGCTGGCGGCGTGTAGCATCGTCTATTCCATCACTCACCAGTTCGAGCGCGTCAACGGTTAACTCCTCAAGTTGCGCGACGCCAAGCCCACGCGAGCGTTTGCCACCGATCACGCCGAAACCATGCACATATTCGCTGAGTCCGGCGCACAGAAGCTGGAGTTCTTTGGGGCTGGCATTTTCCAGGACGATTCCCATCACGAAGGTTGCGCTTGCCGGTACGACCTCGAAATCGTATTTCAGCCGATCACGTGCCTTCTCGCTGTCGCGATCTATCGCTACCCCGTCACGCCGTTCGATAATGTCAACCAGTTCCTGCTCAGACATATAGAGATCATTGATGTTCACATGTGCAGCGGCGAATGGCGAGCCAAATAGGCGGCAGGTGTTACACAGTTCATCTAACGTTTCGTTGAGAATCTTTTCCGCTTCCTGCGGGCGATTGCGCCGGCGGCGCGCCACCTCCCATTGCCTGATCGTCGGGCAGATGTCGCTTTGTTTCCTTCCCTGCTGGTACTCCTTGTTGAGTTCAGTCTCATTCAAGTCCATGAGCGCGCAGGTTGAAAATCCTGGCAAACCCGGAACTAGCTTTTCTATTGTGCTGCGCAATGCGCCCTTGAAACTTGAGCCGGGAATAAACGGTTTCTGATCGGGGGTCAAGACCACAGGGCTATCGCTGCTGCTCAACGTCACCTTACCGCCGCCAATATGCAGGCCCGTCTGCATCTTCAATTTGCCCTTAAATACATAGCGGTTACGTAGTAGATATCTGCTTTGTATGTTCGTTGTCATTTCTACCTCCTATAAGGCCCTTGTTGGAAGCGCCGCTGCTCTTTTATCTCCGCCTCAGCCAGCAAATTCTCGGCCAGGAGATGCTGGACATACTCACGGGTGAGCCGACCTAACATCTCGCGCTCATCTTCACTGCTGACACGCCGACCATATTGATCTTTCGTCAGAGAAAATTCAGTGTCGAGCCGTTGTTCCAGCCGGACGAGTTCTTTTTCCAGGTGCGTGTAAAAGGTCTTGATATCGCGCTTGTTGGAAGGCCAGTTTCGCTCTCGCTGGTGTTCCGCAAAATTTCGCACATTCTCATAGTTGAGAGTGAGCGCGATATTCAACAGTCCGTTCACCTGAGTTGCAGGTAATGGATTGCACTTCTCTTTCTGGATCATCCGGCGCACAAATGCTACGGACTCTGGATAGAGAACCGTATCGCTGAGTAACTCGATTTTTTGTAAGTGCTTTTGAGAGAGCATGATGCTTACGACCCCCTCTTGTTTTTCCCCTGGTTTCTCCCGGCATCTTTACCCTGAGTGTTTTGCTGGTTCAGGGTGTCGCCCAGGTTGACCTGAAATTCGTACTCCACCACCATCTGGCGAATAAACTGGCGCATTAACAGCAGGTGAATACGCCGACGCTCTCGCTGGTCTTCTTCGCTTTTGTCGCCAATCTCCAACGAGGGTTTTTTACAAATGATTCCCACTCTTTCTTTCAAATTTGTATCGAGATAATTTTTCAAGCGCACACCAAACAATTCATTAGGCGAGTCTTTATGTGTCTGACGCCAGGAAGAGTTTCGAGCGGTTTGCTTCTTGATATAATCGAAGATATCAGAGGTTTTATTGGTGCTTTCCGCGATTGTTTCCAGACCCGTCAACTGTGAACGGGAGCGTTTCAGCACAGCGCCGGCATGATCTCCCAGCTTCACCGCGTCCTCATAGAATATATCCGCCTGGTTGTTTACCTCGAGAATAATTTGCATTTCTTTGTTCATTGCAACGTAACCTCCTGATGAAATTGGTCAGAGATACAGATGCGTCCAAAGCCCTCCGCCTTGCGCCTGCCAATACCTTCTTCCTCAGGCCGGTAAAGGGCATCGATGAGTGTAGTATCCAATGGTTTATCGCAGGCAAACAGGAAGACAGAGCTGGTATCTATCGCCAGTTCATTCGCGCGCGGCGTTCCCCACAGCTCGTTCCAGCCTGTAACACGCCGTGTGCTGCTAAACTGGCAGAGCAATTTAAGGCTTTGCTCAGGCAGATCTAAACTACTTTCCAGGGTGTCATTATCTAGTAAGGTATCAGCGTTTATGCTCGTGTAGTAACCTTGCCAGCCATCGGACAGGATTACGGGCGAATGCAGTGTCAGCGCGAAGTAAAACGGTGATGTATGTAGTTTGAGGGACTCAGCTTTTTCCTGTAAAAGTATGTTGAAAGCCTCAAGTCGCTTTCTGAAATCATCTTTACCGGTCGGGGTGTCAGGTGAGTCTATGCGCAGTCCCACTTTGCCCAGACCGCGCGTGCGTCCCGTTCCTACTCGTACCCATCCCGCCTGAGCATTCGCGACCTTGTCTATAAACTCCTCAAAGGGCTGCGCGAGCGTATCCGAGAGTTTCAACAGACCCCAGAAATCAGCATCTTCTTCGATGACTTCGCGATTATAGAGGATGCCCTCCTGTACTGTTCCCGTCACGCGATTGATGCCGTTATGCGTTTGCAGGCGCATGTCCACTTTGGCTTTGAGCATTGGGCCGCCAGCACCGAGACGCCGATAATATCCCGTAAAATTGTCCATAGGCCGGTTGAGCTGCCCACAAACAGCGCATTTTTTATGCTCTTGCAAAGGTGTAAGCAGTAAATCAGGATCAGGTGTCGTCTGATCAGCCAGCGCGAACATTGCCCAATCCAGCAGGCTATCTCGCACTCCATGTCGCGGCTCGTCTATATCAGTCTCGTGTTCTGTGGGAAGAAATCCTGGAAACCGCTTGCATGATTGCGCCGTCTTCGGTAAGGGATAAACAGGCCAGCCTGTCGCATTCTGAAACACGTCACTTTTTTTAAATGACGCGGGATATAGGTTGGGAAACCAGACCTGCTCGTTCAGAAACAAGTCCTGGAACCTGATTTCGTTGTCTGGATAGAACAGGCGATAGGCTGCAGCCAGGCTCCCGGCCAGGACAGTTCCTGGAATATATTGCGCGCTGGCCGCTCCTCCCGGCGCGTGATCGGCGCGGATGGCGAGGGGAGAGTCGGCGCGAAGGGTAAGTGCATAGTATTTCACCGGCTATCCTCCCTATTGTAATGTGCCAGCACATCCAGATGCGCCAGCCAGTTTTCCCATTGTTCCGCGTGTATGCTCTCGTCGTTCATACTGATACCCTTGATCTCGCAGGCGCACATACCCTTGCCAGTGGATTTGTTGCCGCCAAGCCGATCAACCAGTTTTAATCCGGCCAGCAAGAGTAGCAGCGAATACGTCGGTGCATTGCGCTGATCCTTTACATTCGCGAAGTCTGGATAAATACCTGGATCGACAGGCATACATTCCAGCGCACCCTGAATTTTCCCGGTAAAGTTGACATCGCGGTTGCCGAACTCGCTAGAATAAAGCGCGCCCGGTACGGCAGTATGTGTTGGCCGGTCTATGCGTACCTGCGTATATGTCTGCACTTGCAAGCTTTTATAGTTACCCTCTTCACCTGCATACGCCGCCTTTTCATCGCCTTCCTGACGCGCATCATCAAAAAACAGGTGTCCGGGGAAGGTGTGCGAGCCAAAGATGCGCGTTGCCATTGTTGGCCTCGCATTGCCCAGCCACAAGAGGGCCGCTTCTGCATTGTGCGGGCTTTCTATGCGTCTTATTTCTTTCTCGTCGGCATACAGACGGGATAGTTGTTCGCAGCGTTCGCGCACCATTCCCTTAAAGGTAGAACCGGGTACGTAGAGATACCCACCGCTATCGCGCACCATCGTGCGATCAACCAGCACATCTCGTATCCCGGTACCCAGGTGAAACAGCGTCGCGAACCTCAGTGAATAGTCGATCTGGATGCGATCATTTTTTTGCTCCACCGTTCCCTCCCTTTTGCTCTATAAAGTCATATAGCTCGGCGAAATCCAGCAGCGGCGAGCGGTAGACATCTTCACCGTCTTCAAACCAGGGAAATGTCATACGTGGGAACAAGGTTCCCGGTTTCTCATTTTCCTTATGTGGTTCCTGATAGCGACTGGCAACTGCATACACATATCTGTAGACATGCTGCCACTGCTTCTCTTTCCAGTTATTGAGTACAGCGCGCGCATCTGAAACAGAAGTGGTAAGGTTCTTTTTTATGACGGCCTCGCGTAACTGGTGCAGCTTTGTATGGCCCAGGTCTATTTCTTTGCCTTTTAGAACAGCTACGCGGAGTTCTTCCAGCTCCTGAACGCTATACGGTCGCAGTGTAGCATAGAATCTGGTCTGCTCATCTTTATTCTTCCGTGAGAGCGACTCCATTATCTTGTCGAACTCATGACCGGTATTGCCTGCCACAACCACAAAGTTAATGGTTGTCTTGTCGAAGTCCTCTAGCTTTCCGCGTTTCCCTGCCGCTTCCTCACGTTTCGCCCCCTCCTTTTTAGCATACTTCAATGTTGTATCTGCTAATGCATGAAGCAGGCCGAAGGGGTATTTCACCGGCGCGAGGACTACTGCTACTGAAAGAGTATAACCTTCTTTTTTCTCTCGGATATCATTCTTTTTCGTCTCATCACGGAATTCTTTTGCCAGGGTAAGCGCCACATCCATCGCCACATTCGCCGGTGTCACGACCATTACATCATCGCCGCCGATCATCAAGATATCGAATGGGAACATATACTTATTTTTGCCTTCTCCCGACACTATTGGAAGATGTTTGACAATGGCCTTGCTCATGGCGGTATAGATAGCATTATCAACCGTCTGCGCCACAGTTTCCCGATCTTCCAACGTTTTCAGTTCATCCATGACTGTTCCCATCTGATTTGCGTCGGCATAGATGAGGGCCATATAGTCTTTTCCACCTGAAAGCCCCTCTAGTTTGTTGAAGTCCGGGGGACGGTCTGTATTAAACTCCAGTTTGTATGTTGGCGGCAGCATACCAATTAGTTTTTCCCAGGCAAATGGGTTTTCTGGATGTTCGACAACGTTCCCGGTTTTTACCTTGTCCTCAACAAGTTGTTCAATTCCGCCCCTCACTTTATGATCTTCATCGCGCTTTTTCAAGCATACCCCACAATATCGCCGTTCCTGGTCATCAGGATCAGCACTTTTACCTTGATACTTATCTTCAGCATAGTGCACACCGCAGGCATCACAAGGACGCATAAACGGATGCGAGGGAAGAACTTCAATTTCCTGGTGAGATAATCCCTTATTTTGTAGCAGGCGATAATATAGCAGGCGCATATATGGGTGTACTCTTTTGTTATGCCAGACATCATCGATGTCATCTGGGATTTTCTGCACGGCGAAAGAAATTGTTGCGCCGCTATCTGTTTTTTCGAGATAGGTACGCTGGATTGCTTTGCCGAAATCAATTGCTTTCTCTTCACTATCTTCTACCAGGAACATCCCGGAGCCACCATTAGTGTAGACCAGTTTTGCATTATACTCTTTGGCAAGCCTTTTCATTTCTCTACGGTTGAGCTTATCAAGTAGAGAACTGGCACCACGAATCTCTTTTAGCTTATTGGTAGCGAAGACAAATTGCTTAATATGGTCGGTGTCTACAGATAGCAGAGTTTTTGATCCCACGAGTATCACACCTCCAGCTTATTGAACTTACAGTCGAGGTATTTGTCGAAAGCAGTATATCATAGTTGGGCTGCATTGAACATCAGAAGTACTTCCGGTTTTTCTCATAATGTATTCTGAATTACACTATCCTCACTCTCCCCATCCCCATCGCCGTCTTATACCCCACGCCACAATAGAACGCCAACTGCCCCAACAGCAGCATCTGCTGCCGCACCGTCAACGGGGCCTCCTCTGTTACTGGATCATCTGGCCCACGCAGGATATACTTGCATGTACCAATAAACCCCTGTTGCCAGTGAGTAGTGAACTTCACAGTATGCGGTTTCAGGTTATAATCGTCAATAACGACACCCTCTTCCTGCACATATTGTTCGATTGCTTCTCGCTGCACGAGATTTACCAGTTCGGGAGGAGCTAGCTCGTTCCAACGTTTCGCCAGGTAGGGAAACACGTAGTGGGGGAGCGGGAGAAGCGCGCTATAGTTGCCGTATTCTCGATTTTTAGCGTTGCCGCGGTTAAAAGTAGTGAGCGAAGCAAACTCGAGTTTCATGGGTACGGCTTTGCCAGGCTTTCTGGCTCGCACCGCCTCCACCAAATCGGTAAATGAGGTAAAGCCTGTCCATCCCGTTGCATCATCGTTTTCAAGCACGACTTCTTCGAGCAGCAGCGATTGCTTGCCGAGGCGCATAAAGGGCGGCTTGACCCTGGCGGTCGTGTTAGTGCGCGTGAAGTCGGTCAGTGCTTTATGAAAGAGTGGGAAGAGTTCTCCGAGTAGCAGGGAGATACGAATCGTGTAGGTTTTTTCGGGCGAGAGCGGCCAATGCACATTGCGCCTCTCCACTTCGAGCATCTTTTCCGGCGGGAGCGGGAATTGCAGGCTGGAACAGGTGAACAGCCGCCGTTTATTACCCGCGTGTAACCATGTGGCTACATCGGGCGCGGCTGTCCCCAACCAGTCGAGCCATGCTCCATGCACTAATTCTCCATTAAATGGCATTAATGTACCTTCGGCGACGGGCCGCAACTTTAAGAGGAAGGCGTAGAGTTTAGCGGGCGAAGCCGTTTCCAGCGTCGTTAATGGCGCTGCTGGCATCGATGATGTTGACGCACTATCCATAGCCTGTATGCTGTCCTTTCGCGCTGTAGTTACAATTGTGCTATTGTACCTTAAATCTCTACTTTAGTCCATCATGTATGATAGAATGGCTACTATATCATGGCTGAGGCTCGAATACTGGCAGTGGGATCAGCTCACCGATCTCGTGCGCTACAGAACGCGAAGCAATGACGACGGCTCCTCTGAGCGTTGGTTGATGACAGGCAAGCCAGGCGACGCCCGCTTTAGTATAGAGTCGTACCAGGGCGGTCAGCAACCAGTGCGGAATTTTCCCATCGATGATGACACCGCGACTGGCTGGCACCGGCGGAAACGCCAGTTGCTCTGTCTGCAAGTGGTCAAGATAATCAGTGTTGATGCGGGTGGTGAGTATGAAGGCATCCTGATATTCGCGCACATGAACGGTTATTTCATCTGATGATGGCTTCTCGTTGATGTTCAACACGGGTGGAGCAAGCCAGCCAATGCGTGGATCAAACTGATAAAACGAGTGTTGACCGGCAGACGCAGCCAGCATCCCATATAACCAGCCCGGACCCCGGCCATAGACTGCCAGGTCAGTATGGCCCGGCAACTCGCCGGGCAGATGCTTGAGCATCTCAGGCGTCCATGCTTGCGCCTGTGGATCGAGCTTGCGCAGCAATGGGTCGAGATTGATAGTACATTCTGTCGGGGCCAGCGCAAGTTTTGCCTGCTCCAGGTCTTGCAGGGAATAGGAGGTGAAGAGAGCAGCAATACGCTTAACCAGCGCGTCAAAGAGCACGCCCTGTGCCGGAATGCCACGTTCCAGGTTCGCGTGTCTACCCTCCAGGACAGGTGTTTCTGAAATGATCGTTGATACACCGTCGCGTTCAGAGAAGATTTCTGCCAGGGGTAATAGACCTGCCCGGTTGGCGAGGGCGCGCCAGGTATCGATGCTTTCTGGCTCGTCACGACGGAGTAAAAGCAGGGAATGCGTACATGCCTGCAAGATGCGCATCTGATTCTCGCGAGGGCGACCGCCCATATCGACCAGCAGCGGGAGATGGCGGCCTTCCAGGTCGCGGCAGATACCCTGTACGAAACTATCGCTCCATGCTTTTTTAATGCGTAGCACGCGAATTGTTTCGGGATCAAGCTCGCGGTGAATTTCCTGGTACCAGTTGCCCTCGCCATCGGGGCAGGCGCGTATTGCATGATGCCGCACGCCGCCTTCATGCAGCGTCTTCGTCAGGCTATAGAACAGGACAGATTTCCCGGCGTTGGGCGGCCCGCCAATGAGAATGGCAGGAAGCAGGTTGACCATCACTTTGCTCCAATCGCTATCACTATCATACGCGCCAGTTGCTATCATAGAGTTCTACCAGTGTATTGAACGCAAGCTAAGGAGATACTCGTGCCAGAGCCAAAGTATACTCACACGCTGCTCGCCATGCTGGGCGGGCAACCACAGGTGGTAACGTTCACCCTCGATCTGCTGCTGCGGCATGACTTTCCCATCCGCGAAGTGATTGTTATTCATCCACATGCCGCGCAGCCACGCCTGCAACATTCGCTGGCCCATCTCAACGCCGAGTTTATCAGCGATTATTACCAGTTTGACGGCCAGCCCATTCCCTGCCATTTTCGCCCGAAGGTGCTGGAACTGGATGCGATGCCCCTCGACGATATCGCCGACAGCACCAGCGCAAAAGGAGCGCGCGAGACCATCTACCACTTCATTCAGGAACTCAAGCAGCAGTCGCGCCATATCCACCTCTCTGTAACAGGAGGGCGCCGCCTGATGTCGCTGCTGGCTATCTCCGCCGCTCAGTTAAAATTCGACCCGTTCGATCACATCTGGCATATTTATACGCCCGATCCGGTTAAAGAACAGGTCAGAGAGGGCAAACTTATGCATGTTCCGCCGGACGCACGTGTTAAGCTGATCGAGGTGCCATTCATTCCTCTGGGAGCGTATTTCGCCGGTATCGAACATATAGCCGACTCCACGCAAGCAGTTCAGCATCACATGGACATTCAGGAACGCAAGCGTTGTCAGCAAGTCGAGCAAGCGCTGGCTCACAAACGCCCGCTTGACATCCTGAAAGCCTACGCGAAAGGCATGAGTCCGCAGGAAGTAGCCGGTACTCTTTACATTGCCCTCAGTACAGTCAGTACGCATACCACGAGAATCTTTAACGAGTGCCGCAATGCCTGGGATCTACCGGAAAATCACCCACTCACCTACCACTTCCTGCGCGAGCATTTTGGAATGTACTTCGGTTACAATGAGTAAAGTATACTGCCATAGACCGGTAAATGCATCAGAGGGAGTTCCGATATTTTTCACAGGAAGTTCTGAGGCGCTCTGCCAGTGATCGTGGTACATTTGTAATGACAATTTCAATTGCTAAGAGGTGCAAGCTATGCTACTACTAAACTTCACCCACCCGCTCACCGATGCACAGTGCGCGCAAATCGAGGCGCTCGCCGGATCTCCTATCGAGGAAGTACGCACTATTCGCGTGCAGATTCGCCATGATGAGGCGCTTGAACCCCAGATCACTGCAATCGTCGAAAGTGTAGGCTTATCATCCCTCGAATGGCAGACGCGCCCGCTCTTGATAAATCCCCCCGGCTACGCGCCCGCGGCATTTGTCCTGTTAGCCGAGTTACACGGGCGCACCGGCCACTTCCCATCGTTAGTGCGTCTGCGTCCAAAATCCGGCCCCGTGACCACCTACGAAGTCGCGGAACTGCTCTCCCTGCAAGAAGTTCGCGAGGCTGCACGCGAGCGCCGCTAAGCAATTGACCTTCATAAAACCCCTTGCATTTTCCCCCATCATCAGCTATACTCTAAACAGAGCCTGCTTGCTCAATCGCCTGCCACCTGATCGTCTCCTCTATCCACCTCCCGCAGCGTCGCTCCAGCCCGGAAAGGCATCGCCACACATGACCAGCCCATCGAGTCAACCATCACCGCGCACCCCCTGTTACGTCCAACACGCCTGCAACATCCGACACAACCAACACAATTACCCGCAACATCCATGCTACATCAGCAACAACTGACACAACTGACACAACCAACCCTCGTAGTCATTGTAAAGACGGGGGTGGGGCCACTCGCAGGCGTCCTCGTCCCCTTCATTGCTGTTCTCGCCTGCATCATCGCCCACATTGACAAAGCTCCCACAAAATGAATCAATACACGTAGTACCATCTGAAAGGACGAGAGTGTATGTCTCAACTGAGTGTTGGCCCCCTTGTACGGACAGTTACCCCCGACAGCGTCACCATATGGACGGAGTGGACGCATCCCTGTGAAGCGACACTGCACCTCACTCCTGCCGGCCAATCTAGCGAGCAAACCGCCAATCCACATACAGTCACCTCCCGCACACTGAACATTGGCAATCACCACTACGCCCTTTTGCGGTTGGGTAATCTGCAACCATCGACCTGGTACGACTATCACGTCACCTGCAAGACAGATGGAGGAGAACTGACAACAACGGCCCCGGTATCCAGCGCAATGAAACAATGTTTTCGCGCGCTGGACCCTCCCGAAGCTGGCAACATGCTGCGGCTCGCCTATGGCTCATGTCGCAAACCTTCCGTTGAGCCAGATGCCCTGAACGCCTTTGGTGAGTGGCTCATACAACACTTTGAGGAGCGAGAAACCGTCTGGCCCCACCTGTTGCTTTTAATTGGAGATCAAATTTACGCCGACGATTTCACAGGAAGGCGAGGCCGGCATAAAGGGACAACCTCGCTCATGCAAGATGCTCCACTAGAACCGTCTCAACGCGGCGCGCAAACATTCGCCGAATTTGCCATGCTCTACCAGCAAGCCTGGACGAGCGATGACGGTATACGCCAGGTACTGGCAGTCATCCCAACCTTCATGATCTTCGATGACCACGAGATCACCAACGGCTGGAACACAACGCCGGACTGGCGGGCGCGCGCGCTTAAGCACGGACTCGAACAGATGCTCGTCGATGGCCTGGCAGCCTACTGGGTCTACCAGGGTTGGGGCAACCCCACCTCGCAAAACGAGGCCAGCGACGCCTTAACTCGATTGATGCAAGAGGCGGCACTCAGCGGAGAAGACGCACTCGAACTTTTGCGAGCCTACATGCGCAAAGCGGTGTATGAAGAAATCGCTCCACACTGGCAGTATGACATCCCAACCGTGCCACCAATCTTCGTAATGGATGTGCGCGCCGACCGGCCCGCCATTCTGCATGACAAAGATGACACCGGCGCTCCCGCTCGCATCATGTCGCGCCAGCAAATGAGCGAACTCCAGGCATGGATCAAGAGCCATGACACATCGACCGTGCTACTCGTTTCGTCAGTCCCTGTGCTACTTCCCCCGCTGATCGGCTTCGCGGAATATGTAATGGGCGTTCGTCCTTTTCATAACACGCCCTTGCAATGGCTGGGACACCAGGTGGCGCGCATCCAGCAGCGAGTCACGCGGCGCATGAGCTTCGATCACTGGCCGGTTTTCGCAGCCACCTGGCGCGAACTGGCGAAACTTCTCTCCCACCGCGAGCACGATATCATCGTTCTATCGGGCGATGTTCACTTTTCATATGCAGCAGCAGCGCAGCGCGGTATTTTCCACTCGCGGAAGCGCGCGACACTCTACCAGCTTGTAGCCAGCCCATTCTCTAACACACTGGAAAGCCGGGACGCGCGTCTTATACTCACCCAGGCCCGCCTGAAACGAGCCATCTACGGCGGATTTCAAACCCGCGTGCGCACCCTCACCAGCGCACGCGCAAAAGCGCGCGTCGCCCACGATATACTCATACAAAATACAGTAGCTCTCGTCACCTTCGAGCCTCACCCTGGCAACCCCGGAGAGGAAAGATACTCCATCAAACAAACTTATCTTGGCGTTATCGATGGGCAACTTGAGGAGGTCGCTCGCCAACATATGTGAACAAAGCGAGATATGCCTGTAGCCTGGCAGCCAGGTAGCACAGGCGCAATCATCGACAATACAGATAGAGACATAATCATCTGTTAATTATGTTGAGTCTCAACGTTATAGAATTAGCGAAATGCTTTCCTGTATTTTTTCTCACGTGTATACTGGCAGAAAAGCATATCAACGCATACCGGCACCATACGAAAGAAGAGGTATAATTCATGAACCCTTACGACACCACAACGACATCAACGCTAGCCGCGTATAGCATAGGAGTAATCCTTTTTTCCCTGCTCGCGGGACTGATTGGCCTCATTTTTGCTATCATCATCTATTGGAGGATTTTCTCAAAAGCCGGCTACAGTGGCGCCAGGAGTCTCTTGATGCTAATCCCTGTCGTCAACCTGATTATCATCATCATGTTCGCCTTCAGCGAGTGGCCAATTGAACGCGAACTCAACCAGTTGCGCCAGATGGCAGGCGGCAGGCCCGGCGGCTTCCCACCACAGTATCCTCCTCAGGGCGGACAATACCAGCAGCCTGGACAGTACTCGCAACCCGGGCAATATGGGCAGCCGCAATTTCCCCAGTCCGGGCAATACCCGCCGCAGCCATAACATCCGTTCGATGCGCATTCTTCCTTTATGATATGGTATAGTCAATGAGAAACCGTCCGGCTCTAGCGTATCATAGAGGAGCGCACATCATGGATTTTGCCTACACCGAAAAAGTCAACCGGCTGCGCGAGCGCGTCAGCGATTTTATGCAACGCCATATTTACCCCAACCAGCAGCGTTATCACGACCAGATCGCCGCCTCGGGCAACCCGCATCATCATGCCGAAATTGTGGATGAATTGAAACCCCTTGCCAGAGCCGGGGGGCTGTGGAACCTGTTTTTGCCCGGCGAGGAGTACGGCGCGGGCCTCACCAACCTGGAATACGCGCCCCTGGCGGAGCTCATGGGACGAGTAAGCTGGGCGTCAGAGGTCTTTAACTGTGCCGCGCCCGATACCGGCAATATGGAGATACTGGCGCAGTTCGGCACGCCTGAGCAGAAGCGACAATGGCTGCAACCCCTGCTCGACGGCGAGATTCGCTCCGCCTTCGCCATGACCGAACCCGATGTCGCCAGTTCCGACGCCACCAACATCCAGCTCACCATGCGGCGCGAGGACAACGAATATGTGCTGAACGGGCGCAAGTGGTGGATTTCGGGCGCGCTGCGCGAACGCTGCAAAATATTCATCGTGATGGGCAAAACCGCGCCAGATTCGCCCGATAGACACCGCCAGCAGAGTATGGCGCTGGTGCCGAAAAATACCCCTGGCGTCACCGTCGTGCGCAACCTGCGCGTCATGGGATACGTCGATAACGAAAGCCACTGCGAAATTCTATTTGAGAACGCGCGCGTCCCCGTCAGCAACCTGCTCGGAGAAGAGGGCGGCGGCTTCGCCATTGCCCAGGCGCGCCTGGGTCCCGGACGCATCCACCACTGTATGCGCGCCATCGGAGGAGCGCAATACGCCCTGGAATTGATGTGCAAGCGCGCCGCCTCGCGTGTCGCCTTTGGAAAACCCCTGGCCGAGCAGGGCGTCATTCAGGACTGGATCGCCCAATCCGAACTGGAGATCGAACAGGCGCGCCTGCTAACGCTCAAAACGGCCTGGATGATCGACACGCTGGGGAAGAAAGCCGCGCAAAAAGAGATCGCCCTGATTAAGATTGCCGCCCCCGAAGTGTTTACCAACGTGGTGAACCGCGCTATGCAAGTCTTCGGCGGCGCGGGTGTAAGCGATGATTTCCCCCTGGCTTCCATGTGGGCGCACGCTCGCACACTGCATCTCGCGGATGGTCCCGACGAGGTGCATAAACGCTCCGTGGCAAAAACAGTTATGCGCCAGGTAGCCCGGTCATAAGCAGGATTGTTAAGATCGCACCCCGTAACCGCGGGGCCATGGGGATGTCTCCCGAAATACGATTTGTATCGTGTTAAGAAGAAAGGACCTGCGCATGACTACGCTTCCGCCATTGATCGACGAACAGAGCTTGCAGCGCTATCTGGCCGGACGCATTCCGGGCGCAGATGGCCCTCTGCGCGTCGAGCGCGTCTTCGGCGGCCATTCCAACGAAACGTTTTATATCGGGCGCGACAACCAGCAATGGGTGCTGCGCCGCCCGCCACGCGGACCACTGCTGCCCACCGCGCACGATGTCTTGCGCGAGTATCGCGTGCTCAAAGCCTTGAACAGCACCAACGTTCCCACGCCGCGTGTTCTACTGGCCTGCGACAATGTCAGCATCACCGGCGCGCCGTTCTACCTCATGGAACGCAAGTACGGCATTGTGATCCGCGATGAGTTACCCCCTTATGCCAGCGACGCAGCCGCGCGCAGGACCATCACGAAAGCGTTGATCGACGCGCTGGCAGCCCTGCATTCTGTAGATTGGCAGGCGGTCGGACTGGGAGATTTCGGCAAGCCCGAAGGCTATATCGAACGCCAGATTCGCCGCTGGACCGGACAACTGGAGAAATCGCGCCAGCGTCCCCTGAACGATCTCGACACCGTGACGGCATGGCTGGTCAAACACATGCCCGCTTCGGGGCCAGCCACCATCGTGCATGGCGATTACCGCCTGGACAATAGCATGTATGCTGACGACCGGCCAGAACTGATCGCCATCTTCGACTGGGAAATGGCAACCATCGGCGACCCCCTGGCAGACCTCGGCTACCTGCTCTCCAACTGGCGCGAAGCCGGCGACCCGCTCCCGGAGTTTACGCTGGCAACCCGGCGCATCACCGAAACTCCCGGCTTCTACACCCGCGCGGAAATCGCTGATTACTACGCTCAACGCACCGGACGCTCAATCCGCGACATGGCCTTTTACGAAGCCCTGGCCATCTGGAAACTTGCCATCCTGCTCGAAGGCAGTTACCAGCGCCACCGCTCCGGCACCACCGACGACCCATTCTTTGAACAACTAGAAACAGGAGTACCCGGCCTCGCCCGCCGCGCGCTGGAAATCTGTAACTCCTCTCAAAAATAAGGAAAAAGAACAGGCTTATGCAAGACCCATTTCTGTTCCAGCGCGAGAACGCGGCTGAACTCTTCATCGTGCGTCACGGCGACGCCATCCCAGAAGCCGATGAAATCATTCCAAGCGGCATCTATGACGACCTACCACTCAGCAAAATCGGACGCCAGCAGGCCCAGGACCTGGCCGAACGCCTCAGCTCCATCCAATTCGATGCCATCTATAGCAGCCCACTGCTGCGCTGCCAGCAAACCGCCGCGCCCCTCGCCGAACGTCTGAACCTCACGCCCACCATTGTCGATGGTATCAAGGAGATCAAGTTGGGCAATCTCCGCCCCATGCCCGGCGATAAAAACGACCTGGCAGCTCTCTACCAGGCGCTCCAGGAACGCCAGCGCGACATTGTGCGCCTCGCGGGAGAAACCGGTCATTGGGATGCCGTCCCTGACAGCGAACCATCGAACGCTTTTCGCCAGCGTGTCGTCGCGGCCTTCGACGACATCGCTAACCGTCATATCGGCCAGCGCGTGATAGCCTTCGCGCACGGCGGTGTCGTCAACGCCTACGCCGCCGAAACGCTGGGCCTCGAACGCGACTTCTTCTTCCCGGCAGCCAACACCTCCATCACCGTCATACGGGTCGCTGGCAAAAAGCGCGTGCTGTACATCCTCAATGACATCGGGCATATCCGAAGAACGCAAATGATGCGCGGCTAATCATAACAGAAAAGAGTACTCTGCTCCCTCATCACATTAGCGCCTCCCACAGGTGTTAGAGGACCTCAGAGATGCGGCGCCAAAGATAGTACGTGTACTTTGATGACCGGTACGACCAAAGGGTTGGGTAGCAATCGGCATCTCTTTCCTCCTGGTGTGTAAGAAATAACTGGAGATTGTTTCTCTACGAACCCCGTCCCGTCGCCAATCCATAAAACAGCAGCGCTGCTCCGGCGAGCAGGATCAGCAGGGCAATCACCAGACCGGAATTAATGAGCAAGCTCAGGCGTTGGTCGCGCATGATCTTCCGGTTATTGCCTACCATCAGGATCAAGGCCACTAACACAGGTGCCAGCACACCTGCCAGCACATTAGCCCAGAAGATAAGCTGGATGGGATTGAAACGCAGCAGCGCAAGAGCCACACTTACTCCCAACGCCGCCGTCAGAATGAGATAGAAACCTTCATTCTGCCAGGGCTTCTTTGAGAGCGCGCCCGGCCAGCCGAATGTTCCGGCAACGGCGTAAGAGGTACTGGCAAGTAGAATGGGAATGGCGATCAGGCCCGAACCGATCAGGCCAATCGCAAACAAGTACGTCGCGAACGGTCCCAGCAACGGCTGCAAAGATTTGGCTGCATCAGCCGCCCTATTGATTTGCCCGTGATGCATGAAGATAGTCGCCGAGGTGCTGACAATGATAAAGTAGGCGACGATATTGCCACTGATAACCCCGCTGGCAATGTCCAGCGCAGCCGAACGGAGTTGCGTTTTCGTTGAACCGGGCCGCTTCTGTTCTTTCTCGCCCTGCACCTGCCAGAACATACTATAGGGCGAAAACGTCGCGCCCAGCAGGGCCACCACGCTGCTAATGCTGGCAAAACCAAAACCGATGTGCGGCACAAACGTATTGACGAGAACCGCACCCCAGTTCGCCCCTGAAAAAATAGCGGTGACGATATAGCTAACAAATACGAGGCTCAGGATGATGAAAATCTTTTTGATGGTTTCAAAGTTGCGATAGACCGTGATATACCAGAGTATGGCCGCGACCGGCACTACAAACCAGGCCCAGCTCACCTTTGTAATTAATTCGAAGCCGCTTCCGATGGCAACAAGGTCAGCCGCAATCAATGCCACGTTTGTTAAAATCAAAGCCACAGCAGCCACCGCCGCCAGCCAACGGCCATAGTATTCGCGCAGAATCGTGGCGAACCCCTGCTGCGTAATACGGCCAATGTGGGCACAGGCATACTGAATGGCCTGATACAGGGGAGTGGAAAGCAGTATCAACCAGAGCTGGCTATACCCATTAGTCGCCCCATCAACCGCGTAGGCTGTCACCGCGGACGAATCGTTGCCCGCCATGCCCGACAAAAAACCAGGCCCCAGGATACGCAGCAACTGCTTTCCCTTACTTACTGGTTGGGCCTGGTCTGCTTGCTCCTGATCGTCACCCGATTCTGGGGTGGATGGCTCTTCAGCGGCAGAAGCATTTTCCGTTTCTAACTCTCGCAGTCCTTCATGGGTTGGGACAACTCTCTCAGTTTCATCGAGCATCCCTTGCTCGTCGTCGGAGGACATCGCCTCCTTTTTGCCGCTGGCTTTCAGAGACTGCGTTTCTTTATGGCCAACATCAACAGTTACCTTACCCTGCGGCACGCCTTTTTCGGCGTCAGGATCGACAGACGTAACACGATCAGCAGGAATTTCCAGCTTTTTCTTGAAAACAACGCCTTTTTCGACAACAAGCTTCCCGACGTTGCCCTGATCGTCCAGGGCAACGCCGGTCACTTTCGGTTTACTGACATCCGCTTCGCCAAGATCACCCTGTGTCGCTTCCACATTCATGCCGGGTTCGATTTTCCCGGCATCGGATTTACGTTTCTTCAGGGCCATTGCGTCTTTCTCAATTGGCTTTGATGGTTCATCAGCCGCGCGCTATTGCTGCAACCGGCTGGCAATCTTTTCCTGCCAGAAATCGGCGAGTCGCCGGCGCGACTCTGAACCAGGCCAGGGAGTATAAAGCAGCGCCAGAGCCAGCCCGGTCAGCAACCCCAGGCGGAAAAAGAATTTGCGGCGCTGGCGTCTGCGAGCGGCGCGTTCCATATTAGATTGCAGCGAATCGCCCACGCCCTGAATATTCTTCTGCGCCTTCCGCAAGCTCTTGCTTGCGTTTTTAGCGCCTTTTCCCAACGCATCCTGCGCGGTACTCAAGCTAGACTGAAGGGCATCCGAAGTGACGGCCAGGCCAGCCTGCGCCTTATCTTGCAAATTGCCCTGCAGGCCCCGCATATTCTTACGAGCCTTCTTCAGATTCTTATTCAGGTTCTTATTCGCGCTCTTCACATTTTTTTGCAATGCCATCTGCGCCAATCCTAAACCCGCTTGCAAGGCATCCTGCGATCTCGCCAGCGCCGGCTGCACGTTATCCTGAAACTGGCCAAGGCCCTTTTGAGCCGACTTCCGCGCCTTTTTCAGTCGCTTTCTGGCTACTTTCTGCGTACCTTTCAGTGTATCCTGGGTAGCGCCCAGACTGGTGAGTAACACATCCTGGGTCTTTGCAATCCCGGATTGCACCGTATCTTGCACAGCAGAGGCCGTCGATCGTATGACTTGTTTCGCGTTCTCTGTCAAACTGCTGCCATTCAGCTGGTTGGTATCAAAAGCGTTCTTCATAGCATTTCCTCATTTCCTGTTCGTCGTTTTCACATACCACACACAACACGTTACAGCTTCTTATGAGGTTTCACAGTAACGATACCCCGTCCAAAATCGGGCATTATTAGTGCGTTTGCACGCGCCTGGCGCTCGCGCTGTGGCTGACAAGTTCGGCAGGGACAATGCGCGAAACCTGGCGACCCAGGGACTTGCGCGCAGTGATGGCCGGACGGGCAACGCGCTTTTTCCCGGTGAGGTTGGCACGATAGGCGGCGTGCAAGATGTATTCCGCCACGCTCGCCACTTTGCGCGGCACACCATAAAAACTGGGAAAGTCGTTAATGTCTACCAGCATAAGGCCCTGCGGCGTTTCCAGCACGTCCACTCCGTAAAGGTCAAGCCCGAACACTTGCCCCACGCGCTGCGCCAGTTTAAGCATTTCGCGGCTCACCGGTATTTCCGTCTCCTGTACTATACCGTGCAGGGGAGAGCTTTTGACGATAGCATGAACCTCCTGTCCTGTCACGTACAATTTGATGTCGTAGCCTGTGTTCTCAACGTAGCGCATGGCCAGGTAATAGCTGCTATCATCCAGCGTCAAATTCGCCATTTCTTCATACGTGCGCACCAGGTGAATATCCTGCATCGAAGTACCATTGCTTGGCTTCACCACTACCGGATACAGGTCACGCGGCACGTCCACCAGGGCGCGATAATGCCCCACAAAATACGTCGTTGGTACCGGCAGACCGCACGCCTGTGCAAACGCAACCGCAACCGCTTTATCGCGCACCAGGCGGATGGCGCGCGAATTGTTAATGGTCGGAATGCCAACAGCCTCCGCCGCTTCCAGAATAGTCAAACCCGGACCCTCTGAAACCGTTTTCAGCACATAGGCATCATAATTGGTGAGCGAGAGATCAGTCAGGCTGGTAACGGCTGCATAAGGATGTATTACCTCAATCTGATGACCCCATTGTTGCAACTGGTCCGCCACCACCATTGGCATCGGCTTGTGCGCATATTTCTCTTCGAGGATAAAGCAGAAGCGCATGGTGTGAATCCTCCTCCAAATTGTATAATCGTTCCCTGGAAAATAGTATACTCCTATTTTCGCGTTCAGAATAGGTTATGCTTCACATTTCCAACGTGATTTACACATCGTCCTGTTGCTCGCCTGCCCGCCAGTAGACCTCCTGGCTTTCACCCTGAGCGCAGCGAAGGGTCTGCCTCGCCGCACACAAAGATCCTTCGCTGCGCTCAGGATGACAGCCAGGGCAAGTCCTCTCTGCAAACCTCTGCTTTTATACGTCTAAGGCGCGACTTTCAACGCCAAAACGTGGTATAATAACGGCTATGAAGTTTCTACTATGCACCATAATCGCATATCGCATCACCACCGAACGCCTCCGTTCTTCAGGATATCAGTAGCGACACCCCTTGTGGGTGTCCCGTGCCTGTATCCCATTCCCATACATCTATGCGCCTTACTATCGTCTTGTCTGGTACACGGGACACCCACAAGGGGTGTCGCTACTGATATCTACACTTGAGATGTAGAGAAATAACCTGTAGACGCAAACGAATTTGCAGAATTTCATCCGCTCCGTCATATTCCAAAATATGGTAGGATTAAAAAAGAGAGCTATATACCTGGCAGCCTGCTACTTGCGTCCAGGCTCCCACGGCGGATGAGGAGATCGAGGGAGAACCTACAGCAATGGAATTGATAGAAAAGCTTGCCAGCCTTGCGCAACGCTATGAAGAATTGAATACAATGATGGGCCGGCAGGAAGTGCTTGATGACATTTCGCTGCTGCAACGCTATGGCCGCGAACATGCCGAACTGGAAGAAGTTGTACACATCTACCACGAACTGATCGACAATGACCGACAGATTGCCGACACGCAAGAGATGTTTGACACCAGCGACGAGCCGGAAATACGCGACATGGCCTACGAAGAGATAGATCGCCTCAAGCAGCGCAAAGAGCAACTGCTCGAACATGTTAAAATTTCGCTGTTGCCAAAAGACATTATGGACGACAAAAACGCCCTTGTCACCATCCAGGGCGGCGCGGGAGGCGACGAGGCCGCCCTTTTCGCGGGCGAACTCTTCCGCATGTATAGCCGCTACGCCGACAATAAACGCTGGAAAATCGAAATCCTGGATAGCAACGAGACGGCGCAGGGTGGCATCAAAGACATCACCTTCGTCGTCAAAGGCCGCGGCGCGTACAGCCGCATGAAATACGAAGGCGGCACCCATCGCGTGCAGCGCGTTCCCGTCACCGAGGCCAACGGGCGCATTCACACCTCGACCGCCAAAGTTATTGTCCTGCCAGAGGCCGACGATGATATCAATATCGAGATCAAGGATACCGATATTCGCGTCGATGTCTATCGTTCTACCGGACATGGCGGTCAGAGCGTCAACACGACGGACTCGGCGGTGCGTATCACACACCTGCCCACCGGGCTGGTCGTCACCTGCCAGGATGAAAAATCGCAACTGAAGAATAAAACAAAGGCTCTTTCTGTACTCAAGTCTCGCCTGTGGGATTTAGAAGAGGCGCACCGGCAGGAAGAACTGAGCAAATCGCGGCACTCGCAGGTGCAGACCGGCGACCGCAGCGAGAAGATTCGTACCTATAACTACCCGCAGGATCGCGTTACCGACCATCGCATTGGCTACACGCGCCATAATTTACCCGGCGTGCTCAATGGCGAGTTAGATGAGTTCATCGATAACCTGATCACAGTCGATCAGGCAGACAAGTTGCAGCACCTGTTCGAGGCTGAGGCAACTGTTAGATAAGTCCGCAACTGTGACCAGGGGGATTATTGTTCAAACGCATAGCAATTTCAAGAAGGGGAAACACATGACACAACTGGTAATGGGGAAGAGCGAAGTCTATCAAAACGCGCTTCCTGAACTTAATCCCTCGTATAGATTGCTGCTTGGCCCTGGTCCGTGCAATGTTGACCCGCGTATATTGCGTATCGCTTCAGCGCCGCAACTCGGCCATATCGATCCAGAATTTTTTGCCATCATGGAAGAGACTGCCTACCTGCTGCGGCAGGTCTTCCAGACAAAAAACGAAATGACGCTGTGCGTCTCCGGCTCCGGCTTCTCCGGCGCGGAAGCCGTTCTCTCCAACCTGCTTGAGGAGGGCGATACGCTCATCGCGGGCAGCCTGGGCTTTTTCAGCGGCCAGATCGTGGAAATCTCCGAACGGGCTGGCGCAAAAGTAGTCAATCTCGCGACCGAACTGGGACAACCACTCGCGCCTGAAACGCTCGCACAGGCCTTCAAAGAGCATCCAGAGGCGAAAGTCTTCGCCACCGCCATCGCTGAGACCTCCACCGGACTCTGGCAACCCCTCGAAGAGCTTGAGCGCATTACACACGCGCACGGCGCGCTCTTCGTCGTAGACGCCGTGTGCGGACTCGGCGGCGTGCCAATGGATGTCGATGCCATGAAGATCGACGCCTGTTACGCTGGCAGCCAGAAAAGCCTGGGCGCGCTGCCAGGGCTGGCCCCCATCACACTTAACGACCGCGCCGTAAAAGTCATCGAGAACCGCAAAAAGCCTGTGCAGACCTACTATCTCAACCTGCACAAGCTGCACCGCTACTGGAATGGCGATCATACCTACCACCACACGGCCTGCAGCAACCTCGTCTACACCATGCGCGAAGCCCTGCGCATCAGCCTCGAAGAGGGACTGGAGGCGCGCTGGAAACGCCACCAGCTCAACGGCGAAGCGTTGCGAGCGGGCGTCAAAGCGTTGGGCCTGAGCATACTGACACAGCCCGGCTATGAATTGCCCGTCCTGACCGCCATCACACTGCCGGAAGGCGTCGACGAACTTGCCATTCGCAACGGCCTGCTCAATGAATACCAGATTGAGATCGGCGGCGGCTTCGGCGCATTGAAGGGTCGCCTGATCCGCATCGGACTGATGGGCTACAATTCCTGTCGCAAGAACGTCGATACCGTGCTCTCGGCCCTTGAGCATGTCTTGCCGCGCAGCGGCCTGCAGCCAGCCGCCGGCGCTGCCCTGGCAGCCGCCGACGCAATCTACAAGGCCAAAACATAATATAAACCAGTAGCGACACCCCTTGCGGGTGTCCCGTCCGTGCTTCCTGTGATGCATATCTTATGAAGACAGGACACCCGCAAGGGGTGTCGCTACTGGTTTATGACTAAGGAAACATATCATAATGCTGATTGAACAGCCACAATCGATTCGTACCGTTTTTTTCGATGCCGGTTTCACACTGCTCCATCCCAATCCCTCAACGCCCGAAATATGCCAGCATATATGCAAGCAGCTCGCACTGCATATTGACCTGGACAAGTTACAAGAGCGTATTACCGAAGCCGACGATTTCTTCTATCGTCAGACGCGCCAGAGGCGTCACATGTGGGCCAGTGAAGACGCCATCAACGCCTTCTGGATCGAGTATTATATGAACTTCCTGCGTCCATTCGTGGAAGAACACGATGAGCCGCGCCTTTACCAGCTCGCGCATCTGATAACCAGGGAATTCGATCAGCACACAAGCTGGCAAATATACCCGGATGTGCTGCCTACCCTCGACGCGCTGAAAGCCAAAAACTACACGCTGGGAGTAATCTCAGACTGGGGCATCGGGCTGGGACGCATCTTGCACGAACTCCACCTTAATAAGTACTTTGACAGCCTGGTGGTTTCCGCCCTGGCTCGTCACGCCAAGCCCTCGCCCTCACTTTACGACCTGGCGCTACAGCGGGCCAACAGCATTGCCGATTATACCCTGCACATCGGCGATTCCTACATCCTCGACGTGTTGGGCGCGCGCTCCGTAGGCATCACCCCCATCTTGCTTGATCGCCGCCACCAACTACAAGAGAGCAGTATCGATTGCATCCTGATCCACTCGCTCACCGA
>JADEYI010001093.1_pt1 | contig 24270 bp, 29 predicted proteins | sample 8542331 | NCBI WGS metagenome assembly JADEYI01 (sample SAMN16510988, study PRJNA670497) | mine drainage metagenome | isolation source: biofilm near Copperflume 1 | place: Germany: Marsberg coppermine Kilianstollen | collected 2018-02
TGGGAGAGCGCTGCGTTCGCAATGCAGAGGTTGGGGGTTCGAGTCCCCCTATCTCCACCATCGATGACAATCGCCCCCGGCCGCGCGGCTGGGGGCGGTTCCGTCTTCGACGCGGCGCTACCCCTGGATCAACCCGATCACGTTCCCGTCGGCGTCGCGCAACTGCGCCACGAGCCGGCCGCCGCCGACGTCATGTGCCTCCTCGTGGACCGTCGCGCCGACGGCGACAAGCGCCGCCGACGTGGCGCCGATGTCGTCGACGTGCCAATAGGCGGTGGCGCCCTGTTCGTGGCCGTTCGGGTCGAGGCCGATATGCTGTCCGGGCAGGTCGTAGCCGACGTAGTACGCCTCGTCCACCTGCGGCGGTGCGCCGACGAGCGCAGTGAACAGCGTCTTCGCCCGGGCGATGTCCTTGACCGGGTAGATGATCGTTTTGACAGCGTGCGTGGTCATGCGGCCCGTCCTTTCGCTCCTCATCCGTACGCTCTCGATCACGGCGTACTGCGCGTCGATTCCGTCGCCTCTGTGCCGGCTGTCTCCGCCTGCCGATGCTGGCCCAGCCGGCCGCCTGCGAGCTGTCGCGTGGCGGCGTTCAGCCGGTTCCAGGCGTTGATCGCCGCGATCTCGACCACCAGCGCCGCCAGGGCGCGTTCGTCGTAGTGGCTCGCCGCCTCGTCCCAGACGGCGTCGGGGACCGGGTCGGGCCGGTCGCTGAGCCGCGTCACCGCCTCGGTGAGCGCCAGCGCCGCGCGCTCGGCATCGCTGAAGTAGGTCGTCTCGCGCCAGGCGGAGACCGCGAAGACGCGGGTGTCTGGCTCACCGGCGTCGATCAGCTCGCGGGCGTGCATGTCGACGCAGAAGCTGCAGCCGTTCACCTGACTCGCGCGCAGCTGCACGAGCAGCGATGTCGTCCTCGGCAGGCCGGCGTCGTGCGCCGATTGCGAGAGCGCCCGGAGCGCCGGCAACGCGCCCGGCAGGATAAGTGCGGGATTCTTGATCCGTGGTTCCATGGGCCGATCCTCCAGATCAGTGAGATTGCGTGCGTCAATGGTAACGTCTTGGGCAGTGCTGGCTCGCCCGTGTGCTTTCGCGGAGCGCCGGCCGCGGCGGCAGCCGGTTCGGCGTACCGCCTGCCGTGTTCGAGGCGGGACGTGGATGACGCCATCGAGCACGCATGAGCTCGGAGCCGGGCACGGGCGGCGCCGCGCGTATCATGCAACAGCATCGCCGGCGCCGCGATGTGCGATCATCCGCAGCGAAGGGGGAGCATGGAGCTCGAAGGGAAGGTCGCCATCGTCACGGGCGCCGGCCAGGGGATCGGCGCGGCCATCGCGATGCGCTTCGCCCGCGAAGGCGCCGGGGTGGTGATCGACTACGTCGGCTCCGCGGACGACGCGGACGCGATCGTCGCCCGGCTGGCCGGCGAGGGCCACCGCGCCGTCGCGCTTCCGGGCGACGTCTCGAAGCGCGCGGACGTCGAGGCGCTCGTCGCGGAGACGGTGCGGCGCTTCGGCCGCGTCGACGTGCTGGTGAACAACGCCGGCATCACCGCCGGCGCGGACTTCCTGGAGATGACCGACGAAGACTGGGACCGTGTGCTGGATGTCGACCTCAGGGGCACGTTCCTCTGCACGCAGATCGCCGCCCGCGTGATGAAGGAGCATGGCGGCGGCTCCGTCGTCAACATCTCATCGGTACACGAAGACCTGCCGTTCCCCGGCTTCGCACAGTACTGCGCGGCGAAGGGCGGCATGCGCATGCTGATGCGGGCGCTCTCGCTCGAGCTGGCGCCGTACCGCATCCGCGTCAACAACATCGCCCCAGGCGCCATCGCGACCGCGCGCAACGTCGCCCGGCTCGATGACCCGGCGAAGCAGGAACTGCTCGCGCGCGTCATCCCCGCCGGCCGCATGGGCACGCCCGACGAAGTCGCGAACGTGGCGGTCTTCCTGGCGTCGGACCGGGCGTCGTACGTCACCGGCTCGACGTACTATGTCGACGGCGGCCTCGTGCGGCACACGGAGCCGGTGTGAGCCCGCCGCCGCGCCCGGCACGTTGAGCGCGCCGGCACGCAGCGGAGTGAGCAGCGGACGACGGAGGCGGAGGACAACATGGCGCAGATGATCGACTTCCACATCCACCCGCCGGGGCCCGGCGGGCTCTCGACTGAAGAACAGGCGCAGATGACTGCCTACTTTCGCAGCGGCCCGCCGCCCGCATCCAACGAGGAGATGGCCGACTACTATCAGCGCCAGGATCTGTTCGGCGTACTCTTCGCCATCGATACGGAGACCGCGACCGGCCGCCCGCCGGTGCCGAACGCCTATATCGCCGACTGCGTGCGCCGCTGGCCGAAGACCTTCACCGGCTTTGGCACCGTCGACCCGTGGAAGGGGAAGGCGGCGCTGCTCGAAGCGGAGCGCGTGCGCGACCTGGGGCTGAAGGGGCTGAAGTTCCACCCGTCGACGCAGGAGTTCTACCCGAACGACCGCCGCTTCTATCCGCTCTGGCAGAAGGCGCAGGCGCTGGGACTCATCGTGCTCTTCCACTCCGGCACGACGGGCGTCGGCGCCGGACAGCCGGGCGGCGGTGGCGTGAAGCTCGGCTTCGCGCGGCCGATCCCGTACATGGATGACGTCGCCGCCGACTTCCCGGAGCTGACGATCGTGATGGCGCATCCTTCGTGGCCGTGGCAGGAGGAGCAGCTGGCGATGCTCGTGCACAAGCCCAACGTCTACATGGATCTTTCGGGCTGGTCGCCGAAGTACTTCTCGCCGTCGCTGATCACCTACGCGAACAACGTCGTGAGCGACAAGGTGCTCTTCGGTTCGGACTACCCGGCGATCACGCCGGAGCGCTGGCTGCGGGACTTCGCGCAGGCGGCGTTCAGCGACGAGGTGCGGCCGAAGATCCTGTACGACAACGCGGCGCGCCTGCTCGGGCTCGCGTAGCCGGCGCTGCGCGCATCGTCGCGCGAACCGCGGCTGGCGCGCCGGCCGACACGCGCAATCACTCTCGCGCGGGATGGCGGCCTCGGCGCTGGTGGCTCCTGTTGGGTTATAAAGCGGCGCGCTTGCTGATCGCCCGGCGGCGACGGCGGGCGGCCTTCGCTTGGGCGATGCGGCGGCGCTCGCCCTTCGGGATGAAGTGCCGGCGCTGTTTGATCTCGCGCAGGATGCCATCGCGCTGCACCGCCTGGCGGAAGCGCGTGATCAGGTGCTCGGGGGATTCGCCGTCTCTGAGGTCTACTGCCGCCACATCGACTCCGTTTCCGTCGCGCCGCGTCTCCCGGGCGCCGATTGATTGGTACCTGCTACTCCGCCTCGGCCGCAAGCGCCGCCTGGCGCCTGTGCCAGCCGCCGTCACCCGCCCAGAGCGCGCGGATGGCGTCCCACTTCGCCTGCTTCGCGAGCTCAAGCGTCTGCAGCTGGTCGCGTAGCATCGCCTTCGAGCCGCCGCGCAGCGCCGCGATCTGGCGCCCGATCTCGGCGATCTCGGCGAGCAGTCGTTCGTGCTCCTGCGCCTTCCAGCCGGGCGGCACCGGGTCGGGCTCTTCCTTCGTCGTATCGAACGGCTCGTCGCCCTTCGCCTTGCGGAAGATCAGCTTGCGCTTGCCGGCCGTCTCATCGCAGTCGACGGTGATGCCCCAGAGGTCGCGCGAGACGGTCTCCGACACGACGAGCACCACGCGGCCCGCGTGCTCGAAGCTCACGTCCTGCTCGATCGCTTCGTCGAGGACGAACCGGTAGTTCCCCTGCACGGTGCTCAACCGCAGGCAGCGCTCGGGCTGGGCGCGCCGCGCCAGCAGTTCGCTCAGCGCCTCGCATGCCTCTGGAGTCACGTACACCGGGCCGCCCTCTCTCCTGGCGTTGACATGCGGTCGCGCGCGGGCGCGTCCGGCGTGCTAGACCGTTGCCGGCGATCCGAGGGGCGCAGCACCGCGGCCACGGCCCCGCGAGGGGATTCATGCGTCGCCAGCGTAGCAGATTTGTAAGGAATTGGCAATCGTTATGGTTGCTGTTACGCTGCTCGCCTTGTCTACCACATGGTGTCCCGGCGACGTGACCGTCGCAGGATGTTCGCCGTCGCCCAGTGACTGAGGATGGTGCTCACGAGCGAGATCACGAGCGCGCCGAGGAAGGCCGCGGTGAAGCCGTCGACCTCGAACGCCAGGTCCAACTTGCCGGCGATCCACGCCGTCAACCCGAGCATCGCGGTGTTGATGATCAGCGTGAAGAGGCCGAGCGTCGCCAGCGTCAGAAGGCACGACAGCATCGACACGACCGGCCGGATGAAGGCGTTGATCAGCCCGAAAATGATCGCGCCGAAGACGAGGGCGCCGCCGCTGTTGATGTCGAAGCCCCGCACGAGCCGCTGCGCCACCCAGAGCGCCGCGATGTTGACGACGAAGCGGACGACCAGTCCGAGCAGCCCGAAGTCTTCGGACCGCGGCGCCCGCCACCGCCAGAACACGATCGTGCTGCGTCGCATCGCTTCAGCGTAGCAGGCGCGGCGCCGCCGCACGCGTCGTGGGCCCGCAATCGAACCCGCCTTCGTGCGTCGCCGGGCGTTTTAGCCGTCGCGCTTCGCAATCGGGCGCGCCTTCGAGCGCCGCCGGGCGTTTCAGTCGTTGCGCTTCGCCGGCTGGCCGTTGCGGTGACGCAGCGTGATCTTGCGCAGCAGCCGCTTGTAGCGCTGGTTCCGCACCGCGACCTGCATCGCGTTCTCGATGTCAGCCGCGGTGAGGGCGGCGAGCGCACCATCGGCGCTCATGCCGCGCTTCATCTTGCGCGCGATGGCGATGCCGGCCATCAGCGTCAGCGCGCTGGAGACGACGGCGGCGGCGCCTGCGTAGGCCTTGTACTTGCCGCTCAGCTCCGGGAACTTCGCGACGGCGCGGTTTGCCAGCCGCAAGGTGCGGTGCGTTGCCAGGTCCGGCGTCTCCCCCTGGACCTCCGCATCCCAGTCGAAGACGTCTTCGACCTGGTCGGGGTGCTTGACGTCGTCTGCCTTGATCGCCATGTGCCCTGCCTCCTTTGCGGGATCCCCGGGCGGGGATGAGGCCGCGCTCCATGCTGCGCCGGCGCTGCCGCGCGCCGGGATCTCGCTCCTAGACGTCCGTCCCGCGCGACGCGCCGACCGCGTGCGCCATCTCGATCGCGCTCAGGGCCGCCTCCCGGCCCTTGTGGCCGGCGGCGCCGCCGACGCGGTCGTACGCCTGCTGTTCATTGTCGACGGTGAGCACACCGAAGGCGACCGGCACCCGCGTCTCGAGCGCTGCCTGCTGAATACCGATGGCCGTCGCCGACGAGACGTATTCGAAATGCGGCGTGTCACCACGGATCACGGCTCCAAGACAGATAATAGCATCAAACTCGCCTCTGCTGCCGAAGATTTTTGCCATCAGCGGCAACTCGAAGCAGCCGGGTACGTACTGCACCGTCAGCCGCGCCTCCGTCACGCCGCGGCGCCGCAGCTCGTCGATGCAGCCCTCGAGCAGGCGCTGTGTGATGTCGCCGTTGAAGCGGGCGCAGGCGATGGCGATACGCAGCCGGGAGCCATCGAGATCATGATCGTCCGCCTGGAAGCCGCCTGTGGGCATGGCGCAGCGTAGCGCGCCGACGAGCGCGCGCGGAAGCCAGCGCGGGCGGCTGCCGCCGGCGCAGGGCCGTGACGAAGCGCCTCGAGGACGCGGCCGGAAGCATCGGATGTGATGAATCCGGTAGGCTGCTGCGGGCATCTGTTCGGCCGCCTTGCCGGTTGGCAAGGAACGGAGCTGGCCGGGCGGCGGAGGCTTCCGCGCCGCGCGTATCTCAAGTTCGCCATCGAGAGCGCCGATCATCAGACAGCGCGCGCAGGGACGGCGCCGAGGGAGCGACCGTGGGCGACACGAGCAACTGGGAATTCGCCGCCGTCGTGGCCGCCGTCGTGATGGGCCTGGGCGGCCTCCTCGTGTTCACGATCATCAGCTCGCTCGGCTCGTGGCGGCTCTTCCGCCTGGCGGCGCAGGCGTCGAGCGAAGCGGCCGCGGCATCCGAGGCCGTGCAGGGTCTGGCGCGCCAGCTGGCGGCGAGCCACGCCGTCGCGGCCGACGTGCCGCTTCCGCCCGCCGAGGTGTCGGAGCTGCTGCAGGAGGCCGACGCCCTCATCGAGCAGCAGGGACGTCTACAGGACGCCACCCGCCGCCTGATCGACGCGCGCGCGCGGCACGGGAGCGCCAGCGGCGAGTCGCTGGACGAGCTCGACGCGGCGATGCGGCGGCTCGACGAGAACCTCCGCCGGGTGGCGGCGGCGGTCGCCAACTTGGGATCGCGCACGACATAAGGAGCACCCCCCGATGACCAGCCAGCGTCCTGAACGCCCACTCCACGAATCCGGCGATCCCGTCGCCACGATGATGTCGGCGCTGCTGCCGCTGCACCGCGCGGTCACGACGGAGTGGCTCGTAGACGCGGCGGCGACGGCGGCGGAGCGCGGGCTGGGCGCACTGTACGCGCTCGTGTATTTCGAGGAGCAGGATGGCCGCCTTGAGCATCGCCCGCCGGCGTCCGACCTGCGCCGCCGCTCGGTCCAGCGCGCCGCCGACGCCTTCGGCGGCCGCCTGCGGCGCAAGCTCGACCCGTCGCGCTCGCCGGCGCTCGCCGATGCGTTGGAGCATCAGGCTGCCGTCACGCTCGACGGCCGCGAGCTCTTCGAGGGGATCGACGACGCCGCGGCGCAGACGGCGGCGCAGCGACTCTCCGTCGAGCGCATCGCCATCGCGCCGCTGGAGACGGCGGGCGAGCGGATCGGCGCGCTCGTCGTGATGCTCTCGCGGCCCGTGGACGACGCGCTGGTGAAGCTGCTCGGCGACCATCTGGCGTGCGCCGCGGTGAACCTGCGCAACGCGCAATCGGCGCGCGAGCAGGGCGTCACGGACGTCGTGCGCTCGGTGTTCGACGCGCGCAAGATGGAGACGGACCTGCAGCGCGAGCTGACGCGCGCCGCGCGCCACAAGCGCGAGGTGTCGATCGTCGTCATCGAGGCGACGAACCTGCGCCTGCTGCGCGAGCAGTACGGACGCTTCCTCACCGACCGCCTGCTGCAGCGGCTCGGCGAATCGCTGGCGCAGCACGCGCGCGAGATCGACATCATCGGCGCCTACAAGGAGAGCGGCTACACGATGATCCTCGCCGAAGCGCAGCTGGAGGGCGCGGCAACGGCCGCGCGGCGCCTGCTGGAGGCCGCGCAGGAGGTGCGGCTCGATGGAGGCGACGTCCCCGGCCTCGACCTGCACCTCGTCGCCGGCTGGGCGACGTGCCCGGCGGACGGCGCCAGCACCGACGCGATGTTCGACGCCGCCGCGCGCCGCATGTACGGCGGCCAGTCGCAGGTGGCGTAGGGTCGGCGACCAGAACCGAAGAGCGGATCACCCGATGAGCGAGGACTGGGAACGATCCCAGATCCTCGAAAGCACCGCGCGGTCGCCCATACCCGCCGACGGCGCCGGCCGCCGGAGACGCTCGCCAGCCGCCCTGGTGCTCTCGATCAGGCGGCGTCTTCCAGCGCGACGACGGTGACCTCGTTCTCCGACGGGAAGAGCGCCCGCACGCGGTCGCGGATCGCGACCTGCACGCTGGCCGGGCTCGTGCTGCCTTCCACCCATACCTTCAGTGTCGCCCGGTGACCGTCGTAGTCGAGCAGCGCGATATCGCGCACGGCCGGATGCTCGCTGATCGCCTCGTCGACGGCGCGCAGGTCGAGCGGCCCCGGCCGGCTCTCGAACTCGAGCCGGAATGACGCCAGGTCGGCGTCCGTCGCGACGATCTCGCGCAGCTCGTGCGTGGCTTCCGGCACGGACGCCAGATCGATGGCCGCTGCCGGCGCCGGCTGCGGCGAAGGCGCCGCGTGCGCGACCGCTGGGACGACGAGTGTCGGCCGCGTGACGGCTGCCGGCGAAGGCCGAGCGCCGACTCCCGTCGCGCCGATCTGCTGGCGACCCTCGGCGATCGCCGCGTCGATCTTGTCGAACACCTCGCCGACCGCCCGCAGGCGCGGCGCCAGGCCGCCGAGCGCGCGCGTCGCTTCCGCCGCCTGCTCGAGCGCGCGGCGAAGATCGTCGAACGCCTGCGTAAGTTCCTGTTCGAGGCCGGTGGCCTGCGGGTCTGCCATCTGAGCGCCTCCGTAGAATCTGTCGTCGGTCGCTTCTGTTATCGGCGCCGGCCGTGCAGGGTGAAGCGCGTCACCATGGGAATCAGGGTTTCGGCGCGGCGTGTCAGGGGATCGTGGCGCGGCAGCGGGCGCGGGCTCGCGCCGGCGAGCGCCGCATCGGCCCGGCGGCGCGGGGGACAGGGGTCGGCAGCGGGTGCGGGTGCGTGCCACCGGCTGCGGGCGAGCGCGCGTGGGACGCGCCGCGGGCGCGCGACGGGGCAGGGCCGTGCGCCCGGCGACCCGATAGAGCCGCGAGCCGATGTCGCGCCGCAGAGTCCTACGTGATCGCTTACATGACCGCTGCGTCGAGGCGGACCTGCACGTTGTTGCGCAGCGCGTTGGAGACGGGACAGCGCTGTTCGGCCATCTTCGCCAGCTCCTTGAAGCGCGCATCGTCGATCCCCTGGACGCGGCCGCGCACGGTGAGATCCATCGTCGTGATCTTCAGTCCGTCAGTGACGCGGTCGAGCGCACAGACTGCCGTCACTTCGAGCCGCTCGGGCGCGACGCCGCCTTCGGTGGTGAGCGTGTTCGAGAAGGCCATCGCATAGCAGGTGGCGTGAGCGGCGGCGATGAGCTCTTCGGGGCTCGTCTTGCCGTCGGCGCCCTCCGACCGCGCGCTGAAGGTCATCGTCTGCGCCGCGAAGGCGCCGCTCGCGACGTGGAGCTGCCCCGAGCCGCCCCGCAGGTCGCCCTCCCAGACGATCTGTGCCCGCCGTTCCGCCATCGCCATCTCGCGCCTCCGTTCGATCACGGCAGCGTCCGCCCACGTCCTGGCGTCGCCGCAGCCTCGCCGTGCGCTCACGCTGGCACAGTCGCCCGGCTGCCGCCATACCCCGCGGTTGTCGCGCCCGCCGCCGGCGCTATAGAATCGCCGCACGGAGGAGGCGCGCCATGGCCGTGGCCACGATCGACGCAGCGAAGCAGCGGGCGCGCGTCGCCGTCCGCACTGCCGCAGGCGAGCTCGCCCGCATCTCGCGGGAGATCCACGTCCATCCGGAGCTGGCGTACCACGAGCGGCATGCGGTCGCCCAGCTGGCGCCGTTCCTCGAAGGCCACGGGTTCGCGCTGGTCGAGCGGGGGGTGTACGGCCTGGAGACGGCGTTCCGGGGCGATTGGGGCCACGGCCCGGTCACCATCGCGATCTGCGCCGAGTACGATGCGCTGCCGAAGATCGGCCACGCCTGCGGCCACAACCTGATCGCCACCGCCGGCGTCGGCGCTGCGGTCGGCCTCGTCGCCGCGCTCGAGCCGGCCGATGCGCGCGTCGTCATCCTCGGCACGCCGGCGGAGGAGTTGGGGGGCGGCAAGGTGGCGATGATCCGCCACGGCGCCTTCGACGACATCGACGTGGCGATGATGGCGCACCCGATGGCGGTGGACATCGCCGACCCGCCGATGCTCGGCGTGGCGCACGTCGACGTCGTGTACCACGGGCGCGCCGTGCATGCGTCGGTCGCGCCGGAGCAGGGGCGAAACGCGCTCGACGCCGTCGTCACGGCGTACCAGGCGGTCGCGCAGCTGCGCCAGCACATCCGCCGCGACGCGCGGCTGCACGGCATCATCACCGATGGCGGCGTGGCGGCGAACATCGTGCCGGAGCGGGCGGCGGCGACGTTCTACGTGCGTGCGCAGCAGCCGCGCTACCTGCAGGAGCTGAAGCAGCGCGTGCAGGGCTGCTTCGAGGCGGGCGCGTTGGCGACGGGCTGCGAGCTCGAGGCCGACTGGCACGAGGATTCCGAGTACGCGCCGCTGCGCTCGAACCGGCCGCTTGCGGAGGCGTACCGCAGTAACGGCGAGGCGCTCGGCCGCCGGTTCCTCGACGTGAAGAACGTCTCGACCGGCAGCAGCGACATGGGGAACGTCAGCCAGGTCGTGCCGTCGATCCACCCGACGTTCGGCATCGGCCAGATGATCTTCAACCACACGCCGGAGTTCACCGCCGCCGTCGTCACCGATGTCGCTCACGAGTCGATGCTGCAGGCCGCCGAAGCGCTGGCGATGACCGGCGTCGACGTCGCCCTCGAACCGGAGTTGCTGCGCCGGATCAAGGCGGACTTCGCCGCCGCCGGACGATGAGAATCGGGCAGGGCTTCGACGTGCACGCCTTCGCGGCGGGGCGCCGGCTCATACTCGGCGGCGTCGAGGTGCCGCATGGCCGCGGCCTCGCCGGCCACTCCGACGGCGACGCGCTGCTGCACGCGGTGATCGACGCGCTGCTCGGCGCCGCCGGGTTGGGGGATATCGGCGCGATGTTCCCGTCGTCCGACGAGCGCTGGCGGGACGCTGCCAGCCTGGTGCTGCTGGGGCTGGCCGCCGAGCGCGTGCGCGGCGCCGGCTTCGTCATCGGCAACGTCGACGCGACCGTCCTCGCCGAGGCGCCGCGCCTCGCGGGCTGTGTGGAGGCGATGCGTGATCGGACCGCGGCGGCGCTCCAAATCGACATAACGCAGGTGTCCATCAAGCCCAAGACCGCCGACGGCATGGGCGTCATCGGGCGTGGTGAGGGCATTGCCGCTCTGGCGATCGTGCTGTTAGAGTGAATATCTGCCAGCGTGCGCCCGCGTGGCCGAGGGGCGGCCCGGGCGATCGCCGGTACCGGCGTCGCCGCGGCGTACAGGACGGGGCGGCGCTGCATGAGGATGACATGATGCCTTCGCGCCCCGCCTCCATCGATCGGCGCCGCTGCGCTTGTCCCCAGGGGCGTTCCCGCTGAGGGACGTCCCGCCCGCGGCCGACAAGCGACAGAGACGCAGCACGAAGGAGAGGACGGCGTCCTCCATGTCTGTACTGGATGCGATCAAGCGTGACATCGAGGCGATCCGGGAGCGCGACCCGGCGGCTCGCGGCAGCCTGGAGGTGATCTTCGCCTATCCTGGATTCCACGCGCGGGAGATGCACCGCCTCGCCCACGCCCTGCACCGGCGGCGGGTGCCGGTGCTGCCGCGGGTGCTCTCGAACCTCACCCGCTTCGCCACCGGCATCGAGATCCACCCCGGCGCCCGCATCGGCGCCGGCCTCTTCATTGACCACGGCATGGGCGTCGTCATCGGCGAGACGGCGGAGATCGGCGACGACTGCCACATCCTGCAGGATGTGACGCTCGGCGGCACCAGTCTCCATCGCACCAAGCGCCACCCGACGCTGGGCAACGGCGTTACCGTCGGCGCCGGGGCGAAGCTCATTGGCGCCATCGAGGTCGGCGACCACGCCCGCATCGGCGCCGGCTCGGTCGTCGTCACGAACGTGCCGGAGAACGCGACGGTGGTCGGCGTGCCCGGCCACGTCGTCGCCTTCCACGACCCCGGCAGCGACACGATCACGAAACTTCCCGACCCGGAGTGGGACCGCATCGACGTCCTCGAGCGCGAGATCGAGCGCATGGACCGGCGCCTCGAGGCGCTGCAGGCGCAGCTCGACCGTCTCGGCCTCCAAGCCGAGCGCGACGCCGGCGACGACGGGCCGCGGCATCTGCACCGGCCGCGCGCCGATGACGCGCCGCCGCCGGCCACCGCCGACCCGGCGCCGGCCAGCGACTCGCTGCCGTCCAGAGAGGCGATCGGCGGTTGATCCGCTTCACGAACACGCTCACACGCCAGCTCGAGGAGTTCCGGCCGCAGGGCGACGTCGTCAGCATCTACGTCTGCGGCATCACGCCGTACGACGACTCCCACATCGGCCACGCGATGAGCTACGTCATCTTCGACGTCCTCAAGCGCTACCTGCTCTGGCGCGGCTACGCCGTCAAGCACGTCCAGAACTTCACGGACATCGATGACCGCATCATCGAGCGCGCGAACCGGCTGAAGATCACCACCGACGAGCTCGTCGCGCGCTACATGGCCGCCTACAACGACGACATGCGCGACCTCAACGTCCTGCCCGCCGACGAATACCCGCGGGCGACGCGCGAGGTGCCCGGGATGATCCGGATGATCGAGGGGCTGATCGAGAAGGGGTACGCGTACGAGGCGGCGTCGCCGCAGAGCGAGTGGCCGGACGTCTACTATCGGGTCGGCGCGAAGGCGGATTACGGGAAGCTCTCGCATCGCACGCAAGACTCGCTGCTCGCCGGTGCGCGCGTGGAGTCGGGCGAGCAGAAGGAGAACGCGGCGGATTTCGCGCTCTGGAAGGGCGCCAAGGCCGGCGAGCCGTCGTGGGACAGCCCGTGGGGGAAGGGACGGCCCGGCTGGCACATCGAGTGCTCCGCGATGTCGCTGCACTATCTCGGCGAGCGGATCGACATCCACGGCGGCGGCGAGGACCTCATCTTCCCGCACCACGAGAACGAGATCGCGCAGAGCGAGGCGTACACCGGCGCCGCGCCGTTCGTCCGCTACTGGCTGCACAACGCCTGGGTGAAGATGGGCGACGAGAAGATGAGTAAGTCGCTCGGCAACTTTATCACCATCCGCGACGGCCTCAACAAGGTCGGGGGAGACGGCCTTCGCCTCTGGATCCTCACGTCGCACTACCGCAAGCCGCTGACCTTCAGCGAGGAGACGCTCGAGGCGGCGCAGCACGGCGCCGCCCGCCTGCGCACGGCCGCGCGGGCCCCGAGCGACGACGGCGACGGCGGCATCGACACGGCGGCCACGCGCGAGCGGTTCACGGCGGCCATGGATGACGACCTCAACACGCCGCAGGCGCTCGCCGTGCTCTTCGACCTGGCGAAGGAGATCAACCGCGCGCGCGACGAGGGCCGTGGCGTCCGCGACGCCCAGGCGCTGCTCCTCGACCTCGCCGATGTCCTCGGCCTGCGGCTCGAAGCGGCCCAGGAAGCGATCGAGGCGGCGCCGTTCATCGAGCTGCTGATCCAGGTCCGCAGCGACCTGCGGGCGGCGAAGCAGTGGGCGCTCGCCGACCAGATCCGCGACGGCCTCGCCGCACTGCGCATCACGCTCGAAGATGGCCCGCAGAGCACCACCTGGAAGCCGGACGAGGCCGGGTCATCAGCGACTCCGACGTCACGCTGAGAGCCACGCCGCCGCCGTGAATCACGGGATCAGCACAACGCGGCCGAATGCCTGCCGGCTCTCGATGTACGCGTGCGCCGCCGCCGCCTCCGAAAGGGGATCCGTGCGGTCGATGACCACCTCCAGCTCGCCGCTCGCGACGTCGCGGAGGATCGCCTCAAGCATCGGCACGACGCGCGCGCTGCTGCGGAAGGTCTCGAGCCCGAAGAAGACGCCCGTAAGCGAGCCGTTCGTGCCGCTGAGCGCGCTGATGTCGATCTGCTTCCCCTCGCGGCTGACGTTGCCGACGGTGATCGCGCGGCCGCGATAGCCGATGCACATCAGGCTGCCCTCCAGCGTCTTGCCGCCGACGGAGTCGACGACGAGGTCGACGCCCTCCGGCGCGGCCTCGCGCACCGCATCGACGAAGTTGCCGCTGCGGTAGTTGACGCCGACGTCCATGCCGTACTGCTTGAGCCGATCGAGCTTGTCGTCGCTCGACGATGTCGCGATCACCCGCGCGCCGGCGCGGTGCGCCAGCTGCACGCAGGCGATGCCGACGCCGCTGGTGCCCGCCTGCACCAGCACCGTCTCGCCGCGCTGCAGCCGGCCGAACTCGAAGAGGCAGTCGTGCGCCGTGCCCCACGACACCGGGACGCCGGCCGCCGACTCGATCGAGCAGCCGTCCGGCACGAGCCAGGTCGATGTCGCCGGCACGGAGACGACCGCTGCGTGGGAGCCGCTCGCCATCAGCGCCGTCACGCGGTCGCCGGGCTTGCGGTCAGTCACCGCGTCGCCGGCCGCGCGTACGACGCCGGCTCAGTTGTAGCCGACGATGTGCGGCTGCGACGTCATCGCGCCGCCGGCGCGGTTCAGCACGTCGCCGCCCTCGATGGCGATCGCCTGCACGTCGATGAGGACGCCGCCCGGATGCAGCGGCGGCTCCGGCGCCTCTTGGTAGCGGAAGACGTCCGGGGCGCCGGTCTCGTAGTAGACTGCTGCCTTCATGCGTCGCGTGCTCCTTGTTGCGGCTCTCCGGCGTCGCGGCGCCACTCGCTCGCGCGCACGCTACTTCAGCTGTGCGTCGAAGAAGTCGATCGTGCGGTCCCACGACAGCGCCGCCGCCGCTCTGTTGTAGACCTCGGGACGCGCGTCGTTGAAGAAGGCATGATCCGTGCCCTCGTAGATGTAGAACTGCGCGTGCTTGCCGGCGTCGCGGATCTGCTGCTCGAGGTTATGCGCGACCTGCGGGCTGGCCCACGCGTCGATCGTGCCGTAGTGACCCATGACGGGACCGGCGAGCTTCGACAGGTCCGGCTCCACGCCCTGCAGCACGCCGTAGTAGATGACGCAGGCGTCGACCGGTCTCAGCGTCGCCAGGTAGAACGAGAGTCCGCCGCCCATGCAGTAGCCGACGCAGCCGACCTTGCCGGTGCAGGCGTCGTGCGCCTTCAGGTAGTCGAATGCCGCGCCCAGGTCGCGCGCCGCCTCGTCCAGCTTCAGCGACATCATCATCTTCCCGGCCTCGTCGGGCTCCGTCGTCTGCTCGCCGTGGTAGAGGTCCGGCGCCAGTGCGAGGTAACCGGCGGCGGCGAAGCGGTCGGCGACGTCCCTGATGTGCGGCACCAGGCCCCACCACTCCTGGATGACGATCACGCCCGCGGCCTTCGCTGCCGAGGGGCGCGCAAGGTAGCCGCCGGCCTGACCGCCGTTGCTCGCGAATGACACCATCTCTCCGGCCATCGGTCGCTCCCTCCGCTCTGCTGCGTCCCGCGCTGCGCCTCCACAGTTCACAGCGGAACGCGGCGTGCGTCAACCGCCACGCGGCGCGCGGACGCGGACGTGCGTTCACCAGATGGCGATCTTCCGACGACATCGTTGTCCAGCGGCCGATGCTCTCCTGGCTCGAGACGCATGGCGCCTGCTTCGCTCTCTTCGCCGTGGCCGGTTTCCGTCAAGGGAGCAAGGAGACGCGCCCTTCAGCATGGCGGTGGAGAGCGCCGCGGCGCCGGACTCGCGCTTCAACGCCGATCATGCGCCAGCTGATTGTGTGCATCGCCCGGTGGCGGCGCCGTCTGCGCACCGCTGCGGCCAGACGTCTTCGTGACGCACGCCGGCGTCACATCGGGAAGAGGCGGGCGTCGGCGAAGGCCGCGAGGAACACCTGCGCCGCGAGGCCGACGACGACGACCGCGAGCGCCATCGCCATCGTCGCCAGCCCGGCCCAGTGCCCCAGCACCGGCGCCGGCCGCTCGCTCTCGCCGAAATAGGCGGGCGCGATCACCCGCACGTAATAGAAGATCGAGACGACGGTGTTGATCACGGCGACGACCGCCAGCCACGTGTATCCCGCATCGATGGCGACGGCGAACAGCGCCAGCTTGGCGACGAAGCCGGCGAGCGGCGGCACGCCGATGAACGAAAGAAAGCTGACGGTGAGGGCCCCCGCAAGCCAGCCACGCCCGCGCGCGAGGCCGCCGTACGCGGCCAGCGCCGTGCGCCCGCGCAGCTCGACGACGACGCCGAACGCGGCGACGTTGCCGAGCACGTAGGCGAGCAGGAAGAAGAGCAGCGCCGGCACCGCCAGCTGCGCCCGGCCCAGCGCGAGCACCGCGAGCAGGCCGTAGCCCGTCTGCGACACCGCGGACCAGCCGAGAAGGCGCCGCACGTCGTCCTGCCACAGCGCCGACAGGTTGCCGAGCGTCATCGTCAGCGCGGCAAGCACGGCGATCAGCGGCCGCCAATCGAGGCCATCGGGCAGCGCCAGCACGAGACGCGCGAGGAAGATGAAGGCGCCGACCTTCGGCGCGCTGGTGATGAAGGCTGCCACCGGCGCCGGCGCCCCCTGCGCGATGTCCGGCATCCACGCGTGGACCGGCACGGCGCCCATCTTGAAGGCGAGCGCCACGATCACCAGCGCGGCGCCCGCAGCAACCCCCAGGTTGTCTTCCGGCAGGCCCTGCTTCAGCCCGGAGAGCGTCGAGCTTCCCGCCAGCCCGAAGAGGTAGGCGACGCCGATGAGCATGCCCGCGTTCGTCAGCGCGCCGAGGAGGTAGTACTTGATGCTGGCCTCGGCCGCCATCGAAGAGCGCCGGTGGTACGCCGCGAGCACGAACCCTGTCGTCGACGAAAGCAACGTCGAGATGACGAACTGCTTCAGGTCCGTCGCGCCCGCCAGGAGCACCGCGCCCAGCGCCGAGAACACCAGCATCGCGTAGTACTCGCCCTGGCGCGCGTCGGTGCGAAACCACGGCACCGAGAGCCCGACGACGGCGGCCGTCGCCGCCAGCACGATGAGCTTGGCCCAGATCGCTGCCCCGTCGCGCGCGTACGTCTCGCTGAACGTAAGCGATGCCGGTCCGCGCAGCATGCACGCGCTGAACACGGCGGCGGCGGCGACGGTGACGAACGCCAGCACCGGCGCCGCTTCCTGCCAACGCCGCGGCGCGAAGACGGCGTACAGCAGCACGACGATCGCCCCGCCGGCCAAGACGATCTCCGGCACGATGTCCGTGCTCATCCGCAGCAGGCTGGCGCCCTGCTGCGCGCCCTGCGCTGCGACGCGTGCGCCGCCGTCGCGCCAGAGGGGGGCGAGTGACAGCAGCGACGCAGCGCCGACGCCCGGCATCAGATCCTCCCGACGAACGGGCGGGCGAAGGAGTCGATGACATCGAGCAGGCGCGCTGGCGCGACGCCGATGAACACGACGAAGAAGAGCATGGCGCCGAGCACGACGGTCTCCTGCAGCGTCAGGTCCGGGAAGCCGCGCCAGCGCACCGGCAGCGGCCCGAGGAAGAGCCGCTGCAGCATGCGCAGGAAGAGCGCCGCCGTGATCAGGATGCCCAGCAGGCCGATGATCGCCAACGGCGGGCTGACGCCGAGCGCGCCGGCGAAGATCTGGATCTCGGCGACGAAGCCGGCGAGCCCGGGCAGCCCCAGGCTGGCGAACGCCGCGACGACCGTCACGCCGGTGAGCATGCGCGCGCGCTCGGCGAGGCCGCCGTAGACGTCCATCTCGTACGTCGAGCCGCGCGCCAGCACCGAGCCGCTGATCAGGAAGAGGGCGCCGGTGATCAGGCCGTGCGCGACCATCTCGACGACCGCTCCCGTCAGCGCCAGCGACTGCGCCTTCGCCTCGCCGGACACGGCCAGGCCGGCGACCGCGACGCCGAGGATGACGTAGCCCATGTGATTCACGCTCGTGTAGGCGATCAGCCGCTTGAGGTTCGACTGCGCGAGCGCCACGAGCGCGCCGTAGAGGATGCTGATCACGGCGAGCACGCCGAGCGGGATCGCGTAGTGCCCGAAGGTCTCCGGCATCATCGCCAGCAGAATGCGCACGAAGCCGTATGTGCCCATCTTCAGCAGGACTCCGGCGAGGATCGCGGACGCCGGCGCCGGCGCATCGACGTGCGCCGGCGGCAGCCACGTGTGAAACGGCACGAGCGGCGTCTTGATCGCGAAGCCGAGGAAGAAGCCGAGGAAGACCAGCGAGGCGTAGACGCCGGTGCCGCTGAGCGGCTGCTGCCGGATCAGCTGCGCCATATCGAACGTGCGCGGGTCGCTCGCGAGGTAGAGGCCGAGGATCGCCAGTAGCAACGCCAGCGAGCCGCTGAATGTGTAGATGAAGAACTTCAGCGCCGAACGGGCCGCATCGCCGTGACCCCAGGCGCCGATGAGGAAGTACATGCCGACGAGCGAGAGGTCCCAGAACACGAAGAAGAGGAAGAGGTCGAGCGCCAGGAAGAGGCCGATCGAGACGCCTTCCAGGAACAGCATCAGCGCAAAGTACGACCCGGCGCGGCCGCGCAGATCCACCGGGTAGGCGATCGCGGCGATGAAGACGAACGCGACCATCGTCGCCAGCGGCAGCGAGAGGCCGTCGACGCCGACGCGGTAGCTGACGCCGAGCGTCGGGATCCAGGTGAGCGTCTGCACCTGCTCGAAGCCGCCCGTCGAATCAAACCCGATCCAGCTCGCGACGAGCAGCGCCAACGGCACCGCCGCGACCAGCGTCGCCGCCGCCTGCAGGAGTTGTTCCTCCGGGCGGCCGGGCGTCGGCAGCGCGCGTTCTGCCGTCGCCATCGGCGCTTCGGCGCCTGGATCCGGCGTGGGGTCCGCGTCGTCCGGCGGCGGCGGCGTCATCGCCGGCTGCTGCCGTCGCAGCGGCCAGAGGGCGAACAACACCGCGGCGATGATCGGGGTGAAGATGGCGGCGGTCAGCACGCTGTCGCGTCCCTTCGTACAACGGTGCCCGGCACCGTGAGCCTACAGTTGGAAGGCCAGCAGCGCCACGACGACGATCAGCCCCAAGGCAACGACGACGTAGTACTGATGCGTGAAGCCCGTCTGCAACCGCCGGCTGAGCCGGCCCGCGACGCCGACGCCGGCGGCCGCGTCCTCGACGGCGCGGTCGACGAACGCGTCGTCGCTCTGCCGCGAGGCGCGCGCGCCGCCGAGCGTCGACCGCGCGAGGAGCGTGACGATGCCGTCGACGGACCACTCGATGCGCAGCGAAAGAAGGCGTGACGCCAAGCCGGCGGTGGCGGCCGCGCCGCGCACGCCGGCGTCGATCAGGCGTTGGTCGAGCGCCGCCAACAGGCGCGAGATGGCGAGCACCGGCGCCGCCACCAGCACCCGCGACAGCGTCGGCAGCGCCAGCCAGTCGGCGCCGCTGCGCTGCCGCCCGGCCGGCAGCGCCAGCGTCCCGAGCACGTCGAGCCGCGAGAGCGCGACGACGACGGCGGCTGCCAGCAGGAGCAGGAGCAGCGAGGCGGCGAACTCCCAGGCCGCCGGCGTCGGCAGCCGGCCGCCGAGCGTGTCCTCGAAGATGCGGCCGGCGCCGGGGAGCCAGAGCAGCGAGAGCAGCAGCGTCAGCGCCGTCAGCGCGGCGACCGCGCCCGTTTCGACGCGGCCGGGGGCACGTGCGTGCGTGCCCGTCGCCGGCGGCTCCTGGGGCTCGCGGGGAGCCCCGTATGCGAGCACGTGATAGCGGAAGATGTAGGCGCCGCTGAGGAACGCCGCCACCAGCGCGCCCGCTCCCAGCCACGGCGCGTACGCCAGCGTCGAGGCGATGATGCGGTCCTTCGACCAGGCGCCGCCGAGGAAAGGCACGCCCGCGAGCGCCAGTGCGCCGATGGCCGACAGCGCGGCGATCAGCGGCACCGCGCGGCGCAGCCGCATCCGCAGGAGGTCTTCGCCGTCGGAGACGTGGATCGCCGTGCCGGCGCCGAGGAAGAGCAGTGACTTGAAGGCGGCGTGCGTCACCAGCTGCGCCGCCGCCGCCGCCGGATAGCCGGCGCCCACGGCCATGAACATGAAGCCGTACTGCGCGGATGTGGAGCCGGCGAGCAGCCGCTTCGGATGGGTCTGCAGCAGCGCGACGACGCCGCCGGCGATCGCCGTCGCCAGGCCGAGCGAGGCGACGACCGCCGGGAACCAAGCGACCTGCGAGAGCATCGGCGACAGCTTGATGAGGAGGTAGGCGCCGGCCGCCACCATCGTCGCCGAGTGCAGGAGCGCTGAGACGGGCGTCGGGCCGGCCATGGCGGAGAAGAGCCACGGCGAAAACGGCAGTTGCGCCGACTTCGCCGCCGCCGCGAGCACGACGCCGGCGGCCACAGCCGCGAGCGGCACGGCGTCCATCCGCGCGAGGCCGGCGAAGGAGAAGCTGCCGCTCTCGGCGAACGTGACGCCGGCGGCGGCGTAGAGGCCAAGGTCGCCCGCGCGCGTCGTCAGGAAGGCCTGCGCGGCCGACCCGGCGTTCCGCCGGTCGCTCCAGTGGTGCGCGATCAGCGCCCAGGAGATGGCGCCGACAAGCTCCCAGCCGATGAGCAGTGCGACGAAGTCCGCCGCGGTCACCAGCAGCAGCATCGCGCCGACGAATGCCACCATCAGCGCGAGCAGCCTCGGCAGGGCGTCGCGCTCCGTCGCGGCGGCATAGGCGACGACGGGCACGGCGATCGCCGGGACGAGGACGACCATCATGCGGCTGAACCCTTCGACCTGAAGGCTGGGGCGGATGAGCGGGCTCCACGGCCAGGAGGACGCCGGCTCGCTGGCGGCAGCCCAGGCGCCGAGGGCGAGCGTGACGACGAGGATGGCGACGGCCACCGGGCCGCCGAGCCGTGTGCGGGGCGGCAGCGCCGCGACGAGCAGCGCCCCGGCGAGCGGCAGCGCAGGCAGGATGATCGCGTTCATTCGCGGAGCCGCCGCAGCTTCTCGGTGATGTCTGCCCGGCGAATGCGGTAGACGTTCGTGATCAGGGAGAAGCCCAGCGCCATCTCCACCGCCATCACCGTCATGAACATGATCACCAGCATCTCGCCCTGCGGGTTGCCGCCGGCGGCGAGCGACCAGAAGCCGACAGCGGCGAGGATGCCGGCGTTGATCATCATCTCCAGCCCCATGATCAGCATCACCAGCGACTGCTGGCTGAGGGCGCCGTAGACGCCGATCGCGAAGAGCGCCGCCGCGACGACGAGCACCGCCTGCAGGTTCATGGTGATTCCATCGCTTCCTCTTCGAGCGGCGGCTCCTTCGAGCCTTCCTCGGCGTCGCCATACCGTCCGCGGCGGCTCGTCAGCGCCACCGTGCCGACGATCGTCGCCAGCAGCGTCACGCCGGCCGTCTGGAAGACGAGCATCGAGTCCCCGAGAAGCTCCGTGCCGAGCTGCGCCGTCGCTGCCACCGGGCGCGGGTTCGCCCGCGCGGGCAGCGTGATCACGAACGGCAGGACGGCGAGCGCGAGGAACGACGCGACGGCGGCGATCACCGATGTGCGGTGCTGGTGCACCATGAACATCGGGTTCAGGCCGGCGGGGTTCATCATGTACATCACCATGATGATCGCCATCACCAGCATCTCGCCCGCCATCATCAGGATGAGCACCATGCCGAGGAACTCGGCGCCGAGCAGGACGAGCAGGCCGCCGGTCGCCGCGAACGAGGCGAGCAGGAAGAACGCCGCGCGCACCATCGAATCGGCGCGGAAGACGCGGTAGCCGGTGATCACGCCGCCGGCGGCGAAGAACCAGAAGAGCACGGTGGTCCACGACGGCGCGTTCATAGCAGGAATGCCCCCGTGAAGAAGATGTTGACCAGCGCCAGCGGGATCAGGACGGCCCAGGATACGACGACGAACGTCTCCGTGCGCACGCGGGCGAGCAGGTGGCCCGCCGCGAGGAAGGCGAGCAGCAGCACGACCGTCTTCAGGATGACCCAGAACGGCCCCGGCAGCAGCGGCCCCCACCAGCCGCCGAGGAAGAGCGCGCCGCCCATCGCCGCGACGGCGACGAGCATGCCGTAACGCGCCGTCTGCCAGAGGAGGCGGCCCACGCCCGAGTCCTCAGCCGATGTCCCTCCGGCGATGTCGGCGGCGTCGGCCAGGTTCACCGGCCCCCATGAGCTGACACTGGCGCCGACGATCAAGAACAGCGGCAGGCCGAGCGGGGTGCGGATGACGTTCCACACCGTGTCCTGCGCAGCGACGATGTCGACGATCGAGAGCGACTGCGCCGGCAGCGCGGCTGCGAGCATCGCCAGCAGGAAGGGGATCTGGAACGACAGCGCCTGCGCGCCGTAGCGGTAGGCGCCGTGCAGTGGCAGCGCGGCGTCCGGCGACCAGCCGTGCAGGAAGACGGCGATCATCACCAGCGCGATCGCCGCCGAGAACACGACGAAGCCGGTCGCCGGGTCCGCTGCGGCGCGGCCGCGCGCCACGGGCACCATCGCCAGCGCGACGGCGGCGAGGGCCAGGAAGAACGCCGGGGCGAGTGCCCAGCCCGGCGCGTCGCTCGGCTCCGTCGTCAGTCGCTGCTGCAGGAGCAGCAGCGTCGCGCGCTGCGCCGGGCGGACGACGGCCGTCCGCCAGCCGATGCCGCCGCCGCCGACCAGCGACGCCAGCAGCCGGTCGCCGATCGCGACGAGGTAGATGCCGACGGCGAGCGCGACGCCGGTCAGGACGACCGCGACCCCAGCGCTCGCGTAACCGTTCACGCGACCGTCCGTTCTGCCGCAGGCTGCACGGCTGCGGACTCTTCGAGGTCGAGGTCGAGGCTGATCAGCGCAGCGAGGGCGTCGCTCCATTCAAGGCCGGCGAGCAGCGCCGGTACCAGCGGCGCCAGCCGGTCGCTTGGCGCCGAGTCGAGCGTGAGCAGCCCGCGCGGGCCTTCGATGCGCCCCGACGGCTCAGTGCGCAGCTCGCCCGCGCGCGCCGCCAGATCCAGCGCCTGCATCGTCTCCAGCAGCCGCTGCTTCCAGCGTGCTGCCGTGTCGCCGGCGCTCTGCACGACCGGCTCGAAGCCGAGCGCGCGGTATGCGGGGTCGTCGGTGCGCGCGTCTTCGGTCAGGCCGGCGGCGCGCGCCACTGGCCCGGCGCCGAGGTGCTCCAGGCGCGAGCCGTCGAGCCGCCCGACGTCGGCGAGCGACCAGCGGTACACCTGCGTGCGTCGCAGCGCCCGGCCGAGCGCCTGCACGCGGGCGAGATCGTCCGGCATCATGTGCGCCGCGAGCGCGAGCGTCCGCCGGCCGAGCGACTCGAGCTGCTGGGCGACGAGCGCATCGGCGAGCCAGCGCAGGTGCGCGCGCGCCCGCGCCAGCTCGAGCTCGCGGATCGGCACCGGCTCCGAGAGGGCGCGGATGAATGGCCGCAGCGCCGGGCGGAGCCGGCTTGCGGGCACGGCCGCACCGGCGAACGGGTTCGGGAAGAGCGATGCCTCGTCGACGAGGTCGCCGGCGAGCCGCAACTCGAGCGTCAGACCGGCCGGTAGCCGCGTGAAGAACGGACCGACCGTGAGCGGCAGCACGTCCAGCCGCAAGCCATCGCGGTCGTCGCCCATCTCCGCCATCGGGCGCCCGAAGGGGCGGCCGCCGGTCATGCCGCTGCCGCCCTGGCCGAAGGGGCCGACGCCCCGCCACGGCGCTGGGTCGACATCCGGCAGGATGGCCGGCTCCGAATCGCGGGCGCCGTTGATGAGCTCGACGAACGTCCGACGGACGACCGCGACGACATCATCCGTCGCCGAGGCGCTGACGCTCGCACGGAGGCTCTCCGCGCCGCCCGGCGCCGCCTCGTCGAGATGCCAGCGGACGCTGGCGCGCGGCCGGGGCATGGCATCGTGCGCGCGCGCGACGGCCTCGGCGAGCGCCTCCGGCACGACGCCTGCGACGAGCAGGATGCTGGCGCTGCGTGGCGAATCGACGAGGCGCAGTTCGCGGCGGAGGCGCAGGTCCTGGACGGCATCGCGGGCGCCGAGGCCGGCGATGGCGAAGATCGGCGCTTCGGCCCCGGCGGCGAACGCGCGAAGCGCCGCGCTCAGGCCCACGCGAGCGCCCGCTCGCGCCACATGTACAGCACGCCGAGCAGCAGCACGGTGATGAACATCGCCATTTCGACGAAGGCGCTGACGCCTTCACGGACGAAGACCACCGCCCACGGGTACATGAACACCATCTCCATGTCGAAGGCGAGGAAGACCAGCGCCATGGTGTAGTAGCGGGCGTGGTAGCGGTTCCAGGCGTGCACCTCGGGCGCGACGCCGCCGACGAACGGCATGCGTTGTGGCACGGTTGTCGGCGCCCGGGCCAGGTTGTCGATGAAGCCACGCAAGAGCAGCGGTGCGACGAGCGCCGCGACGAACACGGCGAGCGCGACTCCGAGCGGCCCCAGCAGCGTCATCGGCGCGTCAGGCGGCGCGGACGCCGGCTAGACGTAGTCCTCAGGCGACTCCTTGAAGGAGTCCGCGCAACTCTGGCTGCAGAAGTAGTAGGTCTTGCCCTGGTACTCCGTCGACGCAGCAGCGTCGGACTTGTTGATCTTCATGCCGCAAACGGGATCCGCCACCTGTTCGTCGCCGGTGCCTGTCGTCATGGTGCACTCCTGATCAATGGGGACGGGCTGTTGCGCCATCATAGCACCATGGTCGTGCGCGCGAGCAAGACCGTCCGGGTGATAGACAGACCGGCGCCTGGGACGAACGCGGAGATGCACGGCGCGATGCTTGCGTGTCCCGGGCGGACGCAGGCCGGGTGCATGCTGCGCCGCCGCGCGGACCGCGGCTGTCGCGAAGATGGCGACCCCGAAGGGATTCGAACCCTCGATCTCCACCGTGACAGGGTGGCATGT
>JADEYI010001094.1_pt1 | contig 24255 bp, 19 predicted proteins | sample 8542331 | NCBI WGS metagenome assembly JADEYI01 (sample SAMN16510988, study PRJNA670497) | mine drainage metagenome | isolation source: biofilm near Copperflume 1 | place: Germany: Marsberg coppermine Kilianstollen | collected 2018-02
GTGACCTCCACACCCCCACCATACTACGCGCGCACTAACTTGGCAGGGACCCTAAGGAGGAAGGGCGCTCTCGCCGTGGCGGAGTACCGATGAATCTGGAGATGCATCGTCCCTGGCCAGAAGACCGGCTGACGTTTTCGGCACCCACAAGCGTGGCGGCCTTAGTGGGCTACCTGGAATCGATCGCGGCAACGGTCCGCTGCTCTGGCTGGTACTGATATGGCCACCCAGCAGCAGCCTTAGCCTCCTGCGGCAAACTGCGTCGGATCGGCCTCGAACCGCTCCTCGCAAGCACTGGAACAGAAGTAGTAGGTCGCGCCCTCGTGGGTGACGCTCCCGGCGGCGGCGGCCTCTTCGATCACCATTCCGCAAACCGGATCGGTGGTTGTTGCCATTGGTTCCTCCATTGGGTGGGGTGGTTGTGCGACATCAAGGTCGGACCCGGTCTCGCTCAGCTTGGTGGGCGCAGACCGATCATGAAGCGCGTGGCCCTCGACATGGCGCGGCCTCGACCGCGGAGTGGAGCGTGACAGACTCTGGCGGACATGCTCACCGGGGCGGAGGGTCATCTGCTTACCGGCGAGAACGAGGACAACGGGCGCCTCACAGGGGGCAGATTGGACGCCGATTTCGTAATGATCGATGGTTACGTCGAGGTGCTGTCCCCGGTAGGCAAGGGTGAGGCGGAGGTTCTCGACCTCCTCGGGGAGCACGGGGTCGAGGACGAGCACCCCTCGACGGGCTTCGAGCCCGGTGTAGCAGCGTTGGAGGAGGTCGATGGTGCCAACCATGGCGCCAAGGTGGATGCCTTCGTTGGTAGTGCCGCCCTGGGTGTCGGCCATGTCGGCGGCGAGGGTAGCGGCGAAGTGCCGCCACGAGGCGCTCCGGTCGCCTCGGGCGGCGATCCAGGCGTGGACGACCCGCGACAGCGTTGAGCCGTGCGTGACTCTCGCGCTGTAGTAGTCGATCGTCTGTCGGACACAATCGTCGGACAGCTCGTGCCCGAGGTGGGCGAACAGCTCACGCAGCTCGGTCACCGAGAACAGGTAGAACAGCATGAGGGTGTCTGCCTGCTTGGCCACCTGGTAGCGGCTCACAGCATCGTTCTCGGCCTCGAGGATGAGGTCGAGGCGCCCGATGTTGCCGTAGCGGGCGCGGTAGGCGTCGAGGTCGATCGGCTCGAGACGCTCGTAGCCGGCGAACTGGCTGATGACCCCGTCGTGGAACGGGACGTACAGCCCCCGAGCCACCTCGTCGAAGCGGGCCAACTCGCCCTCGTCGATGCCGAAGCGGCCGAGGGTGTCCTCCCGCTGATCGCAGGCCAGTTTCTCGGCGAGCTGGGAGGCTCGGGTAAGCACCCACGAGGCGAGCACGTTGGTGTAGGCGTTGTCGTCGATGCCGGGGGCAGTGCTCCACGGGTAGCCGTCGTGGAACTCGTCGGGGCCCATTACCCCGGAGATGGAGAAGCGCCCGAGGGCGCCGTCGAAACGAGCCAGGTGGGCGAAGTGGCGGGCCACCTCGAAGAGGAGCTCGGCGCCGATTTCTTCGAGGAACTCGGTGTCACCGGTTGCCTCGACGTAGCGCCAGGCGTTGAACGCCACGGCGAGGCCGACATGGCGCTGACGGGCGGAACGGTCGGGCATCCAGCGTCCGGAGCGAGGATTGAAGAGCATCCCTGGGGTCTCGTCACGCCCGTCGCTCCCGCTCTGCCAGGGAAAGCGCGCGCCGACCTCACCGGCATCGGCGGCGAGACGCCGTGCGGCTGGCAGGCGCCGGTGCCGGTAACGCAGCAAGGCCCGGCTCACGGCGGCAAATCGCATGTTCAAGAATCGGAACACGAACAGCTCATCCCAGAACACATGCCCCTCGTACCCCTCACCGTGGAGCCCGCGGGCGCTGAGCCCGGCGTCGAGTTCGGTGACGTGGGGCGAGGCGACCTGGAGCAGGTGGAACAGGTGGAGGTTGACCACCCCCGATGGCCGCCCGGAGGCGGAGATCTCGAGGGTGGACTGCGACCAGAGGCGTGCCCACGCGGAGCGGTGGGCGGCCAGCAGCTCGGCGAAACCGGGTGCATCGGCCACGGCGCGGCGGGCGGCAGCGATCGGCTCGGAGATCGCCCGGTCCCGGGAGGTGTGGATCGCCACCACCTTCTCAAGGTGACACCGGGCCCCCTCGGCGAGCTCGACGGCGAGCCCGTGGGCGACACTGGTCCCCTCGCGACGAAGCTCACACGGCCCGGAAGCTCCGTCGGCAACGGTGCGAGCGGCCTCTGCGATGACGATGTCGGACTGGGTGGTGCACGCCGCCAGCCAGACGATGCCGGCTGGGTCTTCGCCAGCTCCCGTCAGCACCAGATGGCAGTGCGAGAGGAGACGTGCCTCTGCAGTCTGATCGGCACAGCCGGCAGCGTCGATGGCCGATCGGATCCGGAGCGTCCCCGACCAGTTCTCCGCCACCAGCTCGAGGCTGGCTGCGGCCAAATGTGGGTCGGCCATCGACACGAGGCGTCGTTCAACGACGAAGGTCCGCCGTCCCGCTGGATCGGTCACCCGAAAGCACCGCTGCAGCACGCCGCCGCGTAGGTCGAGGCGGACCTCCTCGTCAGTGACCGCAGTCCCGGGCTCTCCGAGGAAGGGGCCGTCGTTTGCGCCGAACGTGAGAGGGAGCCAGTTCGGGGCGTTCACGATGCTCTCGTGCTCGACTCGTTGCCCGGCGACGTCGCTCCCGAGCCGATTGTAGAGCCCGGCGAGGTAGGTGCCCGGATAGTGGACCCCGTCGTCGGTCGCCTCGAGCCTCGCCCCCCGAGTGGCGAAATACCCGTTGCCGAGGGTGCACAACGTCTCGCGCATGCCCTCACCGGCATCATCCGTCGGTCGGTAGGTCAGATGCCAGCCGTCGGCAAGCGGGCCTGGGCCGACAAGGTCGAGGGTGCCTAAATCCGCCACGACGAGGTCCGCACCGGCCTCGGCGAGTTCGGCGCCGTCCCCTTGCCGGTCGATGCCGATCACCAATCCGAATCCGCCACGGTGTCCCGCCGCGACTCCGGCGATGGCGTCTTCGATGACGGCGGAGCGCTCGGGCTCGACGCCAAGTCGACGAGCGGCCTCCAGGTAGCTGGCTGGGTCGGGCTTGCCCACAAGCGCCATGGCCTCGGCCACCTGCCCGTCGACCCGGGCGTCGAAGAGCCCCTCCAGCCCGGCGGCGTCGAGCACCTCAGCGCAGTGCCGGCTGGCCGAAACCACCGCAGTGGAGAGGCCTGCGGCGCGCAGCTCGCGCAGCAACCTGACCGAGCCAGCGAACGGGTGCGGCCCCTCGGTGCGGAGAAGAGTGACGAAGCGGTCGTCCTTGCCCGCCGCCACTGCCGAGGCGCTTTCCAGTCCGGGCGGGTCGGCAGAACTGCCGTCGGGCAGGACGATGTGGCGATCGGCGAGTACATGTCGGACGCCATCGACACGGGCCTCGCCGTCGACCAAGCGGAGGTAGTCCTGGTGGGTGAATGGCGACGGTTGTTTACCGCTTTCTAACTCGACCTGGGCGAAGAGGTCGGAAAAGACAGCCGTCCATGCAGCCTCATGGAGGCTGGCCGTATCGGTGAGCACACCGTCGAGGTCGAACAGGACCGCGTCAAGGCCGTCCAGGCGCAACTCGAAGCGCTGTCCATCGCTCGACCCGTCGCCGACTCGGCCGGCCCCGTCGGTCCTCGTGGTGGTCACCGCTCGGCCGTATACTCCGGGCGGGCCATAATGGCGGTTCCCGCCGCAGGTCCATGGTCCGCTTCTCGTTCCGAACGTGCCGCGAGATGGGGACCCGGGCTGGTGTCCGAGGCGGTGACGACCCGCCGGGGCGCCACGGTGGCCCCGCCCTGGTCGGTCGGGACCGGCTTGTCGATGAGGCCGTAGACGGCCGCCCCGTCGACCGTCTCCTGTTCCATCAGCAGCTCGACCAGCCGGCCCAGCTCGTCGCGGTGGGTCTCGAGCAGCTCGGTGGCGTGATTCTCGGCCTCTCGCAACAGCTGGGCAACCTCGGCGTCGATGGTTGCCTGCGTGGCCTCGGCAAAGGGGCGGCTGGACAGCTCGGCGCCGCCACCGCCCAGGAACACCGAGCCGCCCTGGGGGTAGCCAACCGGACCCAGGGCCGAGGATAGGCCGAACTCGCGCACCATCTTGGTGGCCAGCTCGGTTGCCTGGGCGAGATCGTTGGCCGCCCCCGTCGAGCCCTGGTGAAGCTCGACCAGCTCGGCGGCGCGCCCGCCTAGGCGTACGGCCAAGGCGTCGGTGAGATAGTCCTCGCCGTACAGGTGACGTTCGACCAAGGGGAGCTGCTCGGTCACTCCGAGGGTCTGGCCGGCGGGGAGGATCGTGACCTTAGCCACTGGGTCGGCGTGAGCCGACAAGGCAGCGACGAGGGCGTGACCCGCCTCGTGGACGGCCACGGCCCGCTTCTCCTCGGGGAGGAGCACGTTCGATCCTTCCCGGCGTCCTAGGATGATCCGGTCGCGGGCCTCGCCGAAGTCGGCTGCACTGAGCACCTCCCGTTCGGCCCGCACGGCGACGATCGCTGCCTCATTGGCCAGATTGGCGAGGTCGGCCCCGGAGAACCCCGGCGTGCCCCGGGCGACGACGTTCAGGTCGACATCGGTACTGAGACGCTTGCCCCGACAGTGCACGGCCAGGATGGCCGATCGCTCGACCAATGTGGGAAGGGGGATCGTGACCTGGCGGTCGAAACGCCCAGGCCGCAGGAGAGCAGGATCAAGAATCTCTGGGCGGTTGGTGGCGGCCAACACCACGATGCCCGCGGCCGGATCGAAGCCGTCCATCTCCGAGAGCATCTGGTTGAGGGTCTGCTCGCGTTCGTCGTTCGAGACCACGCCCGAGCCGCCCCGGCGCTGGCCGATGGCGTCGACTTCGTCGACGAAGACGATGGCCGGGGCGCGCTTCCTGGCCTCGGCAAACAGATCGCGTACCCGTGCTGCACCCACCCCCACGAACATCTCGACGAAGCTCGAGCCGGCCACGGAGAAGAACGGCACCTCTGCCTCACCGGCAACGGCCCGGGCGAGCAAGGTCTTGCCCGTTCCCGGCGGTCCGATCATGAGCACCCCACGAGGGGCGATCGCTCCCGCCCGCCGGTAGCGCTCGGGCTGGCGGAGGAAATCGACCACTTCGGCGATCTCGGCCTTGGCCCCTTCGTAGCCAGCGACATCGGCGAAGGTGGTCTGAGGCTGTTCGGCGTCGAACACCTTGGCCTTGGACTTACCTACCCCCATGACCCCTTGCATCTGGCCCATAGCACCCTTGGACATCCGACGGAAGACCCAGAAGATGAAGAGGAAAGGCAGCAGCAGGATCAGCCAGGAGAGGACCTGGGATCCGAACGACGCTCCCGGTGTCGACGCCACAATCGACACCTTGTCCTTCTCCAACCGATCGAGCAGCGAGGAACCAGCCAGCTGGACGGGAATGACGGTGGTGAAGTCATGCCCATTGGTGAGCGATCCGGTGGCCTGGCCCCCCGTCTGGATGGTAACTGACTTGATCTGGTGGGAGCCAGCGTCATGGAGAAACTGGGAGTAGGTCAGGCTGTGGGTTGGGACCTTCTTCGCACCCAGAGTGGGCAAGAGCACCCACATGAGCACGCTCAACCCGATCGCCAGTGGCCAGAGCAAATGGCGCCACCCCGGGGGTGGGGGCGGAGCGGTTGGGGTCGGACGCTCGCCCGGCGGCGGGGGCTGGGCCTGCTTGGTCACCGGTGCTCCTCGTGTCGTCGGTTGTGATGCTCGACATCGGCTGCCCCGCGGGGGCCGACCACGACCACCGGGCAGTGCGCGTGATGGACGACCTGCTCGCTGACTGAGCCAAGGAGTAGCCCGGCAAGGGAGCCGCGACCTCGCGAGCCCACCACGACGAGATCCGCCCCCTTGCTGGCCTCGACGAGGGCCCGAGCCGCCGGTGGCTCGCCCACGGCGAGCACACAGGATAGGTCAGGAGTGTCGACCAGGACCTCGCCGGCCAGGCGTTCCTGCGTCTCGCGCTCCTCGTCCAAGCAGGCGTCACGCAAAGGCCCGGGGACGGTCGCATGAGCCGTGTGCCCGCCGGGCATCGACCACGCGCAGACGGCGTGCAGCTCGGCGCCGCGCATTTCCGCCTCCCGGGCGGCGAACGCGAAGGCGGCACGTCCGCCGGGTGAGTCGTCCACACCGACCACCACCCGCCTGTGTCCCGTCGACGTGTTGGAAGCGAGAGTATCCGTCATCGGTCGACCTCACCCATAACGGGATCGACCGAGGAGGTGATCGCCACGCAGTCGGCGATGAGGCAGCCGCGCATCAACGTGGGCAGGCTCTGGAGATTCACGAAGCTCGGTGCCCGCCAGTGCATCCGGTAGGGTTTGGACGATCCGTCCGAGACCAGGTAGCAGCCGACCTCACCGCGCGGCGACTCGATGGCGACATACACCTCGCCCTCAGGGACCTTGAAGCCCTCGGTGAAGATCTTGAAGTGGTGGATGAGCGCCTCCATCGACTCGTCGATCCGAGCCCTCGGCGGCGGGGTGACCTTCTTGTCCTGGACGCGGTAGTCGCCGGTAGGCATGCGTTCGAGGATCTGTTGAACGATCCTGATCGACTCGCGGGTCTCATTGAGGCGGACCGCGTAGCGGTCGAAGCAGTCGCCGAAGGTGCCCACGATGACCTCGAAGTCAACCTGGTCGTAGGCCAGGTAGGGCATGGAGCGACGCAGGTCCCAGGCCACGCCGGTGGAGCGCAAGATGGGTCCGGTGGCCGACAGGGCGATGGCCTCCTCGGCGCTGATCGCCCCCACCCCTTCGGTGCGCTGGTGAAAGATGGGCTGGCCGGTGAGGAGGGCGTCATACTCGTCGAGCCGCGTCGCCACCGTGTCGCAGATCACCTCGACGTCGTCCTCCCAGCCATCGGGCAGGTCGGCGGCCACCCCGCCGGGGCGGATGAAATTGTGGTTCATGCGCAGCCCGGTCACCTTCTCGAAGAAGGCCAGGATCAACTCTCGCTCCCGGAAGCCGTAGATCATCATCGAGGTGGACCCCAGGTCCATGCCGTTGGTGGCCAGCCACAGCACGTGCGAGGAGACCCGCTGCAGCTCGGCCAGCAGCATGCGGATCCACGTCGCCCGGGGCGGGAGTTCGATGCCCAGGAGTGCCTCGGTCGCCAGTGCGAAGCACAGCTCGTTGCTGAGCGGCGCGCAGTAGTCCATGCGCGTGACGTTGGTCGCTCCCTGAGCGTAGGTGAGCTCTTCGGCGGTCTTCTCCATCCCGGTGTGGAGATAGCCGATGACGGGCTTCATCCGCAGCACGTTCTCGCCCGAGAGTTCGAGCATCATCCGCAGCACCCCGTGGGTGGAAGGATGCTGTGGGCCCATGTTGATGATGGTGGTGTCGTCCTCCCCCGACTCGATGTCGATGTCATCGGCATCGAGACCGGAACTCTCGGGCAGGCGGAGCACCGCTCCCCGCTCGCGGGCCAGCTCAGTGGGAGTGGTGCGCTCGACGGGTCGGAGCTCCTGGGCACCCTCGCTAGTGACGGCAGACTCCGGCGACACCCCGGGGCCAGCGTCCTTCGTCGGCTGGTCGCGCTGGCCGGCTGGTTCCTCGTCAGGCACCGGTGGCCTCCTCCTCAGTGTCGTCGATGGCGCGGCGCCGTTCCTCGACGGCCGGGCCGGTAGAGCACTGCAGGTCAGGGAGCCGCGTGACCGCCCGCGTGCCGGGGACCACCTCCAGCGTGTCGGGGTCGGCCACCGCCCAGTAGGTGGCCTGGAGGCGCCGTGAGATCGGCCCCCACGCGCACCCCCGCACCAGCGGCGCCACCACCCACACCGGCGGGCGCAGCGACCACGCCTGGAATCGCTCGAGGGCCCGGTAGCCGAGGCGGGACCGCTCGACTGTTGCCCGGTAGCGGGCCAGCGCCGTGTCGAGGTCGGAGGTGCCGTCGAGCACCGCTCGGGCCTCCCTGCCGGCGGCCTGGCCGAACACCAGTGCAGGCCGGATGCCCTCCCCGGTGAGTGGCAGGCACTGCCCGGCGGCGTCCCCCACCACGAAGGCCCGACCGACGGTCGGCTCGCCGAGGTGGGCGGGGAACCAGCCCCCGTGCACCGCCTTGGGCGGGAAGGCATCGACGTGCTCGAAGCGGGCCAGATCCTCACGGAGGCCCTTGGCCCGCCCGAGATAGGAGGCGGATCCCTCGCGGACGTGATCGCCGGCCGGGAAGGCCCAGTGCACCCCGTCGGGACGCTCGGGAGGCCGGAACCAGAACTCGAGGACACAGCCTCCGTGGTGGTGGCGGGTCTCCACCCCGGTGGACAGTCGCCCGCGGTCCACCCGGGGTGCGCCCAAGCCGGCGGCCACCACACGGCGCCAACCGGAGGCGTCGATGACCACGTCGGCGCGCACTCGCCGGTCGCCCAGCAGCAGTGTGCCGTCAGGCTCGACGCCCTTGAACGGCGCCACCGCCATCTCCACCTCGCCCAAGCGGGAAGCGAGGAGCTCGGACAGGGTCCGGTAGTCGAAGGTCGCGAACGGATAGGCGGTCTCGAAGACGACCCTTCGCCCGGCCAAGTTGATGACGACCTTGGGGTGCACCTGCTCCAAAGCATCTCCGGCGTCAAGCTGCTCCAAGACCGCCAGCAGGGTCCCGCAGGCCGACGTCTCCCCCACCCCGACCGGCTCCCGGTCGGCGAGCAGGACCCGGCCCGCCCCGTCGAGCTGACTGGCGGCGGCCAGACCGGCGAAGCTGGCGCCGACAACGACCGCATCGTACGTCTCGACCTTGCTCATCAGCAGCCCACATGACGTTGGGCCGGCGTCGGCTCCGACTGGTTCCCGGCGTCGGCGTTGCCCGGCTCGGATTCCGGGCGAGCCTCACCCAGGGAACCGCTCTCGGTAGGAGCGCCGTGGTGGTCGTGTTCCTGTTCGTGGCCTGCGTGGCCTCCGCCACAGCCGCCACCCATTCCCCCACCCATGTGACCACCGTGGCGGTGGCCGAGATGCATGAACAGCATCCCGCCGATGAGCAGGATCCAGATCCAGTTCGATGCGAGGAACCGTGTCATTGCGTACTCCCTTCATATGAGGATTCTGGGCTGGGGAAGACCAGCCCGGCGTCGGTACCACCGACGCTGGCCGTCGTTGCCTTTCGGCGTGATCCGAGCACGGCGCAGTCTGTTGGCGTTGGTCACCACCGACAGGGAGGAGAGCGCCATGGCCGCGGCGGCAATCGTCGGCGACAATACGATGCCGAAGAACGGGTACAGCAGCCCCGCCGCGATAGGGATGCCGATGGTGTTGTAGCCAAAGGCGAGGGCCAGGTTCTGGCGGATGTTGCGCATGGTCGCCCGCGACAGCCGTATGGTGGTCGGGATGCCGCTGAGCGAGCCGGACATGAGGGTGATGTCGGCGGCCTCGATGGCCACGTCGGTGCCGGTCCCGATGGCGAGCCCGACATCGGCCTTGGCCAGGGCGGGGGCGTCGTTGATCCCGTCGCCGACCATCCCGACCCGTCTCCCCTCGGCCTGCAGGCGGGCGATCTCGTCTGCCTTGTCCTCGGGGCGAACCTCGGCCAGCACCGAGTCGATGCCGACTCGGCGGGCCACCGCCTCGGCGGTGCGGCCGGGCGTCCCCGGTCAACATCACGACCTCGAGACCGAGAGCGCGCAGATCGGCGACAGCGCCGACCGAGTCCTCCTTGACCGGATCGGCGGCAGCGAGCCCGGCCGGACGTCCGTCGATGGCGACCAGCATCGCGGTCTTACCCTCGGCGGCCAGGGCCTCGGCCCGCTCGGGCAGATCGGCGAGCTCCACTCCGGCCGCTTCGAGCAGGCGGGCGTTGCCTACCAGGATATCGTGGCCCTCGACGACGGCCTGCACGCCCTGGCCGGTGACCGAGCTGAACGACGCCGCCCGGGAAACCTCCAGCCCCCGCGCCGCGGCCCCGGTCACGATGGCCGAGGCCAGAGGGTGCTCGGAGTCGGCCTCCGCCGAGGCGACGCAGGCCAGCAACTCGGCGTCGTCCGTGCCGTCGAGGGCCACGACGTCAGTGAGGACGGGGTGGCCGGCGGTGATGGTGCCGGTCTTGTCCAGCACGACGGTATCGAGCCGCCCAGCAGTTTCCAGGGCCTCTGCCGAGCGAAACAGCACCCCGCCCGTTGCGCCCCTACCGGTGCCGACCATGACCGCCAATGGGGTGGCGAGCCCGAGCGCGCACGGGCAGGCGATGATCAGCACCGTCACCGCGGCGATCAGGGCGTAGGTGAACGCCGGGAGTGGCCCGACGAGATACCAAATGGCGAAGGTACCGAGAGCAATGAAGATCACGGCCGGCACGAACACCGACGACACCTTGTCGACCAGGCGCTGGATCGGCGCTCGGGAGGCCTGGGCCCGACGGACCATGTCCACGATCTGGGCGAGCACGCTGTCGGACCCGACGCGCGTAGCCTGGATGCGCAGCGACCCGGTGCCGTTCACCGTGGCCCCGACCACCTCGTCGTCGGCGTCCTTCTCGACCGGGATGGGCTCGCCGCTGACCATTGACTCGTCGACCGCGGAGTGGCCCTCGATGACCTTGCCGTCGACGGGGATCTTCTCGCCCGGACGGACCAGCACGAGGTCACCGGGGAGGACGTCCTCGATGGCGAGCTCGCTCTCCACGCCATCTCGCACCACGCGGGCGGTCCGGGCCTGGAGGCCCAGGAGGGTCCGGATGGCCTCACCGGTGCCGGCCTTGGCCCGAACCTCGATGAGCCGGCCGAGCAGGATCAGGGTCAAGATGAACCCGATCTCCTCGTAGTAGACGCCACGGGTCTTCGCCGGTGCCAACGACGGGGCGACGGTGACAACCAGGCTGTAGAGGAACGCCGCCACCGTTCCGAGCGTGATCAGCGAGTCCATGTCCGGGCTCCGGTGGGCCAGCCCCAACCAGCCGCTCCGGTGGATCGGCCAGCCGGTGTAGAGGAACACCGGGGTGATTGTGGCCAGGCCGAACCAGGGGTTGGTCAGCACGCCGGGCAACCAGGAGGCATGGGCGAAGTTCTTCGCCATCACTCCGAACAGCACCGGGATGGTAGGCAGCACCCCAACGGCAACCCGGCGGCCGAGGTCGGCTATTTCGGCACGCCGCTCGGCGGCCTCACCGGACTCACCGGACTCACCGGACTCGGGTGCTAAAGGGTGTGCCGAGCCGTCGCTCACCAGCGGCGGCACCACAACCGGCTTCGCCACCGCGGTCGGGGCGTCAACCTTCTCGGGAGCCACCCCGCCGTTGGACCCGACCACGGGCGAACCAGGGGACAGAACGTACCCGGCGTCGGGTCGGACGGGGGCCACCTCAACGGTGGCGTGCAGCATCCCCATGCCGCACGACAGTTGGTAGCTGCCGACATCAAGGGCACCGAGCTCGACCGACGTCTTCTCGTGAGCGGGGAGTCCCGCCTCCAGGTCGAGGGTGGGGACCACAACCCGCTCCGAGCACGTCCCGTCCTCGCGGCGGTCGAAGTCCAGCCGCAGTGGGGCGTTTGGTCGGGCCAGCACCCGGGCGGGATGGTAGCCGCCGTCGACGACGATGGTCGCCACCTGCTCGGCCCCGCCATCCGTCCTCACGGCCTCGGCAACCTCGACTTCCTCGGTAGCGACAGCAGCGCCGTCGGTCGTTTCCACGCCCACCGTATTGGCGGCCGTATCTCCGGGTGGGCCGGCTATGGCCGTGCCTTCGACAACGAGGGTGCCGTGGATCATCTTCATGCCGCAGGCGAACCCGTACTCGCCGACGATTTCCGGGGTGAACTCCAGGCTGGCTTCACCGAAAGCCGGGAGATCGGCAGAGGCCCCGAAATCGGGGAACCCCACCCGGCTAGTGCAGTCGCCTGACTCCTGACGGTCGAAGACCAATCGCAACGGCACGCCCACCCGGGCACGGATCCGGTTCGGGTTGTAGCCGCCGCGGACGGTGACCCGCACCTCTTGGATCCCTTCGCCCACGGCCGCTTCGGCGGTGGGCCTCGGGCCGAAGAACCACCACACAAGCCCGGCGGCCACAGCCACGTCGACACCGACCACTGCGATCGCTGTTGCGCTCATCAATTCATCTCCTCATCACCATCCTCATCTGCCCACCCCCGGTAGGGGTAGGGCCGAAGGTCCCGAGTAGTCTCGGGCGCTCCCGGATGTATGAGCCCCTTCAGCCTCAGCGCTGGCGGCCCGCGATCCGTTGCCGCCGCGGGCCCGGACGGCTGTTCGGGCGGCGCCCACTTCCTCGCGACGCTCTGCTATCCAGGTCAACGGGTTAGTCGCCCGTTTCCACCGGCTCGCGCTGCGATCAGCTTCCCAGCCAACGGGGTTTGGGCCGGTGGCAACTCCCCGAGCGACCACGGCTCTTACCCGGCTGGACTGGCGTCCGAGGAGCGATCAGACTCGCACGCGGCAGCGATCTCGACGAGCAACGCTGCGGTCATCGGCGGCACAGGTCCCTCCAATGTCGTGCCCGGTCGCCCGGGAGTGCTGATATCGAAACAGATCCGCGTCGGTTGCCCGCGGCCGAGCAGCGCGGAAAGATCGGCCAGGGGTATGAGTCCTACTCCCGAGACCTCGTCTGGGCTTGGTGCTGCAGCAAGGTGCAGGTGTCGAGTCCAGGCGATCACCGGGGTAACCACAAACCTCTTGTCAGCCGTCGTCCGATCGGGAAATCGACCGAGAACATCGACCGACGCTGGGTCGAGTGCGATTTCCTCCTCGGCTTCGCGCAAGGCAGCGGCCACTGGCCCGCCGTCGGTCACCTCGAGGGAGCCACCCGGGAAGGTGATGGCACCGGGGAGATAGTGAAGATGATCGGCACGACGGGTCAATAACACCCGAGGTCCCGCGCCGTCATCCACGAGCACGACCAGGATCGCCGCGCGTCGCTGACTCACCACTCGTAGCGCGCCGTCGGCGATAATCCGTCGTCTGACACCGATCAACCACGGTGGCTGTCCATCGTCGACACCGACCGCGAGCCTCCCCGGGGGCGGGCGCTCTTGGCGTACTGCGCTGCTGGATGTGATCGATGGCACCTCTGGGACCGAGCCCCGGGACGAGTGTGGACGACTCATCGGAGACTGGCGATCGCGATGCCCGACGAGGTCAGCGCATAGGTCACCCCCGGGCGGCGGCCACCGGTCGGAGTCGGCCACGGAGTGTCGATGGCTTGGACTAGGCCACGTCGGCCGAGCCTTGCCAAGGCACGGGTAACGGTGCTCGGAGGGGCGTTGACGGCACGAACGAGATCGGCTCGACGTGTCGGACCGTGTCGGGCCAGGGCGACGACGAGTCGCTCGTCGAGTGGTGGCCCGGCCTCGTCGGGTGCTCGGCTTACGGCACGCCGGGCGTCGTCGTGACCAGCCAGCAGCTCGCTCAGCGCCGCGAGCCCACCGGCAGCATAGGCAGCTCGGCAGCACGCGTCCCCCGGCACGGGAAGGTTCCCCGCGGCCCGCAACGCCACCCGCACCGACGGATCGGATCGGTCGAGGGCTCCGCCAAAGGCAAGCAGTGCTCCGATCGCTGCCGCGACATCGCCGACCGCGGCGGGATCGGGGTTGGCGACGATGTGGGCAACCCACCCCGCGGGCGTCACGGAGCCCACCTGCTCGGGGATGCCGGTCACAGCCATCGGGTTGCTCCCGTGCCCAGCTCGAGCAGCGCAACCCCCGGGTCGACATGTGGAGTGTCCATGAGGACGGTCTGCTGGGGCAGGCTCGGATGTCCGAACACGGCCCGGGGGACTGAGGACGCCGGTCCATCGAGGTGGGGCCAGGCGGCGGGGTTGTTGGCGACGGCGACGACTGCTTGGCACGACCCCACGAGCTGGGCGGCCTGGCCGGCGAATGCCAGGACCCGTTCACTCATCGCCGGTACCAGCACCAGGTTGGCGCCGACCTCAGATAGGGCGTGTACCGCGTTGGGGTTGAGCAGGTCCCGGCAGATCGCCACCACAAGGTGCCAGCCATCGGCCACGTGGACGCGGACCTCGGGTCGCCCCTCCGGCTCGATGCCCTCGGGCAGGGGCCGGTCGCCGGGGCTGTACTTGTCGGCGACGAGGGGGTCGGTGACGCCGCGCACCCAGGTCGCCGCGGTGTTGCGCCCCCGACCGTGCTCGCTGTGATGGTAGCTGCCGGCGACAAGCACCGTCAGCCCATCGGGGCGTTCCACCCAACGCTGCAGCCGAGCGGCCAGCCGAGCGGTCACGCTGAGCTCGGGAAGCACCACGATCCGAGCGCCGGCATCGACGGCCTGGCCGATCAGATCGTCCAGCACTTTCTGCTGGGCGGCTTCGTCGGCCGGGGCGACGGGGAACAGCCGGCCCCGGTGCACCTGACCCAGCCGGAGCTCCTCCACGCTGCGGTTGGGATGGCAGGTCGCCACCGAGCTCGACGCGTCGGCGAGGCCGGCCAGGGCCCCGGTGAGGCCGAAATCGAGCACCACCCGGAACTCCTCAGCCCATCGTCCGGCCAGCCGGATGTGGCGGGTCTCGTCCAGCCGGTTCGCCAGCCTCCACGGCGGTGACGTCAGCGGCACGCTCACCACCTGGCGCAACCCTGGGTCATCGAGGGGGAGGGGATCGCCGACCCGCAGCTCGACCGGGCCGCGCCGCCGGAGGGCCCGCCCGAAGGCATGGGCGTAGCGAGCGTCGAGCAGCTGGGCGAACACGTGGGCGGCGACCACGGCGGGTATGCGATCGGGAACTTTCCCCAACCCCGCGTCGAGGAGCTGCCGGGTCGAGGCATCGATCACTGGTATCGCTGCCGGCGACGAGACCTGTTCGTGGAATGGCCGGAGTGCCTCCGTTCGCCACGCCTGGCACGCCGGGTCCCCGAGCTGTTCCCACAGTACGGCGTGGTCGTCCCGACACCAGCGCAGCATTTCGGTGAGCACCGCCAGCGGCTCGGTCTCGGTTGTCACCACGGCACGCAGCGCCGCCAGGCGTCGCCGGTCCTCGACCCGATCGATCGGGGTGACCGAGGTCGCGGACCGACCGACGGCGTCGGCCAAGAGGAGTCGACCCGGGCGGTCCGGCGCACCAGCGAACCGCTCTACGAGCTCGGACCCGCCGCAGGCGTCGGCTGGTGTGGTGTCCCGAGTCGATGACGCACCCGGGTCCTCACTGATCGTCTCCGGGCGCGCCTCGGTGGTCATACGTCCTCCACCCAGGTGACGTATCCCGGATCGGTAAAGCGTTCAGTCGGGCGGGCGTTCCCAAGGCCAGTACCGTCTCGGGTCATCGCACCCGAAATCCCAGCTCGGCACCGCGCGAGATCGAACTCACTCGTGGGTATGGCCACTACCGTGCATCCCGCGCATCATCAGAGCCATCATCGCCGTGCACACCAATGCAAAAACCAAAAACCCGGCGCTCACCACCCCGGTACCGACCAGCACGACAGCGATCAGGAGCATCGGGATACAGCAGGCGATCATCATCCAGCCATGTCCACCATGGCCCGAGCCGTGGTTGTCGTGGGCGACTGGGTGCTGGTGGGTGTCCGTCTGCCCCGCGTGGTTCACGATGGCCTCCGGAGTGAGGGGGGCACGTGGCCCAGCTTGCTATACAAAGGGCAGTGCCCGAGCGCTCCGGTCACGGCCAGATCCGCTCCGGCCAAGACCAATAGCACCTCGAGTACGACGGCGAGGACCGAACCGGCCCCGACAAGAAACACGGCACCGGCGGCGATGACAACCAGGCCGATCACTACTCGACCGATGCGCTCGGCTGGGGTGATGTTCACGGTCAAACGCCGCCGACCCGTTGGGTGCACCCCGTGGAGGCTGATCTTTTGAGATCCACGCCCCTGGTCAGTCTTGTTCACAGTGGTCATCGTCTTCCTCCTTCTTCGACCCTGGCCCGTCCTCCCAAGAGGACTGAATACCGACCTAGTCGTTCGTCACAGCCAGACTGCGCTGCCCACCCGGGATGGGGTAGGGCCAAAGGTCCTGAGTCGGCGGTGACCCCTGTCGCTTCCCGTGCTCGGCTGTGGCGATTGACCAGCTCAAACTGATGAGCCCAGTAGGCCGGGAGCAATGTTCCCGACGAAAAAGGGCCGAAGGTCCCTACCCCCGGAGGGAAGGGATCCTCAGACTGGAAAGGACGGGCATCACTAGCGATGTCCATCGAGGAGATGAGAACCATGAACATGTGGTTACGGAGTGCATTGATGGGGGCGGCTGCTCGAGATGCTCGGAATGCTCAGGACGGTCGTGATCGCCAGTCTGGTCGTCGGCGCGCCCGTCGGCCGGAGCGAGACGCCGACCCAGCCGACGGGCGCGCCGAGGATCCCGAGCAGGTTCCCTCCCATCGCCACTTTGGGGGGTTTCGCCGCCACAACCTGCCGGCCGAGCGGAACTGACCGCGGGACCATGGCTACCATCCCCGACGGCGACGGGCGTGAACACAGCGATGCGCTCCAGCGGCTCAAGTCCGCCCGTGGGCACTTGGACGCGGTGATCGGCATGCTCGAGGATGACCGCTACTGCATCGACGTGCTCCACCAGCTGCGCGCCGTAGAGGGCGGCTTGGTCCGGTCCCGTCGTTCGATCCTCGAGCGCCACCTGCGTACCTGCGTGGTCGATGCGTACGCCGAGGGAAGGGTTGACGACGTGGTGGACGAGCTTCTTGCCGCATTCTTCACCGACCGCGCCCCGGCGCCGAGGTCGGTAGTCGGCCCGCGACGCGGCTCCCGGTAACCCAGCACCCGTGGCGCAGATGAGACCTTTGTCCAGGCTGTGTCGCGGATCGTCGCTCGGCCGGTGTCCGCCTTCTCCGGCACGTCATCTAGCCGAAGCCCGACCTCGCGGGTCGCTTGGCATCGGGTAGGGACAGGTGTCAGCCGATACGTTGAGCACTCGCAAGGTGCCCGTCGCGGTCGACGGTCGGCCATCGCCGGTGCGCATGTTGTGGGTCACCGGTGTCCTGGGTGCCTGTTTCGTGGCCATCCGCCTTGGCCAGCCCTACGCTCCGCCGCTGTGGTTTGCCACCTTGCGGGCGGTGCTAGCTGGCGTCGTGCTCGTCGGCTACAGCGCCTGCCGCCGCCAACGACCACCAACCGGGGTCCGACAGTGGGGGCTGGTCGGTGGCCTCGGACTGGCCAACGCCACGATCGGGTTCGGGGCCATGTTCCTGGCCGCCGCACGACTGTCAACGGGAATCGCCTCGGTGCTGGCCAACGCCCAACCGCTCCTGATCGTGCTACCTGCCTGGTTGCTCTACCGGGAGCGGCCCCGGCCCGCGGCCATGGTAGGACTGGTGGTGGGCATGGCGGGATTCATCGTCGTGGCTCTCCCTGGAGGCGTTGGATCGGGTGCGGCGCTTGCCATCGGCGCGGCTGCGGCCGCCACGGTGGGGACGTTGCTCGCCCGCCGTCTCGGAATACTCAACGACGTTGTCGCCGCGGGCTGGTCGTTCCTCATCGGCGGTGCCGTGCTGGCGCTGTGGGCGGGCCTCGCCGAGGGCGTTCCGCACATCCATGTGACCTGGGGCCTAGTTGCATCCCTCGCCTTCCTGGCGATCCCTGGGACGGCCGGCGTCTACGTGGCGTGGTTCCACGAGGCGCGGCGTTGCCCGTTGTACCGGCTGGCGGCTTGGACCTTCGCCGTGCCGGCCTTCGGGCTCCTCCTCGGAGTGCTCATCAAGGGAGACCGCCCGAGTGCCTGGACCGCTGCCGGCCTCGGCATCGTGCTCACTTCACTTTGGCTGGTGCTGCGCGGAGGTCGTCCCGTGGGTCGCGCCTCATCGCCCAGGTCGGACCCAGTCGCGTGACGTCACCTCCACCGACTCCCACGATGGTGGCCGACTGTGATCCGGTGGCCCGGGAAGGGGCCGGGACACAGCGCAACAGTGACGACAACAGCGCCGCGGGTCTCGACCGTTCGGTCCTCGCGCCCTTCTGTCGGTCGGGTGGTATTCGTGATCCATCGGCAAGGCGAACAAGGCCGAGTGGTGTTTGTCGCCCCACTCGACCGTCCGCAACCGATCTGTTCGGTCCAGCATTGCTCGCTATCCCACCGGCAGCGTCGGCCCCGCGGCCTCAGCCTCGAGCAGGTCGATACCCAATCCGGCTCCAGTAGGCTGGGCAGTCGTGGCCGACTTTCGACACTTGGCCGGATCGTCGGTCAAGCGGACCGCCGTCCTGGCGATCGGCGTCTTGGCTATCCAATTGATGTTCATCTTCTCCTACGTGGGCGGCTTGGGGCGCCCTTATCCGCACGGACTTCCCATTGCCATCGTGGGTCCGGCGCCAATCCAACGGGCCATCATCTCCACCGTCGAGTCACGTGGTGCTGCCTTTCACCCTCACGCCTACCCCACTGATGGGTCAGCTATCACCGCCATCGAAAGACATCGGGTGGACGCGGCAGTCCTGATCGGCATGCAGAAGGACCAACTCGTCATCGCTGGGGCCCCGAGCCCTGCGGTTGGCCAGGTTGTGGAGAAGGCGTTCGGTTCGCTCGAAGCCCGGGCTCATCGTCCCTATTCCATCCGCACCGTGGTACCGCTGTCGCCGAACGACCCCGAGGGCCTTGCTCCGTTCTACCTGATCGTCGGTTGGGTGGTCGGCGGATACCTGGTGGCCAGCCTGATTGGCCTGGCGAGAGGAACCGAGCCGAGCCTCAGATTCGCAGCCTTCCGGCTCGGGGCGCTCGCAGCATTCGCCGTGGTCTCGGGACTTGCCGGTGTGGCCCTCGCTGGACCGGGTATGAATCTCTTCGGAGGCAACCGCCTCGCCGAGGCCGGGGTTGGTGGGCTCGTCGTGTTCGGTGTAGCCGCCATCACCACAGCATTTCAGGTAGTGATCGGCGAGCTCGGGATCGTGCTCGCCATCCTTCTGTTCGTAGTGCTCGGCAATCCTTCGTCGGGAGGGCCATACCCTCGCGAGCTCCTGAACGGCGTCTGGCGGACGATCGGCGCGTACATACCGAACGGTGCCGGCCTGGATGCCGAACGCAATATCGCCTACTTCGGTTCACACGCCATTACCCCTGCAATCATCGTGCTGGGTGCGTACGGTGCCGTCGGGATAGGGATCACGCTAGGGATGTCCTGGGCCCGCGAGGCCAGGCGGCAGCGATAGAAGGAACTGACGGTGGGACCGGATACCAGCGAGTCAAGCGAGGCTCCACCAGCCATTCCGTCGCCATACCGATTCAACACGTCACCGCGAGGCCATCTCAGATTCACTCCAGGTTCGTCTGGCCTGTCGCGAGACTGGCAGCCGTCGATCGAGGACGCTCATCTTGCCGATGGCAGGTCTCGTAGGTCTCTCCGTGGTGACGGTTCGGGCGTGGAGCTGGCGATTGGCCTCCGTCAGCGGCGACAGGGTCGGCACGCTTCTGCCCGGCGGCTTGGCACCCGCGGCAATGTCCGTACCTCCAGATCAACCGTCCTGTTCGGTGGCGGCCGGCTGACCCTTTGGCTAGGACTCGCGGCGGATGCGCTGCACATTCACTGGAACTTCCGCCTTGCATGGTCCGATTCGCCTGGCGGTCCAAGGAACGGCCACGTTGCCTGATCTCGCAAAGCCAGCCCGTGCCTTCAGGGCCGGCGGAGCGCAGACATTCGCCGTACCGTCTTCGGGTTTCTTCTCAGCGTGCTCCGCAAAGAAGACTCTCCGAGCGCCTGGACGACCGGTGGCCTCCTGGCTGCGAGATTTTTCTGCGGCTCCTTCCGCGCGACTCTAGACGAGATGGCGTCTGCCCTAGCGATCCCAACCACGTCCTAAATTTAAGAGTGCGGATCGCCTGCCAGCTGGCTCCGAATCCCCTGTCGGAACACCGGAAGCGCCCGCTCACTCACCGAGAAGGATCCGGCGCGCTGCATCCAGCGCAGCATGTCCCTCCACGGTGATCTCGGGGAGCTGAAGATCGAGCTGTTCGACGGCTTGTACCAGAATGCACCCCACAAGGGCGCGGGCAGCGTACTTGTGGTCGGCCGGCACGACGTACCAAGGGGCCCACCGCGTCGATGTCGCGGTAATCGCGTCCTCGTAGGCCCGTTGATACTTATCGAAGTGTGATCGTTCCGCCAGATCGGCACTCGAGAACTTCCACTGCTTTGCTGGATCGTCCAGCCTTCGAAGGAATCGCCGCTTCTGCTCATCCTTGGAGACGTGGAGAAACAGTTTGAGGATGCGGGTACCACTCCGATGCAAATGATGCTCGAAGGTGTTGATGTCCTCATAGCGCTGGACCCACAACTTCTTTCCGTGTCGCGCTTGGGACCGAAGGTGCTGGTCGACAAGGAGGTCGGGATGTACCCGGGTGACCAGGACGTCCTCGTAGTAGGAGCGATTGAAGATCCCGATCCGTCCGCGCTCGGGAAGCGCTTTCGAACACCGCCAGAGAAAGTCGTGGCCGAGCTCTTCCGTTGAGGGTTGCTTGAACGAGACGACGGTGCATCCTTGGGGGTTGACCCCCGACATGACGTGTTTGATGGTTCCGTCCTTGCCCGCTGCATCCAGGGCCTGCAGGATGATGAGCACCGCATAGCGATCGCTGGCGTAGAGCAGCTCCTGAGTCGACGTCAGGTCCCCCCGGAATCCTTCGAGGTCGTGTTCGGCTAACTCTCGGGGGTGCGACTTGCCGGTCGATCCCAGCCAGTTCGTCGACGTCTCATTGGTACTCCGTCGTCCGAGAGCCGCTGGTTCACCCGGATCTACCCGCAACTCCTCAATGACTTGCCGGTGCAGCTTCATACAATCGCCTCCTCATTGCCACCAGCCACTCGTCGCGATCTGCGTTGCGCATGTTGCTAGGTCCCGCCGCCCACGGACTTGCCCACGGCGAGCGCGACCTCCGGCTTCGCCGTGTCAGTCGCGGACACCTGGCGGGCTTCAGCAGGGCGACGAAGCCGAAGTCGCTTGAGGGAAAGGGCGTTGACCGCGACGATGATGCTGGACCCGGCCATGGTGAGCGCGGCGATCTCGGGGCGCAGCACCAGACCGAAGGACGGATCGAAGACCCCAGCGGCGATGGGCAAGGCGACGGCGTTGTAGCCGATTGCCCAGGCGATGTTCTGGCGCATCTTACGCAACGTTCCGCGGCCGATCAGCAGGGCATTCGCCACATCGAGCGGATCCGAACGCATCAGCACGATGTCGGCAGTCTCAATGGCTACGTCGGTGCCGGCCCCGATGGCGATGCCGAGATCCGCCTGAGCAAGAGCCGGAGCGTCGTTCACTCCATCGCCGACCATCGCCACTCGCTGACCCGATGTCTGTAACTCGGTGATCTTGGCCGCTTTGTCTCCGGGGAGCACCTCGGCGATCACGGTGTCGATCCCGAGCCGTTGGGCGATGCGTCCGGCGGTGGCCTGGTTGTCGCCGGTGAGCATGACCACCCGCACGTCGGCGTTGTGCAGTGCCGTCACTGCGGCAGCCGAGGTGGCCCGTTCGGCGTCGGCGATACCGATGACGGCAACCCCTGCGCCGTCAATCGCCACGAGGACGGCGGTTTGGCCACCGGCAGCGATCTCGTCACGTTTGCCGGACAGGTCACCGAGGGCGACCTGTTCGCGTTCCATGAGGCGCCGGTTTCCGACAACGACCCGGCGTCCGGCGGCCGTGGCCAAGGCTCCAAGGCCAGGGACGTTCTCGAACGTGTCGGTTCGCATCACGGTGGCACCTCTGGCCTCGGCGTACCGGACGATGGCACCGGCCAAGGGATGTCCGGACTCTCGTTCCACGGCGACGACGAGGGGGAGTAGGTCGCCTTCACTGAGGCCGGAGGTGAACAGATCGGTGACCTCGGGCTCGCCCTTGGTCAGTGTGCCGGTCTTATCCATGACGACCGTCTGGATGCGGGCCGAGCCTTCAAGTGCCAGCGCATTCTTGAAGAGAATGCCGCGCTCGGCTCCGAGCCCGGTGCCGATCATGATGGCCGTCGGCGTCGCCAGACCGAGAGCGTCGGGGCAGGTGACCACCACAACGGTGATGGCAAAGAGCACCGCCGTGCTGAACGGCCGGTCGCTGGCCAATGACCACACGGCCAGGGTCATCAGCCCACCGACCAGAGCCACGAACACGAGCCAGAAGGCGGCCCGGTCAGCGAGCTTTTGACCCGGTGCTTTGGAGTTCTGTGCCTCTTGGACCATCGCCACGATCTGGGCCAACGCAGTGTCGGAGCCGACCTTGGTGGCCCGCACCCGCAGCGAGCCGTTGGTGTTGATGGTTGCTCCGATGACCGATGCACCCACTGCCTTGTGCACCGGCAGGCTCTCACCGGTGACCATCGACTCGTCGACGTCGGACTCGCCGTCCTCGACCATGCCGTCCACGGCGATCTTGGCCCCGGGCTGGACCAGGATCAGATCGCCGACCACGACCTCTGCGGTCGGGATCTCGATCGTCTCACCGGATCGGATGACCATGGCCTTGGGGGGAGATAGGTTGAGCAGTGTCCGAACGGCGTCGTTGGCACCACCCCGTGCCCGCATCTCGAAGTAGTGCCCGAGGAGGACAAACGAGGCCAACACGGCGGCCGCTTCGTAGAAGACATCGCCTCCACCGGTCAGGGTCACGACCACTGAGTACAGCCAGCCGGAACCGACAGCCACGGCGACCAGGACCATCATGTCCAGGGTGCGGGCCCGCAGAGCCCGAACGGCTCCGTCGAAGAACACCCATGAGGAGTAGAAGATGACCGGGAGGCTCAAGAGGAGCGCCCACTGGTCCTGGCGCAGCCCGAACGGAACGGCGACGTTCAAGCCGAAGACGCTGTGCCCGATCGGCGACCACACCAGGATCGGGAGAGCGAATACGGCGGCCACGATGAAGCGATTGCGCATGTCGGCCACCATCGCCTGCATCGAGCGATTGCGAGCACCGCCGTGGCCCATGGCGTCGTGTGGAGATCGCATGGACGATGAGGGGTCGTGGGCAGGATGGGCCTCGTCTCCGTGAGCCATGACATCGGAGGTGGCAAGGTGTGATTCTGCGGCGCTCTCCGCTGCTTTGTGGTGGGTGAGATCTTCAGCCGGTACTGAAGGCTCCGTCACGGTATGGGAATCGCCGTGGGTCGGAGGGGACGACGGACCAGGGCTCAGGCCATCAAGCGCGGAGTCGCAAAGGTGGGCAGGGACTGGGCGCCCACCGCAGCGGTAGCCGCACTCGCGAATCCATTGGGAAAGCTCGGCGACCGAGGTGACCGTCGGGTCGTAGGTGATAAGCGCGGTCTGCCCGACAGGATTCGCCTCGACGCCCTTCACCCCGGGTCGACGGCCCAGCACGGCCTCGACAATGAGACTCTCCGACGCCCAGTTGATCCCTTGAACCTCAAGGACTGCCGTCTTCGTGTCATGCTCGCCAACTTCCGTCACTATCGCCTCCACTGCCAGGTCTCTGTGCCTAGGGTACAACTCGTGCGACGACTACCCCTGTGGATCAGCCGATGCAACGCATCTTGTCGAATCATCAGCGGATCGCTTCGATCCTGGCCGACGAACACAAGATTGGTAGCAAGAGCCGGATTGCGGAGCGGGCCATCACCTGACAGCCGAGAACCGCGGCTCCTAAATTAGGCGGACCCAGGTCAACGGCTCCGCCGGCTGACCGTTGCTCGGCTTCCGATCCTCTGATCCGGAGTTCTCGAACGGCCACGTGAGTATGGTGGCGATCATTGGGGAGCCAGCGCCGCGCGGCGGCGAGTCGTCATGGACGATTGCCCTGATAGGAGACCGGTGACTATCCGCAGCCATCAAGTTCTGCAGTTTCCGGTACTCCTCGGCGTCGATCTCCCCCCGTGCCAGCCTCTGGTCGAGGATCTGGCGAGCCCGATTCTCATCGTGGTCCCGCGGGGTCCTCTCGATGGTACGGAGGATCAATGTGTACACCGCCCACGCGAAGATACCCACGAAGACAATCATCCCGATCCACAACAAAGCACTTGCCAGAATGCCCAGTGACTGCCGTACTCGAACACCATCTTGTCCACCTCCATAGCCGGTTTCCAAGCCGCAAACTCAGTCAAGTGGTCTCCCGTTCCCCGGGGACCAGGACCCCTTGGTCCTAGTTCCCAGTTTGAGCTTCCGGGAGCCGCTTGAGCGTCTATTTCTCTCGCAATCCACGCATCGGGGACTAGTTCCCGCCGTGGTTCATACCTCGCATCATCAAGGCCATCATGGCGGTGCACATCAGCGCCAAGAAGAGGAAGCCGACGTTAACCTCGAAAATTCGTCCCGCCCCTGATCCGGTGGTGTCCGCGTCCGCGGAA
>JADEYI010001095.1_pt1 | contig 24194 bp, 10 predicted proteins | sample 8542331 | NCBI WGS metagenome assembly JADEYI01 (sample SAMN16510988, study PRJNA670497) | mine drainage metagenome | isolation source: biofilm near Copperflume 1 | place: Germany: Marsberg coppermine Kilianstollen | collected 2018-02
GGTGCGCATGGTGCACTGCCTGACCGGGGAGGAAGCTGACGTAACGCTGGATGGTGCCATTCCGGCTCTCAGCCAGGGTTTCGTGCCCACCCTCTGGATCGGCAGGCCAGGGCTGCGACACGTCGAACTACCCGACAGGCGCGTGGTGGCGGTACTGAATGCCAGCGGCATGAACGAAATTGATCCTTCCCTGGTCCTCGGACCCCATCAGGGTGCGCAAGGGGGCGGCAGCACGCAGCCGTATGATAACTTTGGCCTCCGAGGACTCGGCGCCGTGCAGACAGCGGCCGCGGCCTACGGAATGGTACTAGCATCGGGCACTCCTGTCCGCTCCCTGGGCAGCTCTGCTCCTCTGTCTGCAGTGCAATCTACACCCATTTCAAGCGGGCTCTCCGTGCTGGCGCGATCTGGCCTGGGCTCCGGGGCGCTGAAGAAGCCGGTACTCCTCCGGCCCACGACGCTGCGGGGAGGCATGCCATATGACTGGGAGCACTTCAATGGCACCGAGTATAGCAAGGGCGGCTCGCACGGCGTGGTAGTCGAGGCTTGCGGGCGCATATACACGATTGGCGATAGGAGCACCGACCCGGATGACTGGAGCCATGCGAGGCGCACAGGTGCCGAACCTCCGCCCAAAGGGGGCGTAGCCGTCGGGCGCACCCTTGTGAGGGCTGTCGACCTGCTTAATAAAGGCCAGGTTATCGCCGATGACCACGGTACGCAGCTATATAACGCTGATGGCAGCGAACTGCTAGCCGTTTATGACCAGGCCATGCAGATGGCTGGCGACACCAACGGCAACTTGAGCGCTTCTCCAGAGCAGATGGCCGCCATGATCGCCTACTGGGAGCGACTTGGTCGCTCTGGAGCGGGCACCGGATCGGCTGCTCTCCAGTCCCTGGTCTCGGACCTTGACGATTTGCGGCAGGGAAGCGGCTCTCCCCTCGCGGTGGCCGACAGCGCGTACCTGGTGCTGCGCGACCAGCTTGCTGCTGGCTCTACGCTGACGTTGGGAGCGACGGTAAGTACGCCACGCTGCCCAGCCTGCGGGCGCTGGATGGGCTATGTACACAATTGTCCGGCTCGCGCGCACACTCCGCAGCAGGTAGAGGCGCAACCCTCCGCAGTAGCGGCTCCTGAGATCCTCTCTACTCCCGGTATTGCGGCTCCTTCACCTTCGTCCGAGGGCCTGGCGATGCCCTCAATAATCCCGGCAGGCGCAGGAGAGGAAGCAGATGGTGCCGGGCTTCCCGACCAGAGATCCGCGACCTTCGCGCAGGCGCTGGCCGACGCTTTTGACCGGCTCGGCGACAGGGTGGGCGACAAACTCGGGGAGAAGCTTGGGGAGAGTCTCGCCAGGCATCCGGACCGGCTCCACGCGGCCGAACCCACCGTTAATGAACCCTCCCGCCCTCCGGAGCAGCGATCTGCTATAGACGAGCGTATGGCCTCTGCCCTGGACCGCCTGGCGGCGGTGCTGAAGGAGTGGACGCCGCATCTGGCAGTTGGCCCAGACACAGTGGAAGGTCACCCTGTGGGTGCTTCGAGAGTGTCACGAGTAAAGGGCCGCAGCGCATCCCGCACCACCAGGGCCGCACTGCAGATCGCAACGCACGCCTCTGCGGAAGCGCCCACGCCTCATCGACCGCCGCTTGATGCGCTGCCCCTTACACCTCAGGAGCACATCCTGAAACAGGTCAAGCCTCCCGAGGCGCCCGATCCATATTTGAGCCGCCTTGACAGGAGTCTGGGCGGTCAGCGCACCGAGCCTCTGGCGCTGCACTACGAGGAGATCGATCCCAACTATGACGTAAGCGAGGGCGCCGAGAAGGCGTTGCGCATAGTTTCTTCGTCATTGCAGATCGCCTGGGACCCGAACCGCAGAAAGCCTCTGCGTGGCACACAGATGCGAGTGTTCGGATTCGCCGGCACGGCGGGCACTGGCAAGAACACCACCGCCCGGCAGATCGCCGCATCCCTCGGGCTTCCTTACTACGAAACTACCCTCCACAGAGATACTTCCCTCCAGGAGGAGATCGGCCAGACGGTGCTGAACGAGGGTACAACTATGCCCAGGCTTGGACCTCTTGGCCAGGCTGCTGCTTCGGGTGGCGTGATCTGCATCAACGAGCTGGTCAAGGCGAACCCCGGCACGATGGGCGCGCTCCAGCGGATGATGGAAGATGGTGTCTTCGAGGTGCAGGGCACCGAGGCGGGCATGGCAGCCAAGGAGATACCTGTCCATCCCTCGACTCTCTTCATTTGTACCTGGAATCCCGGTTACGACGGTTCCTCCGACCGCCCCGATGCTGCCCTCCTCTCGCGCATCCCCACCATCAAGATGGACGCGCCCGACATCAAGGACGAGACCCGCAGGCTGGTCGGTTCCCTCGGCGCGCTCTTCGGGGTGGAGGAGGACGTCTCGGGGGAGCCGACCGGTGCAACCAACAAAGCTGCTCAGCAAAAGCAGGAGCGCCTGCAGGAGATAGTTGGCCGCGATTATACGGTAACACGCACGCCACCCGACCCCGAACGTGTAGAGATAGCCGTGCGCTTCGTACGCGACCTGCGCAACCTGGCTCAGACACGACAGATAGGGGCTTCTTCCCGCCACCTCCTTGAGCCAACTCCGCGTGAGGCGCTGCATTTCGCCGCCATGTGCGAGGCCACAGGAGACCCGCTCCTGGCCCTCGAGCAATTCAAGATCTACTGCGATTCAGGCGAGGGTTACGAAGAGCAGTTCAAACTCGTCCAGCAGATATTCAAGCGCTACTACGGCGAGGACGGGCAGGCGCTCAATCGTCGCGCTAATGGCGCGGGACCGCAGTCCAGCTAGGGACCAGAAGAACAAGTGAGATATCTTCCTGATCCCTGACAGCCAAAGGAGTTACCGTGTCGTGTGAGTACAGGCGCCGCAAGTTCCTGAGCCTGCTCGTAAGTGGGATAGCTGGTGGCGCGCAGCGCGGCGAGGCAGCCACACAGGTGGCTGCGCTGGAGCATATCTACCAGCAGGCATACGACGCAGCTCGCGCCAGGCGAGAGGGAGAAGAGCGGCGACCCGGTGCGGCAGAGGCATCGGCGACGAACCGGGAATCAGAGAACAGGCGCAAGACGCACCTCCTCTTCGGGTATATGCTCCGCCTGGGGGTACCGCTTCCCGTGCACTCCGCAACCGGCCTTCCCAAACCCGATGCCCAGGCCGGGTACGCAGCGCTCTGGGACGCTCTCAAGACGCGTATCGCCACTGACGTGGGCCGGGCGGCGGGCTGCGCTCCTGCACGCGACTTCGCCGCTTCCGGCAGGTGGAAGCTCGGTGACAGTATGCGAGCTTCAGCCAGGAGTCTCGCCGTTGCTTCTGAGCAAGCTTCTCTGGAGAGAGACTCCTCTGCGACGCCTGGAACAGCTGCGGGGTGGTCGGGACCGTGGCTCGGTACAGATGCTGGCGAGCCTGCCTATGATCCAGAAGGCTACAATAGCGAAGGCTACGGCCGTGATGGATTCGACCGCGCTGGTAGGGACAGACACGGCTTTGACCGTGCTGGGTACAGCGTCGACGGCTGCGAGCGATCGGGCTATGACGCTAACGGACGAGATCGCCGGGGGTACGATAGGGAAGGCTACGATCTGGAGGGACATAACAGGCGAGGCTTTGACAAAGAGGGCCGGGACCGTTCCGGCTACGATTGGATGGGCTTCGACCGCAGCGGCTTCGACCGCACCGGTTACAACAAGTACGGATACAACAGGGCAGGGTTCGACAAGGAGAGCTACGATCGCGAAGGCTACAACAAGAAGGGGTTCAACCGCCGCGGCTACAATCGTCAAGGTCTCGACCACGGGGGCGTAGATCGCTTCGGCTATGACGCGCAAGGGGTGCATGCCGGCTTCGACAAGCAAGGATACAACTCCGCGGGCTTCGACTCGGACGGCTATGACCGCGACGGGTACAACCAGGAGGGCTATGATCGCGCTGGCTACGACGTCGCGGGGCGCGACCGCCTGGGGAATGCGCACTCCTGGTGGGCGCCCGACTCGAACGGATACTATGGAGATGGCTACGATCAGTACGGTTTTGACCACGACGGCTATGATGCTCAAGGTCGAGATAGGTGGGGCTTCGACCGGCAGGGCTTCAACGAGCGCGAACGAGACCGCGACGGCTTCAACCGCGAAGGGTACGACGCCTCCTTCTTAGATAGGGAGAAATATAACCAGGCGGGGTACGATGCTCAGGGCCATGATCGGCTGGGGTATAACATGCACGGGTGCGATCGGGCCGATTACTCCGTCACCGGCTACGACAAGGATGGCTATGATCGGCATGGTCTGGATCGCTGGGGTCGCGACCGTAACAATCGTGACAGCAAGACAGGTCGTCAATACAAGAACCCAGCCTTCAATAAGAGTGGATTTGACAAAGAAGGGTACGACCGCTGGGGCTTCCACCGGGACACCGGCTTGACCGCCGACGGGCGCAATTACGCGGGATGGCTCTACAATCCCAAAACGAAGAGATGCCACGATCCCGAAGACCCTCTTCGCTCAATGCCTCACAGTCACTACCAGGATGGTCGCGGGGTACAGTGGCAGCGCCCCAGATGGCAGACGCGCGTAGAGTGGGATCCATCGATTGCGCCCAGATGGGACCCTCGCGCTATGATGACCTGGGAAGAGTTCGCTAGGACCAACGGTGCCACGGGCACAGGCACTCATGAATCGGTCAGATGCTCCTACGAGGCTCGCCTCAATCGGCAGCCTAACCTGGAGCAGCGCTGGCAAGTAGCCCGTGCGGAGTTCGACCCGTCGGCGTCCTCAGGTGGGGTACCGGCGCGATGTCCGCAGTGCGGGCAGTTCACCGGATACAAGGCGCACCAGTGCCCCGCTTTTGGCGACCGCCCGGTGACTGTCTATCGATCGGGGCTAGCCAGGCGCGAGGGCCACCCCGACTATTTTCGCGCCGGGGACGACTACAGCGACAAGGGTGTGCACACGGACACTCGCCAGACTATGGACGGCTGCTATACAACGCGCAGTGGATACGGGCCGTTCGCCAACGGGCATAGCGACACCAATCCCTGCCGCGCAGATGGTGTCGAGGAGCGCGATCCTGCCTTCTCGAACGGTGGATACGATCGATTCGGCTACGACCCGGACGACCTGGACCGAATAGGACGCGACCGCCGTGGCCGCGACGAGGAAGGGTACGACCGGGCAGGCTACGACTGGCTTGGCAGGGACCGCGATGGTTATGATAGGCAGGGGAACGACCGCAACGGCTACAACCGTGCAGGCGTGAAGCGCCCTCGCTCTCTCCATGATCTCGCCGGAGACTACGGTGCTCCCGGCATTGAAGGCGACATCCTTGCCAACGAGGGGGTGCGCCGTCTCTACTCGCAAGTCGCATCTTCCCTTGCAGGCAAACCGCGCCGGGTAGTCTTCCGTGAAGGCGAAGGTTTTGCCACCGACATGCAGGGCACTATCTACCTCGATCCTTACCCGCTGGGGAGGGAAGCGCCCCCCGTCTATAACGCCGCGGTGGTGATGGAAGGGTTGCAGCACGAGATGGGGCATGAGTTGGAGACGCCGCTCGATACCTTCAAGCGCATCCTGGAGCTAGCTGAGAGTGCCCAACCGGTGGAGGGGCTGGGCTCGGGCCAGGGCCTGGTCAAGCAGATATATAACATCGTCGAGGATGGGCGTATGGAGCGGCGCATCAGTCGCCTGCCTGGCGTGGCCGAATACCTGGCGGTGGGTTGTAAGCTGCAGCCGCGCTGGGACGAGCAGGTAGGTGAGGGTGTGCCCCTCTCTCACGAGTTGCAGGGCGCACTTCTCTACGAGGCGCTGCCCTATTACCAGGTGCGCCAGGAGGTGCTCGACGCCATGACACCACGGGCGCGCGCTCTCTTCGAGGAGCTGCGGCCTGCGGTGCACAAAGGTGTATTCGGAGAAGCGGAAGAGGCATACAGAGCCAGCATCGAGATAGCCATGCGGCTGCAGGAAGAGGGCATCAGTGCGCCCGACCGGCAGCTTCGCATACCAGTGCCCGCTTTCTTTTTCGCGGGCGCACCGCAGGGTGAAGGTGCAGATGGCCCGCCCGCCGGCGAGAGAGGCGCGCCGCGACTCGTGCCGGAGGGAGAGTCAAGTGACATCACAGGATCTGCGCAGGCCGGATCGGGTGGCAACACAGGGCGTGGGTCGTCAGGCTCTGTCATTGTTCCGGACGCCAGCGCGCCCGCGGCTTCCCCGGGCGGTAGTGCCGTCTCCGGTGGCGGAACGGGTGCCAATACAGGCGCGAACACCGGCAGTGGGACGGGCGGTAACACCAGGTCCTCAAGTCCAGCAGGCGCTGGTGAGGCCCCGCAGGATTCGGCGGTCGGTACAGGGCGGGCTGCAACCTCTGGGCAGCAAGGGAAGCCTGCCGCCGTCCAGGGTCTCGGAGCGCAAGCTGACCAACGCAGCTCGGAACAGAGCCAGGACGGTCAGCGTCGCCAGGAGAGCGCAAACCTTTCTCCCGCGCCGCGAGAGACGCCCAATGCTGCCCAGCCGGGACAGCCACAAACCCGAACACAAAACGCGAGCGATGGACGCAACGATAAACCAGGGTCTGCCGGAGCGCCCCCCGGTGCGCAGTTGCCAGGGAGCACTGCGAGTAGTGCGGGTAGAGGGGAGGGCGCTCTACGCGATCCTGGCGTCCAGTTCAGCGAGTCCCAGGCTCGGCGGGTACTCGGTGATCTGGAGCGAGATCTGGCGGACGCCGTCGAGTCTGACGTTCGCCGCCAATCGCGCGTTGAAGTGCTGGGTCGCAATCTGCACAAACCGATCGGCGCTCGGCACGACGCAGAGCAGGTGTACCGAGACTCGCAAGGGCATGTGCGAAGCGCGGCGGTTCAGTTTCCAACATCACCTGCAGGCGATGCAGCCCAGGCGAAAGTGCAAAAGAGGCGCGCTGCGCACCGGCAGGTTGCCCGGCAACTTGCTCATTATCTCGAGAACGTACAGGACGTGGCCGCGGAGACGGTCAACTTCCAGTCACGAGGTAAACTGGACAGGCACCGCTTCGCCGCGGCGATGAAAGACGCTCCGGACGTGTACAGGCGCCGCGTCGAAGTGGATGGGCCGGGCTTCGCTCTCAGTATGGCGGTCGACGTATCAGGAAGCATGAGCAAGGAGATGCGGTCAGGTGCCCTGTGCGATGCAGCCATGGTGGACAACTACCACGAGGAGGCGTATATGCGCGCCATGCAGTGCCAAGCAAATCTCGGCAACGCTCGAGGCGTCGACCGGCTATTCCACGAGTGCCGAGAAGTGTTGCGAACTGATTTACTGCAAGCACCAGGTTCCGAGGTCATGAGAGCATACAGGGAGTGCAAGGATATGTTGAGCAAGGGCCGACCGGTTTACAAGTGACGCTTACGATTTCTGTGTGAAGATTCAGGTCTTCTTCGCAACTGGTGCTGAAGGCTCGTTGATCAGGCCTGTAGATCCGCAAGTAGCTGGAGTGATACCATGAGCGAACAACTAGCAATGAAACGTCCTACTGGGTTGTCCAATGCGCCCGACAGAGGAGATCCCCCGAAAGGCGGGCCTCCGCAGGCTGTGCACGGCAGGCTGCGCTCCCCGATAAGCTGGTTTGGCGGCAAAGGCATACTTGCGCGCAGGATCGTGCCTCACTTTCCTGCCCACCACTGCTACGTTGAACCCTTCTGCGGTGGGGCTTCCTGTCTATTTGCAAAGCCTCCTTCTCCCGTGGAGGTGATAAATGACCTTGACGGTGACATCGTGAACTTCTTTCGGGTGCTCCGCGACCCCATAAAGTTTGAGCAGCTCCACCAACTTGCTTCTCTTACCCCGTATAGCCGTGAAGAGTTCGCCCGCTACAAAGGCGACTGGCGCAGAATGTGGCAAGACTGCAGCGACGGCGTAGATCGGGCCTATCGCTGGTACGTGGTAGCCAGGATGAGCTTCGCGGGCGAGTTCGGCCGCAGTTGGGGTCGCAGTATTTGCACCTCCCGGCTCGGAATGGCGAACGCGGTTGCACAGTGGCTCTCCATCATTGACATGTTACCCGCGGTTGCAGAGCGAATCAGAACTGTTCAGATCGAACACGGCGACTGGCTGGAGGTTGTGAAAAGCTACGACACGCCTAACACACTCTTCTATGTGGATCCTCCATTTGTGCGGAGCACCCGCCGCACCGGTAAATACCAGCACGAAATGGACGATGCCGCCCACCGGCAACTTGTGGAAGTGCTGCTGACTATAAGGGGCAACGCTGTGCTGTCTGGATACCGGAACACCCTCTACAGGCCTCTGGAGGAAGCAGGATGGGAGTGCGTGGAGCTTCCTACGGTGTGTTATGCGGTTGGCAGAACACGATTGACAGGGCTGCAGGGCGCAGGCTCTTTGACAAAGCCTGGTACCCGACAGCTGCGCACGGAGACGCTATGGATATCACCCGCCATGTGCGCCGCAACTTCTGCGCGAGCGGGTGTTAGCTCCGTTAGATCTAACAGATACATACAGGGGAGGTTGAACTTCGAGGTAGCAGTCTGACCAGGGTGCTCTCCAGCTCAACCTAAGCAGTTCCTGATGAATACCCTGCAAGAACACAGAGCGCAATACTCCGGCTTACGCCTGACATAAGGAGGATGCCATAGGGGAAACGCTGGAGACCCTGGTTCCGATAGCAGAAGAGTTGGCAGCTTGGTTGCGCCCTCATCTCCCTGCGTTCCCTCGTTCCCTCGTTTCCTCGGCTAACCACGTTCAACTCACGAGAACGGTCCGCCGCGCACGGTCTCTGCTATACTAGGGATATGGCTATCAAGAGATTGGACAACGTCCTCATCGTCGTCGACGACCTCGAAGCCGTGAAGGCCTTCTTTCTCGAACTCGGACTCGAGTTGGAGGGCGAGACGACCGTCGAGGGCCCCTCCGTAGATCGTCTCATTGGCCTTCAGAACGTCCGTGCTACCCTCGCGCTGATGCGCACACCGGACGGACACGGACGGATCGAGCTGGACAAGTTCCACACGCCGGACGCGATCAGAAGTGGGCCGGAGAACGCTCCGGTGAACGAGCTCGGAATGCGCCGCATCATGTTCGCCGTCGATGACATCAACGAAGTCGTCGCGCGCCTGCTTGCCCACGGCGCCGAACTGGTAGGCGAGGTAGTGCAATACGAGGACACGAATCGGCTCGCCTACGTCCGCGGCCCCGAGGGCATTATCGTTGGGTTGGCCGAGAAACTCTCCTGAAGCGTTCACCGCCTTCGGAGAAGCCCGTGGCGGCCTAAGCGCTAGGTGCTCCTTCGACCCGATGCCATAACTCGCAACCATCCTGCCTTCTCGCCTACTTGCGCCGCGGTTTTGTTAGGCGCACTAACTTCTACCCACCCTCCTACTCATTTACCACTACTGCCGCCGCTAACGCCACCTCTTCCGCTTCTTCCACAGGCGATAGCTTCTCCGCTATCACCACTGGGTGCATCTTGAGGGTCACAACATCAGCAGGCGTGAGGTCTTCGGGGGGCTGCACACCTATCCCCCGTCCTCTCCCCGCTACCTGCACCTGCCCGGTAACAAAATAAGGTCCCACCCCGTCGTTAGCCAGCATTGCTGCATGCTGCTTATACACCTCAGGGAAAAGCACGATCTCTATCAGCCCACTCGTATCCTGTACCGACATGAACAGCATCCACTCTCCCGCTTTCGTCCTGTGCCGCCTCCCGGCCACAGCCACTCCTGCTACCGTCACTCTCTTGTTAGCATGTCCCCCAAGGTCGCGGCATAAGACTACCCCATGTTCCTCTATTGCCCCAGGGTGCAACTCCATCGGATTGCAACTAACAGTAAAGCCCAATGTCTCCCGCTCCAGCACCAGCTTCTCCCTCTGAGTATAGTCCTCCATATAAGGCGCTTCCTGCTGGAATCTAACATCGCCCACATCGCCAAGAATGCGTGGGTTCGGCGACACCATCAACCCGGGCAGAAAATCACCCAGCACTATCTGCAACGGCCCGGTTGCATGGGGGTCCTGAGATCCATCTTGAGACCGCTCGCGGACAACGCGTGGCTTGCGCGCCGTTATCAATGATGGCAGCAAATGCATCATCTGCCTCCGGTTAAGCTGGCCCTTGCTTGCTAACCCTTCATACTTATCACACGTATCACACGCCCCTACTCTGACCAGTGATCCAGCCTCCGCTGGGGTCATCTCAACTCTCAGTAGCAAATCTTGCAGCGAATAAAATGGCCCATCCGCACGGCGCTGCGCCAGGATGAGCGAGATAGTGTTCAGAGATAGCCCCTTCACGAACTGCAGCCCCAACCGTATGGCTCGCCCCCTCGGCGATTTCGAGGTCATCGCCACTGTCACTTCACACATGGAGTTACTCTCATTGATGTGCGGAGTAAGCAGACCTATACCAAGCCGCCGTGCCTCCTCCACGTACACCGATAGCCCGTAATAGCCGCCCCCGTTATTGATCTGCGCCGCCAGGAAGTGCGCCGGATAGTGCGCTTTCATGTAAGCCGAGCGGTAGGCGGTGAGGGCATACGAGCAAGCGTGCGCCTTGCAGAAGCCGAAGCCGGAATAGCCCGCGATAACCTTCCACACCTCTTCAGCCTGCAGCTGGTCTATACCCCGCTCGATTGCCCCACTCACAAAATTGATCCCCAGGCGGTCTCGCTCCTGCGGCGTGTGGCTCTTCGCGATCTCCTTGCGCAACTTCTCAGCCTCTCCCAGCGACAGCCCCGCCAGCGAATGCGCCAGCTTGAGGAACTGCTCCTGGTAGAGTATTACCCCGTATGTGTCTCGCAATATCGGCTCCATGGCCGGGTGCTCGTACTTGAGCGGCTCATTCCTTAGATGCCTGCGCATGAACATCTCAAGAAACCCGCCTTCAAGTGGGCCAGGCCTGAACAGCGATACCGCTGCTGCTATATCAGTAAGGTTGCGTGGGCGCAGCCACTTGAGCAACCCTCGCATGCCCGGCGATTCAAGCTGGAAACAGCCCAGCGTCTCGCCCTGCGCCATCATGTTGTAGGTGCGCTCATCATCGAAGGGTATCAGCGCAAACGTCTTTTGCAGGTCACTGTTGAAGTTAGCGTTGCCATTGGCGTTAGTATTGGTGTTGGCGTTCGACCCCGATCCGCGTTGGGTCGCCAGCCCTGATGTGTGGAGCGCATCCACAAGTGTAGTCAGCGCCCTCGATCCCAGCAGGTCTATTTTGATCAACCCCATCGCTTCGATAGCATCTTTGTCGTACTGCGTAATAGACAGCGATGGGTCTCGGGCAGCCCTCTGCAAAGGCACAATATCGGCCAGAGGTATATTCTGCGGCGAGATAACCACGCCCGCACAGTGCATACCCGCGTGCCTGGGCAGCCCCTCAATAGCCTCCGCCATCTGCAATGCCTCTCGCTCCTGTGGAGATTGAGGTGTAAGAACTGAGGACTGGGTACTCTCCTTCTCCTTCTCCTTCTCCAGCGCTCGCTCTTCGTCGGTCTGGTCATCAGAGTTACCGGGGTTGTCGGGGTCTTCGCTCACGACATGTGGCAGATGACTGGCGATCTTATTGATGCGCTGGGCCGGTATCCTCAGCGCCTTAGCCATCTCGCGCCAGGCTGAGCGTCTACGAAACGTGATGTGTGTGCCCACGATGGCTACATGGTCGGCCCCGTACTTGCGGTACACATAATGAAGCACCTCGTCTCGCCGCCGCCAACACAGGTCGAGGTCTATATCGGGCATCTCAAACTCTGCCCGCGACGAATTGAGAAACCGCTCGAAAAGCAGATCGTTGGCCAGTGGGTCTACCTGCGTTATATCCAGCACGTATGCCGCCAGGCTATTCGCCGCCGACCCGCGAGCCATAATCGGTATCCCCTGGCGGCGTGCGAAGCGGGCAATATCTTGCACTATTAAGAAATAGGGCGAAAACCCTAGCTTCTCAATAACCTCAAGCTCGTGCTTCAACCGCGAGAGTACAGCATCGTTGAGTGGCTTGTAATGCCGTGTCGCTCCAGCGAAGCACAGCTTCCAGAGCCGAGAATAGGAGTCCTCGCCTGAACGCAAGTCCACTGTTGGAAACAGCGGCTTGTGCAGCGGCAGCTCAAGCTCACACCTGCTCGCGATATATCCAGTATTCGCGATAGCCTGCGGATACTCCTTGAAGAATTCTGCCATCTCCTCAGCAGACAGCAACGATTGCGGCTTGCTGCTCGTCAACTCTTCGCCATTGATTTCGCTATCGCTATCGCTGAGCCCTGATTGTAACTCGCTTGCACTTATACCCCTGCTCTCTGACCCCGACCCCCGACCCCGCGCACCCGCTCGTGCCAGCGCCACGGCCACCATCTTATCTTCCGGCTTCAAATAGAGCACATCATTTGAAGCCACAATGGGAATATTGAGCTCAGCAGCAAGAGAGGCAAGCGCCTGCAAATATATCTCGTCTTGCGGTGTAAGCTCGATGAAAAAGTTGCCTTCCCCGAAAGCCGACAGAAGCATTCCCGCCGCGCGTGCCGCTTGCCTCATCTTCCCTTGCTTGACCAGGCTGTTGACCAATCCCCGCTGCCCACCCGACAGCGCCACCAACCCGCGCGCGTGCCGCCCCGACAACAGCATCTCTCCGGGAAGCTTGAGGTCATGAGCCACGTAAGGGTAAGAAGCCACTACATGAGGCTGCGTGTTGGTGCGCGAGCGGGATACCTTCACAGGCTGAGGTGTGAAGCCGAATGTGGGCACTCCCCACAGCCCGGGATCCCACGGAAGAGGAGGCCCTTCGTCCTCCTCTTCGCTATCAGCACCAGCATCGAAGCCCGCCGGTGGAAACGCTTCAGCGGGCGCGTTGAGGCGGAGTATAGAAGCCAGGTGGCACAGGTTGCGGTACCCCGCCAGGTTACGTGCCAGCAGCACCAGCGACGACCCGTCCGTAAGGTCCACCTCCATACCGATCACAGGCTTGATCCCTGCCTTGAGAGCATGCTGGTAGAAAGGGATTGCACCGTACAGATTAGCACGGTCGGTCATGCCGATCGCGCTCATCCCCAACTTGCGGGCCTGGGCAACCAGCGCCTGGGGAGTGGCTGTCCCCTCGAACAGTGAATATGCTGAACGGCAGTGCAAATGGATATAACTCATAATTGCGGCTCCACGCATGACCCTTGTAGCCGTGTGGCGCGCGGCATTACACTATACATAACATAGAACTTATGTTCTAGTCAATAGCTGGGCTTACATGTGAAAATATAGGTGGGAAAACCGCTGTAACACCGTTGAAGAACCCGGATATTTAGTGTGCTGTTCAACTTGCTCTCTCGCGATGTCGGTTGCGCTATAGGGATAATTGACGGTAGGTTGTTTCACATCACAACTTGGATACTATATCTCCTGCGGTCACCCCTCTAGTACAGACTCTCGCGGCACGATAAAGGGTCCATTCACTCTCGATCTGTCATTGTACTATCACTCGCCGTATATTTTCGTGCGGATGATACTCGCGGGCCGGTTGTGCTGGCTACTTGCACCATCAGCGCTCATGCGGCCCTCTTGTAATCGTGATGTAAGCCTCCCAGAATAGGCAAGCTAATCACCCTTCCGACAGATCCACCAGCACCCGATGTAGGTTGCTCACCAGATACCACGCGCCGTGCTCTGTTTGGAATCCGTTGGTCGATACCCTGGTGTGGGCGCGCCGAGTTGTAATACTCCACATATTCTTTAGCCACTCTGTATATGTGCTTCTCCCCAAGGATCAGGACATGGTCTAAACATTCTCGCCTCACACTCCCTAGAACCGCTCACAGAAGGCGTTATTCTAAGCCGTCAACTACACCCATTGAGGCGGACGGGCCACAATTCTTTGAAGTAACACATCCCTTCCACCCATGGTTTGGTCGACGCTTCGAGGTCTTTAGCATTCGTCACAACTGGGGCCATTGGCGTGTCTGCTTCTTCGCAGAGCCACGGCACTCCTCCCAAGTCCGCTCCCTACCACTCGAGTGGACCAGCTTGGCTCCGCCTGACCCCTTCGTTGCTATCGCCGCCGGCCGCGCCAACTTCCGCTACGAAGATCTCAGGCAGCTAGTACAGCTAGTACAGCTAGTACAGCTCTGTGAGGCTCTCCATGGCTAGACTGATCCCACCCGTCTCACCCGTCTCTCTCATCAGCAGTGTTAGGCAGATTATGCCGCTTCTGTCAAGCAGATTACGCCGTGATTGTCCTAGTCGTGAGGTACAAACTGGTTGCTCTTCCGCTCAAATCTACCACTTAGGCCTTGACAAAGCACTCATCTAGTGGCATAATCAGCTTGTCTTAGCTACTGCAATTGATGTAATTGGAGTTGTACTTGCCCGATCCCGATCCCAAAGTCGCTGCTCTGCGCATCATGCGAACCCTCAATCCCCATCCCGAGGCTGTACGCGATCCCGCCTTCACCCAGAGCGACCTCTTCTTCGATCCCCGCGACCTGCTCCAAGTCAAGTACGAGATGCTGCGCCGCGTACTGGTCGAAGGCCAACCAGTCAGTTCCACCGCAGCCGCCTTTGGCTTCTCGCGTCCCTCATTCTATGCTGCCCAGGCCTGTTGCCCGCCCGGCCAGGGCCTCGCTCCGCCCACAAGTTGGCCCCCCAGATCGTCAGCTTCCTGCTCGAACAACTGAACCAGCAGCCACGTCTGCGGACGGCCGACCTGGTCGAACTGCTCGAGCAACGTTTTGGCCTGCTGGTGCACCCGCGCAGCATCGAGCGTGCTCTGGCCAGGCATGGAAAAAAAGCCTGACGGGCCCCGCCGTGCTGACGAGGCCCGACCCGGCGTCGTCAGCAACTTCGTCAGCAACTTCGTCAGCAACTTCGTCAGCAACTGCCGACTACGAGGCGCTACGCAAGTGGGCGCTGACTATGCCACGCCCGAGCAGCGCCCCAGCAGGAATGGCCCTGGTATTGAGACGCGGCTTGGCTAACTGGTTGCAGTCCAAGGCGAACTCGCCGACGACGGCCCAGCATCGGCCGATGGCAAACCTTGGACCCGACACCCCCAACATGCCACTCATACCCGGCGCCGAGCACACTCGTATCTTCATCATCGTATTGGCCACGATGGTCGAACACGCACAACACGCACAACAGGAGGTCGCAAGATGAACCACGCGGACCACGACAAGGTTACCGCTCAGCACCTGCAGCGCACTGCCTACCTGTACATCAGACAGAGTTCCCTTCGGCAGGTGCTGGAGAATAGCGAGAGCACCAAGCGCCAATACGCCTTGCGTGAGCGGGCGGTGGCCCTCGGCTGGCCGCTGGAGCGCATCGTAGTCATCGATGGCGACCAGGGTCAATCGGGTGCTTCTGCTGCTGAGCGGATCGGTTTCCAGACCCTCGTCGCCGAAGTCGGCTTGGGCCATGTCGGCATCGTGCTGGGGCTGGAGGTTTCACGGCTGGCGCGCAACAACTCGGACTGGCACCGCTTGCTGGAGATTTGCGCTCTAACCGACACCCTTATCCTGGACGAGGACGGCGTCTACGATCCTTCTGCCTTCAACGACCGCTTATTGCTCGGTTTGAAGGGTGCCATGAGCGAAGCTGAACTGCATGTGTTGCGGGCACGGCTGAGGGGTGGTATCCTCAACAAAGCGCGGCGCGGGGCACTGAAATTGCCGCTGCCGATTGGCTTCGCTTACCGCGAGGACGAACAAGTGATCCGCGATCCGGATCAGCAGGTGCAGCAGGCAGTACAGCTCTTGTTTGAGACCTTTCAGCGCACCGGCTCGGCGAGTGGTACAGTGCGCAGCTTCCACGAACAAGGGCTGAACTTCCCCCATCATGTGCGGAGCGGCCCTCATCGCGGCGAGGTGTATTGGGGGCCATTACTGCACTCCACGGCGCTGCACCTGTTGCACAACCCACGCTATGCCGGGGTGTTTGTCTTCGGTCGCACCCGTACAGCATTGGTCGAGGGGCGGGTACGCGTACGGATATTGCCTCGTGAGCAGTGGACGGTGCTGTACCCGCAGGCACATGAGGGTTACATTAGCCTGGAAGAATATGAGCGTAACGAGCGTCAACTCAGCGAGAACGCGCAGGCGCACTCCAATGAGCGAGTTGGCTGCCCGCCGCGGGAGGGTCCAGCATTACTGCAAGGGCTGGTAATCTGCGGACGATGCGGGGAGCAGATGACACTGCGTTATCATCAGCGGAGAGGGCGATTGGTGCCGGACTACGTCTGCCAGAGCAGGACGATCCAGCAGGGGCGAACAGCTTGCCAGGTGGTACCAGGCGGAGTGGTTGACGCGGCGATAGGGGAGTTGCTGGTAACGGCAATTACACCCGAGGCACTGGAGGTGGCGCTAGCCGTGCAAGCTGAGGTAGTGGCACGGGCAGAGGAGGTCGATAGTCTACGCCGTCAGCAGGTAGAGCGGGCACGATACGAGGCCGAGTTGGCGCAGCGGCGCTACATGCGAGTGGACCCGGAAAACCGATTGGTAGCCGATCTGCTAGAAGCCGAGTGGAACAGCGAGCTACGACTGCTTGCCAGGGCACAAGAGGAAGCCGAGCAACAACGTCAGGCAGCACACGTCCCAAGCACGGCCCAGCGGGACGCGGTGCTGGAACTGGCTCGTGATGTGGCTCGGCTGTGGTATGACGAGCGCACGCCGGATCGGGAGCGAAAGCGAATGGTGCGGTTGATGATTAGTGATGTGACGCTGCTCAAAGGGGAGCAGATCACGGCGCAGGTGCGCTTCCGAGGCGGGGCGACGACAACAGTGCAGATCCCCAAGCCGCAATCGGCGGTGGCACTACGGCCAACGGAGCGAGCGACGGTAGAGGAGATCGACCGTCTGCTGGAGGATCATACGGACGCGCAGGTAGCATCTGAGCTGAATGCGCGGGGTTGGCACTCGCGAGACGGCAAACGGTTCCATGGGGCGTTGATCGGCAAGCTACGATGGAGCCATTAACTCAAGGATCATTACGAGCGATTACGGGAACGGGGGTTACTGACTGAGGGCGGTGTAGGCGGTGTAGGCGCTCGAGGAGTTGGCGTTATCTACAGGTTGAAGGTCACCTTGCTGGAGAGCAAGCCTCAGATCTGGCGCCGAATTCAGGTACCAGGGAATATCACGTTGATCAAGCTGCACCGTGCCTTGCAGGTGCTGATGGGTTGGCAGGATTGTCACCTGCATCAGTTCACCGTAAATGGCGAGCTCTATGGCATGCGGATCGATGACTGGCAGGACGCTACACCGCAGTTGCTGGATGAACGGGGCGTGCGGCTGTATCAGATCGCGCCTACTGCCGGAACGCGGTTGGTTTACGAATACGACTTTGGCGATGGCTGGCAACTGGAGATTATCATTGAGATTATCTTTGATGATGCCAGCTTTTCACAAGAGGATACCAAAGGGGAGACAGGTCATGTACTGGCCCATGTAGTCTGCCTGGATGCCCAGCGCGCCGGTCCACCTGAGGATGTCGGGGGCATTGGTGGTTACGAGGAGTTTGTGAAAGCCATCCGTAATCGCCGCCACCCCGAGCATAGCTCATGGCTTGAGTGGGTTGGCGGCAGCTTTGATCCCGATACGTTTGATCTCGAAGCGGTCAATCGAGCACTTCAGAGGATCCGCTAACTACCTAAGTTTCGTACAAACGTGAGATGTGATGAGGCGGTCACAAAAGGGTAGACTTGTTTTGACGAACATCATTACCCTCAAAGGAGCGCCTCCTACACCCTCGAGCGAGGCAAGCGTGCCGACATCGGGGTGGTGAATGGGCCCAATGGCGAGTACCTTCGCACTTACGCGGACGGCCAGTGGAACGATAACTTGCTATCACTGACGGAGTGCCCTGGTTAACGAGAGCTCAGTACAATCGGTACGGAGGTAGAGATGGGACGTCGTATCTCCACCTCCAACGAAACAGCAAATCAAGATTCTATAATCCGGACAAGGTGGGTCAAATCACAGTCAAGGTCCCAAGTATCACGGCTCATGGTGATTCTCACGGATTCTTACGGCAGCTACAGCGATTATTGCAAGGAGCTTAGGAAGTTAGAAGGGGAAAGCTCTGTCTAAGTCATTTATTTGCTATCTGCTCCGATGGCAAGGCTCCTTAGCTTCTCTTACCTCATCTCGCTTGCCGCGACATATTGCCACATGGGCGCTGTTATGATGTGTAACACTATCATAGTTAAGGATAAGCATCAGACTTTCACGTCTAGCATGCCAATATTTGTATTAAAGATCAAGTGTAATACGTTCGCAAAAGTATTGACAAGCTGGTAATACTCTGCTATTATCGCATCATAGCCGACTGACTGTACATACTCTTGCTCCGTACTACTGCTTTAGCAGGCACTTTATCTACACATCTGCGCCTGCGGTTCTACTCTTCTGTCAGGCGGGATCTTACTGATCTAACTCTATAGATCTGTGCGCCCGTGCTAAGTTCCTACAGCCCATGTAGTTCAGCCCTTTATACAAAGGTCTAATATTGTGCACCCACTTTACTGGTTCGCGACCGAGGAATGTATCGTACACACCCCCTGTACCACGGAAGGAGCACCAAGTCGACGCAACGTTTACCACTGTTCCAACCTTTCCATCTGCTAAGTCGAACCAACGCTCATGCGGCGAAGCTTCCTCGGTCTGCACATCACGCCCGCACACCCCGCCTCAGCAAAGCAAATGAGCGTATGCACAGGAACAGTAGTGGGCGCAAGAATATAGTTCCTCTCGCTTTCTTCGGGATAACCCTTCGGAACCACACTAGCCAGCGTATCAACTTGATAATGAGTCTGCTAGTTATTGTTACTATGCTCCTGTCATCTGTTGCTCCTACAGGAGCTTTTTCGCTGCAGATTGCCTCAGCAATGGCACAGGCAAACTTAGGTGATAATGCTCTCCCTCAGCCTACAGCTCGGTCACTCCCTGCATCCCCTTTGACAGACCAAAACCTGCCCAGCTTAGTTACGAGCATCCAGATAACCCCTCGCCAACTATCGGTGGGCGATACATTCACAGTGACCGTCAGCATCTTTAACCAGGCTCCTGACGCCGCAAACAACCTGGCTCTTACTATGCCGTTGCCTGCGGGAGCAGCGCCCTATGGCGCGCCCGGCACGCCTACCTTTGTGATCCCAACCGCAACTGAAACGCCAAACGGAACTGAAACCGCGGTAACGCTCACATCCACCCCTGTCGGCGGTACGGATACCCCCGGTCCTGACATTACGCTCACTTCCGTTTCGACCTCTACTGACTCTCCTACCCCTCCCGCCCCTCCAACTTCTCCTACGTCTCAGACTACCTCTACGTCCCAACCAACCTCTGTGCCCACTTCTGTGCCCACTTCCGCATCCGTCGCCGGGAGCACCGCGAATCCAATAACGCAAAAGCACATGGCTCCCGGGCCCGCCAGCCCTCCATTTGATCTGAGCGCCACACTCACCTCTACGATCGCAGCTACTCCCAGCTTCATCCCCGACGCTACCACAGATCTAAGTCCTACGGTTATTACAAGTCCAAGTGTTACCTCAACCACTGTTCCCTCTCCATCTAACACACCTTTGATCGGAGAGACCCTCACCTCGATTGGTATAGCTACCGACACAGCTACTGTTATTGCCAGTGCCTCTGTCGCTTCCACTGACACTGTCCCGCCCGTATCTACCTCTACCTCTAACGCAACGATTACACCTTCTACACCGACATCTACCTCAACTCCCAATCCCACCGATTTGACATGGCAGCTAGGTACGCTCGGGGGCGGAGCCACGGTTGCGATGAGCGCTCAGTTTCGTCTCACACAGGAGCCACAAGGTGACGCCCTGTTGGTCACCACTCAAGCCAGCGCGGACGGTTTGCCCGTCGCCGCGTCCGGCACGGGAGGCGCCGTGGTGGTGCAGCCTAATCGGGGACCTGTAAGCGTACCCTATACACCTGGCGTGCCTGCTGTGTTGCGTAGTCAGGATGGCTTGACTGAGGTTAGTTTCCCCACCGATGCATATTCACAGAGCCTCACTCTCAGCCAGGACTACCAACCTGGCCCTACCGATCCTTATCCCTCTGATGTTGCGGGACGCAAGGCAGGCTTCGGCACTTTCTATCTCAACGCCACTGATGCACAAGGCAATCCCGTCCACCAGTTCTCAGCGCCTCTTACCGTCACCTTGAGCTACACGCCTCAACAATTAGACGCTTTGAAGATCGCGGAGGACGACCTCACTATCTTCTGGTTTGACACCAGCCAGCCTAACGGCGGAGGTTGGGTGCCTTTATCTACGGACATAGATTCACAGCAGCACACGGCCACCATCAATGTAGATCACTTTAGCGCGTATCAGCTAAGCGATGGCTCCTCTCCCTCGGCTGCTTTCATTCCATCGCTGCAGGGCTGGCAAGTGGGTCTGTACAACGGGGATGCCAGTTACCAGTACCCTATTGATGTGCCCTCAGGCCCCGGCGGTATCAAGCCCGGCATCTCTCTTACATATGACAGCACGTCCACTGATGGCACATCAGGCTTACGCTCCAACCAGCAGGCTGGTTGGGTAGGTAAAGGATGGAGCCTGGACACCGGGTATATAGCCCTCAACAGATTGAGCGGAGACCAGGGTGCATCCCGTTACTATAGCCTGGTGCTCAACGGGCAGTCGTTTGACTTGATGCGAGGTGCGGCGTTAGTACAGAATCCCGATCTATCGAACCCTGCCGACTGGGAGTGGCACCCCACGAACGAGTCGTACATAAGAGCCGTTGCTCTGGACGTTGGGCCTTCGGACTCCAACAGAGGTGGGTTCTCAGACATCGGCCCTTACGAGCGATACATGTGGAGGGTATGGACGAAAGACGGCACGCGCTATGACTTCAGCGAAGACGCCTGGCAGGGCTTCAAAGACGATACGAGCCATACAGCTTTCATGGAAACGTACAAGTGGTACTTATCACGAGTGGTGGACACCAACCACAACACTATCTATTACAACTATGGTCGAGCATCGACGCCCGTGGGACAGCCCACCCCGGTCTATGGCGTACATGGCATTGTGGATTATTCGGTGTGGCCTACCTCAATCACCTGGGGTGCAAACTCCCAGCAGTCTGCCTCATTTGATCACTACAAGGTGGATTTTGAATCTACAGCCCGCACCATTGACGTAAGCCCGGATGATGGCACGCGCAACAATAGTCTGGGCGACTCGCCACGAGAGACCCAGCAGCTCAATGCGGTTGATATATCAAGCAATATAGGCACTGTGGCCAACCCTAACTGGCAGTTGGTGCGTCGGGACTCGTTTGGATACGGCTCCGGCGCTCAAAACGTTCTATCCGATGCGTCCTCATGCGATGCTAATCGAAATTGCACGCCCGGTCCTGTTGTGCAGAAGATCACGCTGATAAGCATTCAACGACAGAACAACGACGGGACTGCCGCACTGCCACCTACGACCTTCACTTACGGGCACAACAACAACGATCGAGGAACCGACTACTACCCTAATGGCGACTGGAACAGGTTGACGGGTGTGAACAACGGCCAGGGCGGCACTGTAACGTTCAACTACGACAATATAGGTGCGGTTTTGGAGGGCCAGGGCATAGCACAGGGCACGGCTGAGATGTTCAAGAACAACAGGCGAATATCCTCTAAGGTCGTCAACGACGGCATGGGGCAGGGCGCGGGCCATACTTATACATGGAGCTACACCTATGACCATCCCGAAACCAACTCAGTTGGCTCTCAGCTTGGCGACCCTGGAAGCACAGGTCTGAATGTATACCCGAACTCAGCCACAGTTTTCTACAACGAGTATTGGACGGCAACTTCGCTGGACCTCAACCAGAGGAGAGGTCTCGCAATTCACAAGCGGCATGAGGAGTTCCGAGGCCACAAATATGTGGTGGAAACCGATCCCAATGGCAACAGCACTGAGCACTGGTTCTACCAGGGAGATGCGAGGCCGGAAGAGGGTGATACGCAGTGTATACCTGCTCAAGGCGATGCCATGCTCACAGACCCCTGTTTCACTGAATTGCGTGACCGCGAGTTTCTGAAAGGGCGCGAATACAAGACAATCACGCATCAGGGAAGTGCGGGTGGCCCTAAGCTCTCTGAGACCGACCACAACTTCACATCTGTTTTCCTCGGCGATATGGGCGATGGTCACTCACCGAACAACGACGATAGGTTGGTTGGGCTGTGGCGAGCCTTCATTTATGAGGACCAGACAAACGAGAAAGCCTTTGATGGGGGCAACACACCTATCACCAAGACCACGACTTACCAGTATGACCCTAATGACTATGGCAACCTGACATCTGTGCAGGAGAGTGGGACGGGTCTCGGCATAGTGCGCACTACAACCCATTCTTACGCAAGCTTTATTGATAATCTGGGTTACATTGTGGACCGCAAGCGCTCCGACAACGTGGTTGACGGAGCAGGCAACTGGATCGCTCGCACTGTGTATGCTTACGACGGCTCCTATGGCTATAACACTATGGGTGGGACCGGCAACCTGACCCTGGTGAGGAAGTATTACGATGTGCCTTTCAGCACCAACCCGCCCCCAGGTACAAACATTCACAGCAGCGACACCAGCTATGGCTATGATCCCTATGGCAACCAGACCACACAGAGCACCTACGCACAGGCTGGATACGCGACGTTTGACGGCAACTTCTGGAGCTCGCCAGGTAATGGAAGCGCTCCTCGCACTACCACTACCACCTATGACCCTAGCTTCCACTCTTTCTCAGTGCAGGTGGACCCTCCTTCTGTAAACGGAGTGACCCTTACCGAGCATGCAGGTTATGACTATCGCATGGGCACTATGACGAGCGTGACAGACCCTAACGGCAACGTCACTTCAGCCGAGTACGATACTTTCGGGCGTATGATCAAGGTGATCAAGCCTGGCGATAATTCTGCCTTTCCCACTATTGACGCTACATATTACGATACAGAGATACCATTCCGCTATGTTGTAGAGTACAGAGAGGTGAGCAACACCGGGGCACTAAGACCTGTCTCTCACTTCTATGATGGATTGGGCAGGGAGATACAGACCAAGAGTGAGAGCCTCGATGGTTCTGAGGGTGGTCCCCAGAACATAGTGGTAGATAAGGTGTACGACGGAGTAGGACAGGTCACCAAGCAGTCGCTACCACGCTATGTGGACCAGAGTTGTGGGGATTTCTGGAGCTACAACCCACCCGACACTTGCCTGGTAGACCAGTGGACGCAAACCACCTATGATGGGCTGGGGAGAGCTACTGATGTGCTCAATCCAGATGGCACTCATACAGCCATGCAGTACACGATAAACACCGTGAGCAATACTCGCAGTGTGGTCACTACTGATGCCAACTCTGCGGTTACTCACCGTGACAGCGACGTCTTTGGCCGCCTCTACCAGGTGCTTGAGATGACTGACCCTAACAACGTTTATGCTATCACCACTTACCACTACTCTCCCCTCGACCTGCTTTATCAGGTGAACGATGCTCGTAACTCTGCTAACACAAACACAGACATAAGCTACGACACTCTTGGACGTAAGACGCAGATGACAGACCCAACTATGGGCACATGGCAGTACCAGTACGATGTCAATGGTAACCTCATACAACAACAAGATGCTAAGAACCAGATTATCACCTTCGCATACGATGCCCTGGACCGCCTCACTGCCAAGAGCTACTCGGATGGCACCTCCTCCTCATATGTGTACGATGAGAACCAGCCCAATGGCAAGGGTCAGCGCACCTCTATGTACCAGTATGATAGCGGGCAGATAGTCCGCTCCCAACAGCAGTGGCAGTATGATAGCCGTGGCCGCCCCTCTCTGACCGCTATTTACGCTGATGGCCTTGCGGGAAGTCGTAATTACTCCTGGGTGTATGACGCAGCTGACCGTCTCTCTTCTCTCACCTACCCTACGGGTGAGGTGGTGAGCTACACTTATGACAGTGCATGGAGACAAAGGAGTGTCTGCTCCTCTACTTACGGGGTGTGCTATGCCCAGAATGCCTCTTACACAGCACTGGACCAACCACAGGCATTCACAATGGGCAATGGCCTGACGCAGAGCTACAGTTATGATGCACAAAGCAAGCGATTGTCTCAGATGCAAGTTGGCCCCAACGGCAGTGGCACTATTGTCAACAGAGGGTATGGCTACGACCCAGTGGGCA
>JADEYI010001096.1_pt1 | contig 24189 bp, 23 predicted proteins | sample 8542331 | NCBI WGS metagenome assembly JADEYI01 (sample SAMN16510988, study PRJNA670497) | mine drainage metagenome | isolation source: biofilm near Copperflume 1 | place: Germany: Marsberg coppermine Kilianstollen | collected 2018-02
ACTCCATGCAGAGCCGTGCGCAGAAAGGCATGGCTGCCACATGAAAGTCATGATCCTGGCCGCTGGCCGTGGCGAACGCCTGCGGCCGCTCACGGATTCCACACCGAAACCCCTGCTGGAAGTACACGGCAAACCGCTGATCGTCCAGCATCTGGAACGGCTGCGGTCTGCCGACCTCACGGAAATTGTGATCAATATTGCCTGGCTGGGCGATAAGATAAAAAATTGCCTGGGCGATGGTTCGCGCTATGGCGTACACATCCGGTATTCCGAGGAACCGGCTGGCGCACTGGATACCGGGGGTGGGATTTTCAAGGCCCTGCCGCTGCTGGGCAGTGAGCCATTCCTGGCGGTGAATGCAGACGTCTTTACGGATTTCCCATTCGAGAGCCTGAAATCGGTGATAAAACAAGGCGATCTTGCGCATCTGGTCATGGTTGAAAATCCGGCGTACCACCCTAACGGGGATTTTCATCTTGCAGCTGACGGACGCCTGTATGCGGATATTGAGCCGCGCCTTACCTACAGCGGCATCGGTATTCACGATCCGATGTTTTTCAAGGATTGCAGTCCCGGAAAGTTCCCGATGTTGCCATGGTGGCAGAAAGCCATGCGAAGCGGACGCGTCGGTGGGCAGATGTATTCAGGCACATGGAGAGATATCGGCACGATTGAAGAATTACGCGCTGCCTCGTGATTAATATTGAATAATTGCCAAGCCAAGATAGGGACTCGAAGCGTTTGTGCCAACCAACACGAACCCACCTGGCGTTATCGGATAAATGGCAAAAGGCGAACTACTGCCGCCGTTGCTGATAAGCGTGGCTGTGCCGCGCACGCTGCTATTCAGCATATAAGTTCCACTGAGGGACAGCAGGGACGATACCGAACCATTCAAATTTTCAATCAGGTTTCCCGTAAGATTTCCTTGGCCGTCGGCCGATAGAATACCAAGCCCCAGTAACAGTGATGTGGAGCTTGCCTGGCTGATTAAAGCGAATCCGTAATGTGCATGCAAGGAAGAATTGCTGAACGCAGTTCCTTGTGGCTGTGAAGTGATGGAGCCAGCTGCCACAATACTGGAATTCATGGTCATGATTTGTGCTTGAGCTGGGGAACTCATGTAAAACACATAAGTTTGTGGGGCATTTTGACCCTGATTATTGATAGTGAGCGTCCCGCGGCCGGTGCCCGCAGCATCGAGAGCATATGTGCCGGGTGGAGTGATATTGGCTACATTGCCAGGTGTATTGATATCTTCAGTGATGTTTCCGAGATTCCCCTGTCCGTTTGGGTTGAACTGACCCGCCTGCACGAAGCCCTGTGTTGGGCTGGCACCGCCCGCAAAGAAGACATAACCGCCAATGAGCGAGGCATTGTTGAAGACCATTGCCTGTTGGGCTGAGATGCTGCCGCTGATGGGTAGGGAAGAGTCAGAAGACAGGATTATTAAATCCGTCGCATCTTGTACGTAAAAACTGTAGGTATATGAAATTGTATTATAAATAAGAGTTAAGGTGCCGTGACTATTGCTGCCGTCGAAGGTGTAACTGCCGGTGAGGCTGGCATTTACAAGTGGATTCTGGCCATTGATATCTACAGTGCCGCTTGTAAGTGAGCCGTTGCTGGCAATAAAGCGGCCAAGTTCCGCAAAGGGTTGCTTGACGGAATTAGCGCTCCCTAGGCTGAATATGTATGGACCACTAAGGGTGCTTACACTGCCAGCATTTTGGCTTTGAGGCGCAAAGTTGCCGCTCGCGATGGTCTGGTTGTCAGTGCTGATAAAGTTTGCTTCGCTCCCGGACAACAGCGCAAACTGAGTATTGATACCTCCCAGGGTTATGGTGCCGAAACCATTGGGAGTGATGCTATAGGTGCCATTGAATGGAATTTTTGTCTGGGCGCTGGATCCATTGTTGATATCCTGCAATCCACTGCTGATTTGACCTGCGCCATTGGCGCTGAATTCGCCGATGGCATTCCAAGGCGTGCCGGAACTCAGCCCACCCATGCTGAACACATACGCGCCCTTCAACGAAGCATTGGAATAGCCGATGCTGAGGGTGGCCGTGCCTGACTGACTGGTATTGCTCTGTTCGATGGCCGTGATTGTGACTTTGCCGCCGGGGGGTGGCAGATCCGGGGCGGTGTATAAGCCGCTCTGAGAAATTGTGCCGATACTGTTATTGCCGCTACTAATGCCGTTTACCTGCCAGGTGAAAGCCGTGCCGCCGTCGACTGCTGTGGCCGTCATTTGTCGGCTGGCACCGGCCAGTACCTGAATACCGGAAGGTATCACTGTGACGCCTGATGATCCGGATGAACCACCCGAACCGCCGCCACAACCGGCAAGCAGCAACAAAGTACTCGCCAGAATCAGCAGCTTGATGGTTTTCGGCATGGCAACATCCCCCTGTCTCAGAGGTTACACATAGTATCCTTATGCTTCGCAGGCGTCACATAGGTAACTGAATGCGTAGGTTTTCTAAGGAGTTGAATATCTCTAGGAATGGAATTTGCGGAAATCTTGAGAACGTAGTTTATCTATTCATCGCCAGAGAGTGCTGATGCTTTAATCCTTAAAGCTCTCCCAGCCCTCATAATTTAAGTTCCGCCGTATAGGCCACGTTCAGACCGAATAGCCCCATATAAAGATAGCTGCCGGCGGCACCGCCAAAAGCTCCTGAGACATCTTTTGAACTTTCATAAGCCAAGCCGTTCATGACGCCTGGGCAGCCCGTTCCGCTGGTGAGGTAATTTACAAAGAACAAGTTCGTGCCTGGATCCTGCTGCACAAGACTGCCACTGATGCTGCAGCCGTAGCCGTCATTACCACTAAAGGTGCCGTCCGCATTGAGCGTGAGGACCAGGGAGGTGGATGCTTTGCCGGTGTAATAACCATTCCATTGCCCCTGCAAACCCATGATAGACGGGGTTCCTGCATACGGCACATCGGTATTCAAGGTTAAATTACCGTTCAGGCCGGTAAGCGCAGCGGTAGTAGGATCAATGCCGGCAAGGCTTGCTTGCATGCTTGTCGCAGTAGCTGTCGAGGTATAGGTGCCGCTGACAGAAAAGGTATCAACGCGGTTGCCATCTGAAAATGTCTGTCCCGGCGACGCCGTACCGATGGCCGTGCTGGTGAACGGCGATTGCCCGGGAACATTTTCGATCAGAAATACATTTCCCTGATTGTCGGCAAAGTAGCCAAAACCGCCTGATGCTACGGCGCCGGTAACGGCGATCTGACTGCCCCCATTAAGGCTGTAGGTTCCTGACCAAGGACCGGGAACGACTTGCAGAATAACGGTCGTATTGTTGGGACTGGAGGAGCTTGAACTGCTGCCACAGCCAGTAACCAGGGTGCAAATAAACACCGCAACGAAGATCGTGGTTTTCTTCAACAACATGGGAAATATTTACTCCTCTGCTGGGCGGCATTATCTGCTACTTTGCGGGAACTTGCCTATAGGATCATTACCGGATTGCTGATTTCTGTACTTTGGACTCTGAAATAGGTGTATTTATCGAGGCCACGAGTATCAAAGTACTTGTAGTTAAAACGTTCTCATATTCAGAAAAATTCTGAAAACGCTGCCAAGTATTTATACGATTTCTTCAAATTTAAATTAGTTGCCAATTAAAATTGGCAGTGAAGAAACCGCGGCCATGATTTATCCATCGCAAACGTAACGGCGCTTCTTTGCCTCCAGCCGAGTACCAACAATTTGTCCGATGCGGCAGCCACTAGTACTGGTAGACCAGTGCGCCGATCACGGGCGAGCCGCCTTCACCCAACAGGATCACCGAACTGTTTGAAATGGGGTAAAAGGCAAAATTTGTGCTTGCCCCGCCGCTGGTGATCAGGGTGGCTATACCGCGCGTGGAGGTGTTGGTCGTCAGGGCCGTGACCGCATAGGTGCCGGTGACGGACAGCTGGCCCGTGCTTGTGCCGTTGTCATTGGTATTTTCGAAGCCGACCAAAGCACCATTGCCATTTAAGCTGAGGAGACCAACTGCTGACGACGGTGTAGTGGAACCCACTGGACTTGTTAGCGTGAGAGTGTAGTTCCCAGCCAGGGTAGCGGTGGAATAGCCGCCGCTTTGAAAGAACAACTCTCCACTTGCATTGACGTTGGTATCGGTGGTCAAAAGAAAGGCGGCGCTGGGAGATATGAAATAATATACATAATTGGTCGTACCGCTGCTGCCCGACAGTGTGATGGTGCCGCGTCCGAATGCATAGCTGGTAAAGCTGCCGGTCACCGTGGCATTGGTGGTAATGCCGCCAGCCTCATTAATATCATCGGTACCGGCATTAATATTGCCGCTGATCGTCGTATCGGTGGCAAACCCGCCCGCAATGCCGTAAGTCGCGGTTCCGTTGTTGCCTGCGGCATAAAATACATAACCTCCCGTGAGCACAGTCGTGGAGGTGACGGACTGTTGTTGAAACACTGTGCCGCTCAAATTGCCCAAGGTATCCGTCTCAATGAACTGAAGCTGTGTGGGTGAGACGATATAAAAATCGTAAGTGCGGGTGCCGGTGGAGTCCGTAAAGGTGGCGGTACCGCGACCGTTGCCGCTGATACTGTAAGAACCGGTAAAAGGCTGGTTTGCCGTCGTTCCCCCATCATTCAGATCCTCTTCTGCATTAGTAAGCGCAGTGGATCCATTGGTTACGAAAGTTCCAACGGCATTGAGTAGCTTTCCTGACGAGCCAGTTCCTGTAAAACTGAAAACATAGGGGGCATTCAGGCTCGTGAGGGTCAAGGCCGTCGTCAACTGTGGATAAAAGGTGCCAGTTGCGACACTGCCGGTATCGGTGCGGGTCGCAACGGCTTGTCCCTGGTTATTCAGTGTGAATGACATAGTGACACTGCCCTGTGTACTGGTGAAAGTAGCGGTCCCTTGTCCATTGGCATCAATCAAATAGCTGCCGCTGAAAGGTATGGCTGATGAGATACCGGAAGGCCCATTGATATCCTCCGTGCCATTGCTGACGGTGCCGTCGCCGTTGGCGGTGAAGCTGCCCACGGTCACCCATGGACTGCCGGCCTGGGTGCCGTTAATGCTGAATACATAGTTGCCGTGCAGAGAAACATTGGCAAACGTGATACTGATGGTGAATGAAGTGCTGATTACCGGATAAACCTGGGGGGAGGCGCTGATGAGCACGGAACCATTCTGGGTGGGGACATTGGGCGCGGTATAGAGCCCCTGTGGTGAAATGGTCCCCACGGTGCTGTTGCCCCCCGGAATGTTATTTACAAACCACAGTACGGTGGTGTTGCCGCTGCCAGCGACTATGGCACTGAATTGCAAAGTGGTGCCAGCCGCTATAACGGTGGATAAAGGTGTTACTAATGTAATAGTAGGATTGCTGATTTGTGAGCTGTTACCGCCGCCGCATCCCGCAAGGATGAGAATTAAAATTGGTAACGGCAGTTTTTTTAGAATCGAAATCATATTGGTCTTCTGCTCCTGATATTCACGCCACCATCAAAGCGCTTGGCGGCTTGCGTGTCTGGCCGTGCGCGGTCATCATCAAATTCCGATATTATGCTGTACGCCGAATCACGCCGCCGCATCAGGCACTTTGCATCAATCCTTCTGCCTGCTGATCCGCGTGATAGGACGAACGTACCAGCGCGCCACTGGCCACGTGCTGGAAGCCCAGTGCATAGCCTTCGATTTCGATCTCCCTGAATTCTTCCGGCGTCACATAGCGCATCACCGGATGGTGAAACTTGCTGGGCTGAAGATATTGGCCGACAGTGAGCATGTCCACATCGTGGGCACGCAGATCCTTCATTACCTCGAAAATTTCGGTAATCTCCTCACCCAGTCCCACCATGATTCCGGATTTTGTCAGCAGTGCAGGCTGCATTTCCTTGAAACGTTTGAGCAGCTTCAGTGAGTGATGATAGTCGGAACCGGGACGCACTTCCCTGTATAGGCGCGGTACGGTTTCCAGATTGTGGTTGAATATATCCGGTGGAGTCTCGTTCATGAGTGTCAGTGCCACATCCATGCGTCCGCGGAAGTCCGGCACCAGCACCTCGATTTTCGTTTCTGGGCTCAGCTCACGGATGGCGCGGACGCAGGCCGCAAAATGGCCGGCGCCACCATCGCGCAGGTCATCCCTATCCACGGAGGTGACCACCACGTAACGCAGCGCCATGGCCTTGATGGTTCTGGCGAGATTGCGTGGCTCCTCCGCATCCAGTATGCCGGGGCGGCCGTGGGCCACATCGCAGAAAGTGCAGCGGCGCGTGCAGATGTCGCCCATGATCATGAAGGTGGCGGTGCCTTTGCCGAAGCATTCGCCGATGTTGGGGCAGGAGGCTTCCTCACAGACGGTATGCAGATGATTATCACGCAGGATTCGCTTTAGCCTCGCCACTTCCGGTGTTGCCCAGGAACGCACGCGGATCCAGGACGGTTTGCGCAGGGGCGTGGCCGTGGGCTCGATCTTCACCGGGATGCGCGCCATCTTTTCGGCGGCACTGAGTTTCTTGCCGGGCTGAAGTCGCGGACGTGCGGCAGGTGTGTCGCTCACATGAAATCCTTTGTGGATTACGGCACTGATGCCGCTCGGGGACTGAATAATCAGGTTTTATTGTAACCCAGATATTCAAGCAGATGAGGTTTGAGACGTTGGGCGACTGCATTCACCTCGTTAGGTCCACCCAGTTCGCTCACCTGGGTCATCTGCAGGCCGGCATAACCACAGGGATTGATGCGCGAAAAGGGTTCCAGGTCCATGGCAACATTGAAAGCCAGGCCATGATAGCTGCAGCCACGGCGTACACGCAGGCCCAAGGAAGCAAGCTTGCGGCCATCTTGCGTGTATACACCCGGCGCCTCGCGCTTCGAGAGTGCGGCGATATCGAACTCCTTGAGCGTGGCGATGACGCTATTCTCGATGGCCTCTACCATGGCGCGCACTCCCAGCCTGAGGCGCTTGAGGTCAATCAACGGATACACCAGCAATTGCCCCGGCCCGTGGTAGGTTACCTGACCGCCGCGGTCAATGTGGATAACCGGTATGTTTCCGGGTGCCAGCACATGCTCCGTTTTGCCGGCAAGTCCGAGAGTAAAAACCGGTGGGTGTTCCAGGAACCAAATCTCATCGGGAGTGTCGGCGTCGCGCTCTTCGGTGAAATGCTGCATGGCATGCCAGGTGGGCAGATATTCGACCCGCCCCAGGTCTTTCAGCAAAGGCGACATGCATCTCACAGGGTCAGAAGCACGTGTTCGCTGCCGGAAAGTTCGGTGTAGAGCGCATCCAGCTGCGCACGGCTCTCTGCAACAATGGTTACCGTGAGGGAGATAAAGCGTCCCTCGCGGCTCGGTTGGCGGCTGACAGGTAACGTATCAAACGGTGCTGCATGTCGTGAAAAAGCCGCGACCACCATTTGATGGAATTCCGGCGTGTCCCGTCCTATGACCTTGACGGGGAATGCGCTGGGAAACGTCAATAGCGATTCACGGTTTGCGGGTTGCTCCGATAGGGATGATGGTGATGCGGCTTTCATAAGCGAATCAGATATGGGCGAAATCGAGGTTTTTCAAGCACGCCGCATTCCCAATTTATCCCGCTTTGTGGCGCTGGAACAAAGCGTACATGCGCCGCCAGTGATTGCCCGGCCTGCCGTCGCCGACCCTACGACCATCCAATTCCGTCACCGGGTAAACTTCGCGGGTGGAGCTGGCAAACCAGATTTCCTGTGCGCTGCGCAGTTGTGCCAGGGGAATGCGCGCTTCACGATGCTGGACATGGTGCAGTGCGGCGAGCTCCAGGATCAGGTCGCGAGTGATGCTGGGCAGGAGATCGGCGCTTTTGGGCGGCGCGATGAGAATATCCTGGTGCACGATGAACAAACTGCTGGCGGTACCTTCCGTGGCATGGCCGTCCCGTACCAGCACTGCTTCATTACAACCCTGATCCACCGCCGCTTGGCGCAGCAACACGTTACCGAGCAGAGACACGGACTTAATATCGCAGCGCTGCCAGCGTATATCCTCCAGGGTCACCGCTTTTGCGCCGTGTTCGAGGAGCGTGGCGGGGAGCTCCGCGAGTGGCGCGCACATGGCAAACACCGTGGGCGGCACGTTTTTTGGAAAACCGTGATCGCGGCCTGTGTCGGCACCGCGCGTTACTTGCAGATACAGCGCTTGATTGCCGCCGCCATTCTGCGCGATTAAATCATTGAGTAATGCGGTCCATTGCCTGGCCGTATGCGGATTTACAAGACGAATGCCATCCAGACTGTATTGTAGGCGCTTGAGATGTGCATCCAGCTGGAATAGCCTTCCTCCATAGGCAGGGATCACTTCATACACGCCATCTCCAAACAGGAACCCCCTGTCCAGCGGCGAAATACGCACTTCGCTTAGCGGCAGCAAAACACCGTTGAGATACGCACTCGGCAGCAGTTTGGCCATTCTATTTCTTGACGAACCACAGACGTACGCTGTCTATGATGCGCCGGAAAATATTGCCTTCAGGCACCGCCCGCAAGGTGTAGAGCGGTGTTTCGATCAACGTTTTGCCGTCGTAGGAGACGCTCACCGAACCGGCTGCCATGCCTGCCGGAACCGGTGCCATGAGTCCCGATGGCGTTTGCACGGAGGCCGAGAGCTGTGGATAACTGCCTTTGGGGATGGTCACATAGATGTCATGTGTGACCCCAACCGGGACATTGCCGTCCGCGCCTTTCCAGACTCTAAATTTGGTGATGGCGGTACCGGCGGCATATAGCTTGTGACTCTCATAGAAATTGAAACCATAGTTGAGCAGCGCTTCGTCGTCAATGGCACGGGCTTTTTCCGAAGGCGTGCCCATCACCACCGCGATCAGGCGCATGCCGTTGCGCAGCGCCGAAACCACCATGCAATAGCCGGCCTTGTCCGTGTAACCGGTCTTGAGGCCGTCCACGCTCGGGTCGGTGAACAACAACGAGACGCGGTTCGGCTGGCTGATCTTATCCCAGGTGAATTGCTTTTCAGCGAAGAAGCGCTGGTAGTAGTCTGGAAACTCCCTGATGATGGCGCGCGAAAGCAGGGCAAGATCCAGTGCCGACACGTAATGGTTAGGATCGTTGGTTAAGCCTGAAGCATCCACGTAATGGGTGTTTTTCAGGCCGAGTTTCTGGGCGTACTGGTTCATGAGTTCCACAAAAGTGCCTTCTGTACCGCCGACTTTTTCCGCCAGTGCCACAGCTGCATCATTGCCCGACTGCACGATCAAGCCCTGTAGCAGGTTCTCCACGCTTACCTGGCTGCCGACATTTGCGAACATGCGCGAGCCGCCCATGCGCCAGGCCTTGGCGCTGATAGTCACCGGTTCATCCAGGTGAATGACACCATCTTTTAAGGCGTGAAACACCACATACGCGGTCATTAATTTGGTAAGGCTCGCGGGCTCACTGTGCATATTCGGTTTGCTGGCGGCGATGACCTGGCCGCTATTGGCGTCCATGAGCACGTAACTCTTGGCATTGAGCCGCGGCGGTGCGGGAATGGGAATTGCCTGGGCGGCAACGACAGCGCACACGGCGAACAGGCTGAGTGCATGGGCAACGAAACGCTGGCTTCTCAAGAGAGCACCTCGGAGACAAATGGAGCTGGAAAGAAAGCAGGCATATGCCCGCCGCAGGCGCGATTTTAACGCGACAATGACCGGAAAAATACCGCCGTCGCCTAAGGAATCACCACCTGGGCATCCGGAAAACCCAGGGTTCCCAACTGCCCGGTGAGGGCATCCACGTGGTTTACATCGGGCAACGGCCCGATACGCACCTTATAGAAGGTGATGCCGTTCTGGGTTTCCATAAGGATAAAGGCTGGTTTGATGGCCGCTGTCCGCAGGCGCTGAAGCACACGCGTGGCATTGCTCTGATTGGCAAAGGCGCCCACCTGCACGAAGATTTGCGGATTGTTGACTGTGCCGGTGGCGGTACTTCCCGGCGGCATACCGCCTTGCACCGGGAGGTTGCTGCCAGGACCGGTGGGCGGCATGGGCTCGCCCGGCGTTATGCTGGCGATGTCCACTAGTGCCGTGCCGCTGCCGAGCATGCCGATGCGGGCAGCCGCTGCATAGGACAGATCGATGATGCGATTCTTCACGAACGGTCCACGATCGTTCACTTTTACAATCACGCTTTTGTCGTTTTCCAGATTAACGACGCGCACGTAACAGGGTAGCGGCAGCACCTTGCTGGCGGCGGTCATGGAATACATGTCGTAGGTTTCGCCGTCGGCGGTGCGCCCGCCATGGAATTTGCTGCCATACCAGGAAGCAATGCCGCGCTCATGGTAATCCACGCAGCTGGGCAGCACATGATAGGTTTGGTCATCGACTCTATAGGATGGTGGATTGCCGTAGGGACTTTTGGGTTGGTAACGTGGTACCGCATTCGGAATCTGGGAAACGTTCACCGGGTAAGCTGGGCCATGATCTTGGGTGGGAAACTGGGCGCAGGCCGTCATGAAAAAAACTGTCGCCGTCATCGTCAAGGCTGCGGATAAATTAGGGCGGCGCATTGTGTCCTTCCAGAGCACGCGCTTCGGCGATGCGCACACTCAGATCGAATACCGCCATGGCGTAGAGCGGACTCCTGTTGTATTGGGTAATGACCCGGAAATTATTAAGCCCCACCCAGTATTGAATGCCGTGTTCCAGTTGCAGCGGTACCAGTATCGCCGGCGTGTCACCCGCGAGACCCGCGCTCAAAACCACTCCCTGCTGGCGCAAAGCGCCGATGCTGGTGGCGGTGAACGTTGGCGGCACAGTCTTTCCCGCCGGTACCGCCGCCGGCACTGCCACCAACCCGCCCGGCTGCCAGCCGTGGATATGGAAATAATTGGCTACACTGCCGGTGATGTCCCCCCAATTGTCCCAGATATCCGGGTGGCCGCCGCTGTCAGAGGTCACTGCGTACTGGCGATAGCTGTCTGGCATGAATTGCGGCACACCCATGGCGCCGGCGTAGGAACCTGTGAGGGACCGGGCATCGAAGGATTGTTCGCGACACAGCAGCAGGTATTGCTCCAACTCATCCTGGAAAAACACGGCCCGCGGTGGATAGTCGAAGGCCAGGGTGGTGAGCGCGTCCAGTACCGGATAACCACCTTTCTGACGACCGTAGAAACTCTCCACGCCCAGAATGGCAACGATAACGGACGCCGGTACGCCGTAGTGCTGTTGCGCTTTGGTCAGATCTTGTGCGTGCATATCCCAGAAACCGATACCGGCGTTGATGCGCGCGTCGTTCACAAACAATGACTTGTATTGATACCAGGGTTTGGATTCATAGGGTTTGGCGATGGCCGCGAGAATAGCATCGCGCCTGCGTGCAGTGGCCAGGGTTTTCTCAAGCCATTGCTTGTCGAAACCATCCCGTTGCACCAGACGGGTGATGAACATTTGCACGTCCGGACGCGCGGTATAACCCTGTGTGGCTGGTTGAGTCTGTCTTTGTGCGTTGGCCCGTAACCCGGCCGGAGCCGGTTTTACGTTGTGTGTACAAGCACTGATCAGGCAGCCCGTGGTGATGAGCAGGAAGGTGAACAGGTAATGGGCCGGCCGGATCACGATGCCACGAGCTTGCGGTGGGAATGGATGCTCATGAGCACACCGAAGCCGGCCATGAGCGTCACCAGGGAACTTCCGCCGTAACTTACCAGTGGCAAGGGCACGCCCACCACCGGTAGGATGCCTGACACCATACCGCTGTTGATGAAGACGTAAGTGAACAGCGCCATGCTCAGCGCACCGCCCAAGAGCCGCGAGTACGTATCCTGGGCACGCAGCGCGATGATCAGCGAGCGCGCGATGATGAAGCCGTAGAGCGCCAGCACCGCCAGCGCACCGATGAAACCGAACTGTTCCCCCAAAACCGCGTAGATGAAGTCCGTGGAGCTTTCCGGCAGGAAATCAAGTTGCGACTGGCTGCCATGCAACCAACCTTTGCCGAACATGCCGCCGGAACCGATGGCGATCTGCGACTGGATGATATGGTAGCCGGCGCCCAGCGGATCGCGCTGTGGATTCAGGAAAATCAGCACGCGTTCGCGCTGATAAGCGTGCATGAAGTGCCACAGAATAGGCGTAACGATAGCCAAGGCCACCACCAATAACAGGATGACCCGCCAGCGCAGTCCTGCCAGGAACGCGCTGAAGGCGCCGGCGCTGAGGATCAGCAGCGCCGTGCCCAGGTCGGGCTCGATGGCGACCAGCAGCACCGGGATAAAAATCATGGCGGCCAGCGGCAACAGCTGTTTCCAGTTGGGTGGCAATGGCTTTTCATGCAGATACCAGGCCACCATCATGGGTACGGCAATCTTCATGATTTCCGACGGTTGGAAGCGCACGAAGCCGAAACCCAGCCAGCGTTGCGCGCCACGGCCGATGTGGCCCGAATGCAGCGTGAACAGCAATAGCATCAGGCCCAGGGCGAATAGCCACGGTGACCACAGGCGCAAAAACTGCGGCGATATCTGCGCCACCGCCAGCAGCACCACAAACGACAAGGCCAGGCGTATTGCCTGCCGGTATACCATGCCGGCATCTTCGTTGCTGGCACCGTAAAGAATGGCCAGACCCATGAGCGCCAGTACCGCCACCGCCAGCAGTAGCGGTCCGTCCAGATTCAGGCGACGCAACAACCGTTCGCCGAAGGTCAGGTCTCCGCGCGCGGGGGAAAAAGCGAAGTCGCTAAAAGTCATGGCACCGCCACTTTGCCACCGGCTTGCTGCAGAAGATAGGCGTCCATCACCTTACGCGCGATAGGGGCGGCGGTGGAAGCACCGCCGCCGCCATGTTCCGCCACCACCGCCACGGCAATACGTGGATTGTCTACCGGCGCGAAAGCGATGAACACAGCGTTGTCGCGCAGCTGCCGGGGGATGTCGGATTCATCCTGTTCGCCGAAGACCCCCAGACGTTTGCGATACACCTGGGCGGTGCCGGTCTTGCCAGCGATACTGTATTGGGCGCCGACACCGATGGAGTGAGCGGTACCCTGCCAAGTGGCCACCACATTTTTCATGGCTTGGACCACGATTTTCCAGGCGTTTGGATTGGATTCCTGTACTGCCGGCAAAGCTCGCGGCGTGGTGTCGCTGATGATGCCAGACAGCGGGTTGCCGATGGCATGCAGCAGGTGTGGCACGAAGCGCTCGCCGTGCATGGAAATGGCGGCCGCACCGTCGGCCAGTTGCAGGGGTGTCACCAGTAAATAGCCCTGACCGATGCCGACGATGACCAAATCGCCCAGATACCATGGCGCATGCAGAATTTTGCGTTTCCATTCGGGCGAAGGCACTACACCGTCGCGCTCACCCATGAGGTCGATGCCGGTGGGCTCTCCGAAGCCGAGCTGCGTAGTCAGATACTCATGAATGCGGTCAATGCCAAGCTTGAGCGCCACGGTATAGAAATACACGTCGCAGGACTGGGTGATGGCATTCGGCAGGTCAATTTCGCCGTGACCGCCGCGTTTCCAGTCGCGATACGGATTGGGGTTGCTGGGAAGATAGAAATAGCCGGGACAAAGCAAGTTCTTGAACGGATTCACCACGCCGTAATTCAGCGCCGCCAGGGCCAGGAATGGCTTGATGGTGGAACCGGGCGGGTATTGACCGCGTAAGGCGCGGTTGAAGAGCGGCTGACTGGGGCTGGTATTGAGCTTGGCGAAGTCGCCGGAGCTTATGCCGCCAACAAACTGATTGGGATCGAAGGTCGGGGTGCTCACCAGCGCCAGCACTTCGCCGTTGCGGGGGTTAATGGCCACCACTGCGCCGTTATAGTCGCCGAGCGCTTTTTCCGCCGCTACCTGCAGGCGTACATCAATGCTCAGGTACAGGTTGCTTCCCGGCACCGGCGGGGTGTAAGACACCACCCGCACCACGCGGCCCTGGGCGTCGGTTTCCACTTGGCGGGTGCCCATGGAACCGTGCAGCAGACTTTCATAAGATCCCTCAATGCCGATCTTGCCTACCTGCGAGGTATTGGTGTATTCCGCCGGATCCAGGTTCGCGAGCTCCCCGGGGCTGATGATGCCGGTGTAGCCCACCACATGCGCGGTGACCTGGCCCAACGGGTAATAGCGTGCGAGCGTGGCGCGGATATCCACACCTGGGAAATTCTGGCGATCCACGGCGAAACGCGCAACCTCGGTATCGGAAAGGGTGGTTCGCAGCGGTAGCGGCTGAAACGGTTTCTTGGTTTTGAGCAGATCATAAAACTGCTTTAGATCCTGGGGGCGGATGTCCACGACCTTGCTCAGGGCCGCGATGGTGGCATGCAAATCCGGTACCTGCTCCGGGACGATGTCCAGCTCGTAACTGGGCTGATTCTCGGCCAGCAGCACCCCATTGCGGTCGTAGATCAACCCGCGCGGCGGCGTCACCGGTTCGGTACGCAGCCGGTTGCCCTCGGCCAGGGTCACGTAATGAGAGTGGTTGATGATCTGCAAATAGAAAAGCCGCGTTGCCACCGCCAGTAATAGCAGCAGTCCGATGACGGCAACGATGATGATGCGTGTCGTGAACTGGTGGAGTTCAAGCCACTCATTGCGGATGCGGATGCGCGCCATGGATTAAGGATCTATGAATTTGGCGGTCATCAGCTCACCTGATAGCGTTGCTGCAACGCACTCAGCAACTGCATCATCCATGGCCACAGGAGCGTGGTAATCAGCACCGGCATCCAGCGCAGCAGTGAGCCCTGGGTATAGCCCAGCATGCCGTCCACCCAGAAAAGCACGAAGGTATAGAGCAGCATCAGGCTCAGTACCACCAGTGTCTGCTGCCACCAGGGGTACACACGGATCTGCAAATGCAGTTTGAGGGTAACCCATGCTACCAGCAGCAGCGCCAGCGCATGTTCGCCCAATAGACTGCCGGTGAGCGAATCCATCAGGATGCCGACCACGAAAGTGACCAACAAACCCACCCGGTGCGGCAGGAACAGGCACCAGTAAACCGTGATCAGCACTAACCATGCCGGACGGAAAGGTTCTGCCCAGTCCGGCAGCGGCCAGATACTGAGCAACAATGCCGCCACATAGGTGACCACGATGACCCAATTGGCGCGGCGCCGGATCGGATTCCTCATCGCGGCCTTCGCCTCGAGGGTTTTTTCGTGCTGCGCACCTTCGGTTTCGGCACCGGTGCAGATGCCACTGCGGGGAAATACAGCAGAACGTCATGACCGCGATCCAGATCCGCCATCGGTTGTGCGGTCACGCTGGCAAACGGCTCCGCCGGATTCCGGTGCACGTGTGTAATGACCGCCACCGGGTAACCGGCTGGATAGTGCCCATCAAGACCGGAAGTGACCAGCAGATCGCCAGGTTTTACGTCGGCGTTATTGGCCAAATACGGCAATGACAGGGTATCCACATCGGCGCCACCGATGGCAAGGGTACGCAGGCTGGTGCGGTTGACCTGCACCTGGATAGCCTGGCTTGGATCGGTGATGAGCGCCACCTCGGAAGAAACCGGCCCCACCTGGATGACCTGGCCGATGATGCCACGGGCATCCAGCAGCGTTTGCCCCTCATACACACCAGCATCCGCACCCTTGTCAATGACGATCATGTGCCGGAATGGGTCCATGTCCGCTGCCAATAATGTGGCCAGTACCACATGGCCGCTCAACTTGGCGCCGGCCTGCAACAGTTTGCGCAGGCGCGCATTTTCCTGTTCCAGTGCGGCTGTTTGTTGCAACTGCACCGAATCCATGAGCAGTTCCTGTTTGAGGCGGGTGTTTTCTTCCACCAGCGCGGTATGCATGGCAAGTTTCTCTTGTGCCCAGCCGGCCAGGGCATAAGGAGCATTCACCGCGGCTTGTACCGGATACACCAATGTGGATAGGGCCGCATGGATTTTTTGCAGATGGCCGCGCTGATGGTCATAGAACATCAGTGCGATGCACACCGCCATGAGTAGCAGTGTGCGCAGTGCGCCCGCTGGATTGCTGGAAAACAACCGGGGCGAACGTTGCGGGCGGTGCAGGGCGAACACGGTGATTCAGCCCGTGTAGCGGCGGGCGGATTGAGGATATACAGTCAGCGGCAAAATGGCGTGCAAACAGGCCTCAATACGGAATACCCATGCTGCGACTCAGTTACGGTTTTCCGGTGAGCCGATAATGCTGGAGTACGGTTCCGGGTAAAGATCGACCTTCGTCATTCGACGGCAAAAGTTTCCGGACCGTATTCGTCAATCAATTCCAGTACCTTGCCGCCACCGCGGGCCACGCAGGTGAGGGGGTCGTCCGCGAGTATCACCGGCAGCCCGGTTTCCTCCCTGAGCAGCCGGTCAATGTCCCGCAGTAACGCGCTGCCGCCCGTCAGCACCATGCCGTTGGTCGCCACGTCCGACCCAAGCTCCGGCGGCGTTTGCTCCAGGGCGGCCCTGACCGCCCCGACAATGCCGGCCAGGGGTTCCTGCAGGGCCTCGAGAATTTCGTTGCTGTTGAGCACGAAACTGCGCGGCACGCCTTCGGACAGGTTGCGGCCTTTTACTTCCAGCTCGCGCAGCTCCTTGCCCGGATAGGCGGAACCGATCTCGTGCTTGATACGCTCGGCGGTGGCCTCGCCGATGAGGGTGCCGTAATTCCGGCGCACGTAGCTGATGATGGCTTCGTCGAATTTGTCGCCGCCGATGCGCACCGAGGCGGCATACACGATGCCATTCAGGGAGATGATCGCCACTTCGGAGGTACCGCCGCCGATGTCCAGTACCATGGAGCCCTTGGCTTCATGCACCGGTAAACCTGCACCGATGGCGGCCGCCATGGGTTCCTCGATGAGATAGACTTTGCGGGCGCCGGCCCCGGCGGCCGACTCGCGGATGGCGCGACGTTCCACCTGGGTTGCGCCATAGGGCACGCATACCAGTACCCGCGGCGTGGGCCGGAAATAACGGTTGCCATGGGCCTTCTTGATGAAGTGCTTGAGCATCTGCTCGGTAACCGTGAAATCGGCGATCACGCCGTCCTTCATGGGACGGATAGCGACGATGTTGCCGGGGGTGCGGCCCAGCATGCGTTTGGCGTCGGCACCGTAAGCTTCGATCACCTTGTTGCCGCGGCCAGGTTCCTCGCGGATGGCGACCACCGAGGGCTCGTTGAGGATCACGCCTTTGCCACGCATATAAATAAGCGTATTGGCGGTGCCGAGGTCTATGGACAAATCCGTGGAGAAAAATCCGCGCAGGCTCTTGAACATGGTTTTGGCTTGAATTATGGCCCGGTATCGGGGAGTTTTCGGGGCGCACTACTCTAACAACGGCGGGCGGCGGCGGCAAGCCGGTTTATGCGATAATTTGCTGAAATCCGGGGCTTTTCCCGGTAATTCAGTCCGGTAATGCAGCGAGGCCGTGGATGTCGCTTACTCCCGATGAGGTTCGAAGCATCGCGCGCCTGGCGCGCCTCGCCATCAGCGACCGGGACATACCCCGCTACGCGGACAATCTGTCGCGGATACTGGATTTCGTGGCGCAACTGGACAAGGCCGATACCACCAGCGTGGCGCCCATGGCGCACCCGCTCGACATGAGTCAGCGCTTGCGGGAGGATGCGGTGACCGAATCCAATCAACGTGAGCTGTTCCAGAAGAATGCCCCGCAGGTGGAGGCTGGGTTATACCTGGTTCCCAAGGTAATTGAATAATTCTGAAAGGCGGGGGCGGCCTGCGCACCGCGTTTCATCATCGGATTCCACAGCTTCACTATGCATACCAAGACACTGACTGAACTGGCGCGCGACCTGAAGGCGCGCAAACTCTCTAGCGAAGAGCTTACCCGCAGCTATCTCACGCGCATCGAGCGTTTCAATCCGCAGCTGAATGCCTTTATCACGGTGCTGCAGGAAGAGGCGCTGGCCGCGGCACGTGCCGCGGATGCCCGTATCAAATGTGCTGACGCCAATGCGCTCACTGGTTTGCCCCTGGCCCACAAGGATATTTTCTGCACCGCCGGTGTAAAGACCAGTTGCGGCTCGAAGATGCTGGATAACTTCGTGTCACCTTACGATGCCACCGTTGTCGAACGCTTCAGGCAAGCGGGTATGGTGCTGCTGGGTAAAACCAACATGGACGAGTTCGCCATGGGCTCGTCCAATGAAACCAGTTTCTATGGTCCGGTGAAAAATCCCTGGGACCCGACGCGCGTGCCCGGCGGTTCTTCCGGTGGTTCCGCGGCGGCGGTGGCGGCGCGGCTGGCGCCGGCGGCCACCGGCACCGACACCGGTGGCTCCATTCGCCAGCCGGCGGCGCTCACCGGACTGACCGGTATCAAACCCACTTACGGGCGCGTGTCGCGCTACGGCATGATTGCGTTTGCCTCCAGTCTCGATCAGGCCGGGGTGATCACCTACACCGCGGAGGACGCAGCCTTGCTCTTGGGCGCCATGGCCGGTTTTGATCCGCGGGATTCCACCAGCGTGGACCGGCCGGTTCCGGATTACACGGCGGAACTGGAACGGCCGCTCAAGGGCCTGCGCATCGGCCTGCCGAAGGAGTTCTTCGACCCGGGCCTGGATGGGCGCGTGGGCGCAGCCGTGCATGCGGCACTCACTATATATAAGAAGCTGGGCGCCGAAGTGCGTGACATCAGCCTGCCGAATTTCTGGCTATCGGTACCCACCTACTATGTGGTGGCGCCGGCGGAATGCTCCTCCAACCTCTCGCGCTTCGACGGTGTGCGCTTCGGGCACCGCTGCGAAAGCCCGGTTGATCTGCTGGATCTCTACACCCGCTCCCGTGGCGAAGGGTTCGGCGCGGAAGTGAAACGCCGCATCATGACCGGCACCTATGTGCTGTCCGCCGGCTATTACGATGCCTATTACCTCAAGGCCCAGAAGACCCGCACGCTCATCCGTCAGGACTTCATCACGGCGTTTGAAAACGTGGATGTGATCATGGGACCGTCCACACCCACGCCGGCGTTTGGTCTCGGCGAGAAGACCGGGGATCCCATCACCATGTATTTGAACGATATCTACGCCAACGGCGTGAATCTCGCCGGCCTGCCGGGCATTTCAATCCCCATGGGATTCGTGGACAAGCTGCCGGTGGGCTTGCAGATCATCGGCAATTATTTCGACGAGACACGGTTGTTGTCAGCCGCGCATCAGTATCAGCGGGAGACCGATTGGCATAGACAAATACCCAGGGGATTTGAATGAGGCGGTGAGGAGTTAGGAGTGAGGGATGAGGTGAATAGCATTGTTGTTCTCATTTCTCACAGGCGGAGTAGTCGCCAGCGGCAGCTGTCATGCCTCTCCAAGAGCAAGGAATAGCAATTCAAAGTTCGAATAGTGCATAGATAAAACAGTGAGCGATTGATAAATGCAATGGGAAACCGTCATCGGCCTTGAGATACACGCGCAGTTGCTGACGAACAGCAAAATCTTCTCGGCTGCGTCCACCGCCTTTGGGGCGGCGCCCAATACCCAGGCCTGCCTTGTGGATCTGGGCTATCCGGGCGTGCTGCCGGTGTTGAACAAGGAAGCGGTGCGCATGGCGGTGAAGTTCGGTCTGGCCGTCGGCGCCGGCATCGCGCCGCGTTCGGTGTTCGCCCGCAAGAATTATTTCTATCCCGATCTTCCCAAGGGCTACCAGATCAGCCAGTACGAGCTGCCGGTGGTCAGCAAGGGCAGTGTGGAAATCGAACTGGAGGATGGCAGCAGCCGGCGTATCGGCATTACCCGCGCGCACCTGGAGGAAGACGCCGGCAAGTCCCTGCACGAGGGTTTCGAGGGCATCAGCGGCATCGATCTCAACCGCGCCGGCACACCGCTGTTGGAAATCGTCTCGGAGCCGGACATGCGCTCGGCCAAGGAAGCCGTGGCCTATATGAAAAAGATTCATTCCCTGGTGCGCTATCTGGAAATCTGCGACGGCAACCTGCAGGAAGGTTCGTTCCGCTGCGATGCCAACGTCTCGATACGTCGCAAAGGCGAACACAAGTTCGGCACCCGCACAGAACTCAAAAACATCAATTCCTTCCATTTCGTGGAGAAGGCCATCCTCTATGAAGTGCAGCGGCAGATTGATGTGATCGAGGGCGGCGGCAAGGTGGTGCAGGAGACGCGCCTCTACGATTCCAAAAAGAACGAAACCCGCCCCATGCGCAGCAAGGAGGAGGCCAACGATTACCGTTACTTTCCGGATCCGGATTTATTGCCGCTGGAGATCGCGGAATCTTTCGTCAGCGAGGTACGTAAAACCCTGCCGGAGTTGCCGGATGGGAAAAAGCAGCGATTCATGCGCGCTTACGGCCTGTCGGCTTACGATGCAGCATTGCTGACCGCCAGCCGCGAACTGGCGGATTACTACGAGATGCTGGTGCAGGCCGTCGGCGGTGAAGCCAAGCTCTGCGCCAACTGGGTCATGGGTGAATTGTCGGCAGCGCTTAACCAGAACAACCAGGATATAGTGCAGAGTCCTGTTACTGCAGTGATGCTAGCGGGACTGCTGAAGCGCATCCTTGACGGCACGCTTTCTGGAAAACTGGCAAAGGAAGTGTTCGAGGCCCTGTGGGCGGGTGAGGGCGAGGCCGACGCAGTCATCGAGAAGAAAGGCCTGAAGCAAATTACCGACAGCTCGGCCATCGGGAAAATCATAGACGAGATCATGACCGCCAATCCACGGCAGCTCAGCGATTATCGCGCCGGCAAGGACAAGCTGTTCGCCTTCTTCGTAGGCCAGGTGATGAAGGCAACCCAGGGTAAGGCGAATCCGCAGCAGGTGAACGAATTGCTCAAAAAGAAGCTTGGGGCTTATTCTTGAGCGGTGAGGAGTAAGGCGTGAGGTGCAAGAGCGCGAAGTATTTTTCTCTTTTCGTCTTTACCCCTCACTCCTAACCCCTCACCCCTCACTTCCTTATGCCTGAACACGACACACTGCGCCGTTTCATCTTCGAGAAACTCCCGGTCCAGGGACGCTATGTGCATCTGGACGCGAGTTGGCGCGCGGTACTTGAGCGCCAGGAATATCCAGCGCCGGTACGCACCTTGCTGGGCGAGGCCATGGCCGCCATGGCGCTGCTCTCGGCGACTCTCAAGTTCGACGGCGCCATCACCCTGCAGGTCCAGGGCAACGGTCCGCTGCACCTGTTGGTGGTGCAGTGCACCAGCCGTCTCAGTCTGCGCGGGCTGGCGCGCTGGCGCGGCGATCTGCCGGATTCAAGTTTGCAGAAACTACTGGGAGAGGGCCGGCTGGCGCTCACCATCGAACCCTCGGGGAAGGGCGAACGTTACCAAGGCATCGTGCCGCTGGAAGGCGAGACTCTGGCGGCTTCCCTGGAAGGCTATTTTCAGCGCTCCGAACAGTTGCCCACGCGCCTGTGGCTGACGGCCGGGGATGACAGCGCCGCGGGCCTGCTGTTGCAGGTAATGCCGGAGCGGCAGCGCAACCCGGATGCCTGGCAGCATGTGACGGTGCTGGCGGATAGCGTTACCAGCAAGGAACTCAAGACACTTTCCGCGGAACACTTACTGCAGCGCCTCTATCATGAAGAGGATGTACGGCTGTTCGAGGCGACCCCGGTGGCGTTCCGCTGCCAATGCTCGCGTGCACGCATCGAGGCGACGCTGCGCAGCCTGGGCGCCGAGGAAATGCATAGCATCCTGCGCGAACAGGGGAAGGTGCACGTGGATTGCGAATTCTGCGGTCGCGGCTATGAGTTCGATGAGGTGGATGTGCAGACCTTGTTCGTCCCCGAGGCGCAATCCGCACACTCCGGCACCACGCACTGACCCACGCGTTTGCCCAGACATTTGTCATGCCGGCACAAGCCGGAATCCAGGTCTTGAGCGGCTTCGCCGCGTGATTGATGCGGGGTTTCGCCCCCGCTGACGAGCCCCTTTCTTTGTACGGACAAAGAAAGGGGCGAAAGAAAACCGCCCCGGTCGCGTGGTCGTCGAAGACGACGACGCCGGAATCGCGAGCGCGGACATCCTGTCACGCGCCCCTTCAGGCCAGCCTTGCTCGCGGCGGCGCATCGGCACGCTCCAGCGGGGTTTTGAGGAGCGCTGCCGAATGCCCGTGCTTACCCAAATGCCTCGCGCGGCATCGCAGGTTGCCCTTCATAAGACATTGATATATAAATCCTTTGGGGCTGCCCCGATTGCCGGGAGTGTAATAATGAAGCACGCGTCGTTATTGGAATATCGTAGCGTGCGGTCCATTTACTGTTAGGCGCAACTCGGAGGAACTATGGTAAGAACTGCAAGAATTTTTAACCTATTCATATTGGTTTTATCTGGGGCTGGCGCTTTATCAGCGGCATTCAAAAGCTCAAGCATTCCTGGGTTCATTGGGGCTGTTATGGGGCCAATAATAATTCTCTCGCCCCTTTGGCTGTCTCTTTTGGCGCTCGGGCCAATTCGACCACGAGTAGAAAAGTTCGCCCTTTTGTCCAACAAAATTTTTGTATTCCTGTTGGCCTGCGGGATTGTCGTAATTATTTTCTCGCTCACCGATAGTCATCTCGGACTTCCATTCTTACCCTTAGTCGTCCTTCTGTTTATAGCTGCTGCGCTAAACATCGCTGCAATTAATAGGCAGCGAAAGCAAAGAGCGGTTTCTGCGCCTAACCCGCCGCTCAACCCGGACGCGCCGACAAGCGGCGCGCCGGTTAGCTAACACGTTAGGCAACACCATGAATTGGCATATGATAACTGCTTCCGAAATTCAGCACTTGTCGGTACCGGAAAGATTTTTCAAATACGCTCATGCGTACCGAAATGCTGCAAATGCTCTTTGCGTGGAAATGACCACTGGAGGTAATTCTTGCACTTGGCCAAATGGTGCTGTGGTCTTACTTCTGGCGGCACACGCCACAGAGCTATTTATAAAAGGTGCGATTTTATTTCGTAACCCTGGTACGGATATGGAACACCATCGTATAGATGAACTAAGTGATGAATACAAAAAACGTTATCCTGAATCATCTTTTGAATGGAATATACCATTCAAGTCGAAATACCTTGGTTTTGCGGAATCAGAAGCTGAAGTACTAAAGAAATCAACCCCTACTCCTAGCATTCTTTACCGCTATCCGGTCAAGAAGGGTGGAAAAGAATGGGATGGTGTTTTTGGTTTTGAACCTAATTCATTTCTAATATTGCTTGAGCAAGTTAGAAATGACTTCGAAAGAATTGAGGCAGCGCTAGAGCGGTCGGAGTCAATTTGCAATTAAACCACCTAACCTCGCGTTCGAGGCCGACGCGGTGAGACAGCACATCGTTTCCTGTTGTGTCCATGCCCCGCGCGGCTCAACGCGGCGTTAGACCTAACGGAGGCAACCAATGAACTTCCCAACCACGATTAAACTCCCAAGCGCGTTTCTTCCGCTCGCGATGTCCGCCGCCGCCTTGGTTGTGGTGCTTGGTCACGTCGCCATATTCGGTGCTGCCCGCGAGGCCGACGAGGGTGCCGCGGCTCATCTTTGGCAGTTGCTCATGGCCGGGCAAGTTCCGCTGATTGCGTACTTCACAATCAAGTGGCTGCCGCGTGCTCCACGGTCCATTCTAGCGGTACTGGCGCTTCAAATCACCGCCGTGCTCGCCGCGCTTGCGCCAGTCTACTTTCTCAGGCTATAGCCAGCGCAAAGTGGAATGACGTAGCGTATTCCGGCACTTCAGGCAGTGACGAAAGAACCCCGCCTGAACATCCATCTATACCACGTCAAGCATCAGCTTTCGCGGATACTGATCTCCAGCGCCACCAGCCGTTGCGCTTGAATGCGCCAGCCGCGCAACTGCAACACGCCTTTGGTGCCGAGTGAAATCCCGAGCACCAGCGGAACGCGGATTCCGAGCGCGTCGAGTTCAGTCAAATCCGGCACTTGCGCATCACCCGCATCGGTGCGATACGCCGCAAACAGGGTTTCGCCTTGCCGCTCAAGCTGGTGCCGGGCGGCGGAGATGCTTTTGGCATCCACACCCGCGAGCGGATAACAGTGCATGGGTGTCCGGCTGCGGGCGCCGATGATGCCCCAGCGGAGGCTGTCGGGCGCGGACTGCGCCGCATGCAGCAATTGGTTTACAAGTATTCGCGGCAGGCTGATACGCATTTCCTCAGCCATTGCCGACAGCCTCGTGATAGGCGACGAACAGACCGGTGCAGCGCGCGCACGTTACGGACTCGCAGAGGATTTCGATCC